>ERZ795061.559-NODE-559-length-37637-cov-25.966127_pt1 | contig 37637 bp, 28 predicted proteins | sample MGYA00375145_ERZ795061 | MGnify/ENA primary metagenome ERZ795061 (study PRJEB30190, sample SAMN05720144) | anaerobic digester metagenome | isolation source: active sludge of municipal wastewater-treating anaerobic digesters | place: USA | collected 2014-12-22 ... | reverse complement strand
GGTGGCGAACTGGGCTGGCTCGGGGTCGAGCTCGATGAACTCTGCGGTGTAGGAGCCAGCGGCTGCGGTGGCCTGGACGACCCCGGCCACGGTGACGTTCCACGTGCCGTCCGGCAGCGACGTCGAGATGGTGCCGGCGGGTAGGGCAACCTGGGGCGCCCCCACGGCGTTGTCGCTGACCTCGATGCGTTCGACTCGGCGCGGCACCTCGGGCCCCGCGATCGGAGGCGGGATCTGACCGTCGATCGGAACGAACGAGAACTCCTGGCGGGCCTGCCACTGGCCTCTGCGGTAGTCGTCGAGCACCCCGACGCGCAGCGGTTGGAGGTCCTGCGAGGACGAGCGGTAGCGCAGCACCGGGTTGTCCGACCGGCTCTCGAGGTCACGGGCGATGTCGACCGTCGACGACAGCTGGATGCTCGATCCACCCCCACCACGGCCGTTGCTGCTCTGCCCGAGGCCGTCGGCGATGAACGTCGTCGGCAGGTGGGGGATCAGCGTCGGCACCACCACGGCAGCCGCCAGGGCCGCGACGCCGACGATGCGCCCGGTGGTCGCGAAGGAGGTGCTCGGGTCCGCGCCGGCCCGGCCGCCAGCGCGCGGCGCAGGCGTGCCCCACGCCCGCAGCGACCCCACCGACTGCCGGCCCATGAGCGCGAGCCAGCAGAGGGCGGTGGGGATGACGTACCAGGACGCCAGCCCGTCGCCGGAGTTGGTTGCCGAACCGAGGAAGGCCGCGAGCAAGGGGATGCCGGCCAGCGCCGGACTGCGATAGGTCACACCGATGGCGTCGACCGCAAGTGCCGTCAGGCCGACGAGCAGGCTGATCGCGAGGATCGTGCCGCGGTTCGAGGGTGCCGGAGCCGCTGAGATCGTCACGGTCTCGCCTGCCTGGGTGAGCAGGATCCCGAAGGCCCTGCCCGTCTCGGGCGTGGGGACCAGATCTGCCCACAGGTGCCCACGACCGTGAAGAAGTGCGGCGGCGTAGACCAGTGCCGTGCCCTGGCCGAGCACCACGAGGGGGCGCTGGCTTGTCAGCGTGCGCAACCCCGCGCCGGTGACGGCCACGACGGCGACGAGGACCAGGCTCGGGCGCATCCACGTGTTCGGGGTGAACAGCGTGGTCACCGGGATGGTGACGGCGATCGTGGCCAGCACCGCGAGCAGGGCCTCGATGGGCCGGGCCCGGTTCACCGGGTTCCCACGCTCTGGGCGCCGACGACGGCACCCCATGCGAGCGACGCGGTGGTCTGCGCGTCGACGACGGTGGCCAGCCACCCGTTGGAGTGCAGCGCCGCGACGGACGCTGACGCGGAGGCGACGTCGTCGCCCCCGCCGCGCCGCGGGTGGCCATCGAAGGATGCCGGGTCGATGACGATCGCCGCGCCGGTGGAACCCGGTTGCCGCAGGGCCGCGAGAGATCGTCCGTCGACGTCGTCGATCGGGCCGCCGATGAAGACGACCAGACCTCCCTGCGAGGTCAGCACGCTCGCGGCGTGCAGCACCGCACGCAGGCTCTCCGGTGACTGCAGGGTGACGCGAGCCAGGGTCTCGAGCCCTTCCTCGTGGGAGTCGTCGTGCCGGACCCCGGTGTCGGACCCGGCATCGGCGGTGAGGAGGTGGACGGCATACCCGGCCCCGACGACGTGCGCAGTGACCGAGGCGGCCATCGTGACGCACCACTCGAGCGAGCTGGCTCGGCCCGACCCCGCGTGCGCGGTTGAGCGTGAGTCGAGGATGACGACGGCTCGCCGCTTGGCCGGTCGGTCCTCCTGGCGCACCATGAGCTCACCGGTGCGGGCGCTGGCTGGCCAGTGGATGCGGCGCAGGTCGTCGCCGTCGCGGTACTCGCGAACGGTCTGGTCGTCCTCTCCGTGCAGGGCGACCATGTGGGGCACCGAGCCCTCGGAGCCGATGCCGCTGCCGAGCGAGCGTGCCCCGGGCAGGGGCAGCACGCGGGGGAGCACGACGACCTCGGCGTCTCCGCTCAGGGCTGCGGTGCGCAGGGTCAGGCCGAACGGGTCCCGAACTCGCACGCCGAGGGGACCGATGCGGTGCACCCCCCGACTGTGGGAGCGCACGGTGTACTGCACCTCCTGGGTCTCACCGGGCCGCAAGGAGCGCAGCAGGAACCGAGGCCGGTCGCCGAGGGCGTAGTCGATCGACTCCTCGGCCATGACGACGGGGGATGCCGTGGACTCGCCGTTGCGCACGCGCACCGTCACCACGGCACGCTCGTCGATGGCGATGCGGCTGGGGACGGCGGTCCGCACGACCTGCAGGCGCAACCCGTGACGGCGCACGAGAACCAGACCCATGGCCGTCATGGCGAGCAGCAACACCCCGATGCGGGTCACGTCGGGTTGCCCGAGCAGGATGCCGCAGGCGAGCAGCACCACGGCCGCGCCGACGAAGGACGCACCGCGGGTGGTCAGGGAGCGTCGCAGCGGGAGCACCGTGGTCCTCAGCGGGTCGGGGAGGGGACCCGGACTCGCTGGAGCAGGTCCTGGACGACGTCGGCGGTGCTGCGGTGGGCCATCTGGGTCTCACCGGTGGGGATGAGCCGATGGGCCAGCACCGGGACGGCAACCTGCTGGACGTCGTCGGGCAGGACGTGGTCACGCCCGGCCAGGGCGGCGTGGGCCCGTGACGCGCGCAGCAGGTGGATCGTCGCGCGGGGCGAGGCGCCGAGGCGCAGGGCGCTGCTCGAGCGGGTCGCGTGGGTGAGGTCGACGATGTACTGGCGCACGGAGGGGGAGGTGTGCACCTCGCGCACGGCCCGCACCATCGCCGAGACGGTGGCGGCATCGGTGACCGGCTGGAGCGCGTCGAGGGGGGAGGCCCCGCCATGGAGGTCGAGCATGTCGAGCTCGGCCCGGGCCGAGGGGTACCCCATCGAGATCCGTGCCATGAAGCGGTCGCGTTGCGCCTCGGGGAGGGGGTAGGTGCCCTCCATCTCGATGGGGTTCTGGGTGGCCATGACGATGAAGGGCCGCGGGAGCGCGTAGGTCGTGCCGTCGACGGTGACCTGGCCCTCCTCCATGGACTCCAGGAGTGCGCTCTGGGTCTTGGGCGAGGCGCGGTTGATCTCGTCGCCGACGACGACGTTGGCGAAGATCGCGCCGGGCCGGAACTCGAAGTCACGAACGTCCTGGTTGAAGACCGAGACCCCGGTGATGTCGCTGGGGAGCAGGTCGGGGGTGAACTGCACCCTGCTCACCCGGCAGTCGATGGTGCGGGCGAGGGTCTTCGCGAGCAGGGTCTTGCCCACGCCGGGGACGTCCTCGACGAGAAGGTGGCCCTCGGCGAGCAGCACGGTGATGGCGGTCCGGACCACGGACTGCTTGCCCTCGATGACGGCGTTCATGGCGGCCGCCAGCGACGCCGACACCTGCAGGACCGTGTCGAGGGAGGCTCCCCGCGCCGGTGCCGGCGCATCCGAATCGGTCGAGGTTCGTCGGTGGTCGTCCAGTTCGCTCACGGTGATCCCTTCGTCGTCGGTGGTGTTGCCAACGATCAGTTGGTGCTCCGGGTGCCCTCGATCTTGCCCCACGAGTCGCCGATGTCGTCGGCGCGGGGATCGGCCACCAAAAGTCCTCCACTTTCCACCACCCCATCTGAACTGGGCAGATGTCGAAGCTGTGCACATCCAGAGCCGAATTTCGGTGCCTTGTGGAGCCTTGGTGGAGTAATGTGGGGGAAACCGGTGGATCCGGGGGCGCAGTGAAGGGTCGAGGAGGTGGCGCCAGTGCAGGAGTTCTTGGGCACCCACACGCCCCGACTCGACGACAAGGGGCGGCTCTTCCTCCCTGCCCGCTACCGTGCGGACCTCTCGGAGGGTCTGGTCATCACCACGGGGCAGGAGAACTGCCTCTACGTCTTCCCCACCGCCGAGTTCCACCGCATCTCCGCGCAGATGGCCGCGGCGCCCAGCTCGTCGAAGAACGTGCGTGACCTCGTTCGCGTGTTCCGCGCGCGAGCGCACTCCGACACCCCCGACCGCCAGGGCCGCGTCACGATTCCGGCGCCGCTGCGCGCCTACGCCGGGCTGGAGCGCGAGTGCACGGTCATCGGCAACGGCAGCCGGCTCGAGGTCTGGGACACCGCCCGCTGGGACGCCTACCTCGACGAGGTCATGCCCGCGTACTCCAGCTACTCGGTCGAGACCGAGGAGGTGGTCCCCGGACTCTGACGGCTCGCCCGCACCGACCCGACCGCCGGCCTCCAGCCGACCCGCTCCCGACGCGACTTCCCCCGCGCCGGGCCCGGATCGGATGGGGACCAGTAGCCGGGTCGACCCGCACCACCACCTCGCACCACCGCACACCACCACTTCGCACCACCACATCGCTCCCCCACCGCACACCGATCGACGACGAAGGACCACGATGAGCAGCCCAGGAGATGCCGCACAGCGGCACGTTCCTGTGCTGCGGGACCGCATCGTGGACCTCCTCGAGCCGGCTCTGTCCGTCGAGGGCGCGATCTGCGTCGACGCCACCCTCGGCATGGGAGGCCACGCCGAGGCGATCCTCGACCGCTGCCCGTCGGCTCGAGTCATCGGTGTCGACCGTGACGAGCAGGCCCTGGCCCTGGCGGGGGAGCGGCTGGCCCGCTTCGGTGACCGCTTCCTCGGCGTCCACGCGGTCTACGACGAGATCGCCGACGTCGTCGAGGCGCACACCGACGGCGTGGCCCACGGCATCCTGTTCGACCTCGGGGTCTCCTCCCTCCAGCTCGACGAACCCGACCGGGGTTTCGCCTACCGGCACGACGCGCCCCTGGACATGCGGATGGACCAGTCGTCGGGCATCACGGCCGCCGAGGTGCTCAACACCTACTCCCACGGAGACCTCGCCAGGATCCTGAAGACCTACGGCGAGGAGCGCTTCGCCGGCCGCATCGCCTCTGCGGTCCTGCGCGAGCGGGAGAAGGAGCCGTTCACCACCTCGGCCCGTCTCGTCGACGTGTTGCGGGCGGCGATCCCAGCCGCCTCGCAGCGCAGCGGCGGACACCCGGCCAAGCGGACGTTCCAGGCCCTGCGCATCGAGGTGAACGCGGAGCTCTCGGTGTGGGGGCGCGCGATCGACGCCGCGATCGACGTTCTTGCTCCGGGCGGGCGGATCGCGGTGCTGTCCTACCACTCGCTGGAGGACCGCATCACCAAGCAGGCGTTTGCCCGCGGCGCCACGAGCCGCACCCCGGCCGGGATGCCCGTCGAACTGCCCGAGCTCGCCGCCTATCTACGACTGCTGACCCGCGGGGCCGAGGTCCCGGACGAGCAGGAACAGCACGACAACCCCCGATCCGCCTCGGCCCGCCTGCGCGCAGCCGAACGACTGACCTCCTCGAACGGAGCCCCCGCATGAGCCAGCTCGCACCGGCCAGGCCTCTCCCGCGCACTGCTGCCCGGCGGACCACGGCGGCGACCCCTCGCCAGCTCAAGGTGGTGGCGCCGCCGGAGATCCGTGGCAACGGTGCGTTCCTGGCGCTGTGCGTGCTGCTGCTGCTCGGGGGCTTCGTCGGTGTGCTGATGCTCAACACGGCGATGGCCAAGGGGTCCTACACGCTGCGCGACCTCCAGCACCGTTCCGATGAGCTCACCGACACCCAGGACCAGCTGCGCCACTCCCTCGACGCGGTCTCCGGTCCCGGCCCGCTCGCCCAACGGGCCCGGGAGCTCGGGATGGTCAAGGCCCCCACGCCCGCCTTCCTCCGGTTGTCCGACGGGGCCGTGCTCGGCGTGGCGCAGAAGGCCGAGGCCGACACCACGTTTAGCGTGGTCACCGAGACCTCGGTCACCTCCAGCACCCCGGCGCGCAGGCCTGCTCCGGCGGCCACCACGACCACTGCCCCCGATGCGCCGAAGCCCACCGCTTCGGCAGCCACCCCCACGACCAGCCAGGCGACACCCACGCCGACCACGACGGAGAGCCCGTGACCCAGCGCAGGACGCCACCGCCCTCAGGGCCCGGGCGACCCGGCGGCACTCCGGCTCCCCGACGCACGGCAGCACGCCCCGCTGCTCCCCGGTCGTCCGCGCCACGACCTGCTCAGCCCCGACCCGCGCAGCCCCGGTCGTCGGCACCTCGCCGGAAGCCGCCCGTGAGCAGTGCCCCGCCGCGCCCCGTCACCGCTCCGGCGAACCCGCGCCGGCGGATGCGCGCACTGACGGTGGCGAGCCTGTTCGTGCTCAGTGTCTTCGGTGCCCAGCTCATCAGGATCCAGGGCTTCGACGCCCACGCCGTGGCCGAGGAGGCCCGGAGCAAGCGCGCCGGCACGCAGGTCATCCCCGCCATGCGCGGCCAAATCCTTGCCGCCGACGGCACCGTCCTCGCTGCCAGCGCGGTGCGCGAGGTGGTCGTTGCCGACCAGCAGGCGGTGTGCACGTACCGCACGAAGAAGAACACGTGCAGCCCGGAGCGGTCGGCGCAGGCCGTCCAGGAAGCCGCCGCGGGGCTGGCGCCCCTCCTCGGCACCACCGTGGCCCAACTCGTGCCGAAGCTCACCGGGATCAACCGCTACGTCATCCTCAGCAAGGACGTCACCCCGGTGACGTGGAACGCCATCGCCGACCTCGGCATCCCCGGCATCTACCGGGACCGCCGCGAGACCCGGTCCGAGCGCACCTACCCGCAGGGCACGACCACGGCGGCGCTCGTCGGGTACGTCACGGCAGACGGCGAACCCGGCGGCGGCGTCGAGCTCATGGTCAAGAAGCACCTGCAGGGCACCCCGGGCAAGCAGACCTTCGAGCAGGGACGAGACGGCACCATCATCCCCGTGGGGGAGAGGTCGCTCACCCCCGCGGTCGACGGCAACGACGTGCACCTGACCATCAGCTCGAGCCTGCAGTGGTACGCCCAGAACTCGCTGGCGCAGCGGATCAAGGACGTCGGGGCGAAGTCGGGCACCGTCGTCGTCATGAACGCCAAGAACGGCAACCTCCTCAGCGTCGCGTCCTACCCCACGTTCAACCCGAACACCGATGTCGGGAAGAAGGGTGCCAAGCTCGGCAACGTCGCCTTCTCCGACGTGTTCGAGCCGGGGTCGACCTCGAAGATCATGACCGTCGCCGCGGCCCTCGAGGAGGGCACGGTCACGCCGTCGACGCCGGTCGTCATCCCCAACCGGCTCAATCGCTTTGACGCCTCCTTCAAGGACAGCCACGACCACCCCACCCTGTACCGCACGGTCGCCGGAACCCTCGCCGAGTCCAGCAACATCGGCACGGTCCTCGTCAGCGAGACCATGACGCCGAAGACCCTCGAGACCTACTTCCGCAAGTTCGGCGTGGGCAAGCGTTCGGGCACCGGCTTCCCCGGGGAGTCAGCGGGCCTGCTCGCCCCTTCGGAGCAGTGGAGCGGGACGCAGACCAAGACGGTTGCCTTCGGACAGGGGTTGTCGGTCACGGCGATCCAGGCCGCCTCGGTGTTCCAGACCATCGCCAACGGCGGCGTGCGGGTCGCACCGCGACTCGTCGAGAGCCTCACCGCCGCGGACGGCACGGTGACACCGGCACCCGCATCGACCTCGACGCGGGTCGTCTCCGAGCAGACCGCGAGCGACGTCAGCAAGATGCTCGAAGGAGTCGTCAGCGGCGAAGGCACGGCGAAGGAGGCGATGATCCCGGGCTACCGCGTGGCCGGCAAGACGGGGACGGCCGACTACTACGACGCGGCCGCGAAGCGGTACAGCGGGCGAACCGCGAGCTTCATCGGGTACGCCCCGGCCGACGACCCGCAGATCGTCGTCGCGGTCATCGTGCACAAGCCCATCCAGCCGTTCTTCGGTGGCCCGGTCGCCGGCCCCGTGTTCAAGGACGTCGCCACCTACGCGCTGCAGGAGCTGAAGATCCCGCCGACGGGTGCCAAACCGCCCAAGATCACCGTCAAGGTGTCCCCGGAGGAGGCGCAGGCCGACCCGACCCTGCTGCGCGACGGCCGCAAGCGCAGCGCCGGGTAGGGTGCTGCGACGTGGCCGTACCTCGACCGACACCGCTGCGCAGCACCTCCATCAGGACCCTGGCTGACCTGTTGGGAGCGCGCGCGGCTGACCTTCCCGACGTCAGTGTCACTGGTGTCACCCTCGACTCCCGGGCCGTCGTCGGCGGCGACTTGTACGCCGCCCTGCCGGGCGCACGGGCCCACGGTGCCGACTTCGTCGAGTCCGCTGCGGCCCTGGGCGCCGCGGCCGTGCTCACCGACTCCGACGGGGCCAGCCGGGTCTCGGCCGCCGGCGTCGACCTGCCGGTGCTCGTCGTCGACTCACCCCGTGCCGTGCTCGGCGAGGTGTCGGCCGAGATCTACGGCACCACGGACCTGACGCTGCGCATGCTCGGCATCACGGGCACCAACGGCAAGACGACCACGGCCTACCTCGTGCACTCCGCCCTGACGGCCCTGGGAGCAGCCACCGGTCTCATCGGCACAGTCGAGACCCGCATCGGCGACGAGCGGCTCGACAGCGTGCGCACGACTCCCGAGGCCCCCGTGCTGCACGGCATCCTCGCGGTGATGGCGCAGCGCGGCCTGGGCACCTGCGTCATGGAGGTCTCCAGCCACGCCCTGGCCCAGCACCGGGTCGACGGGGTCGTCTACGACGTCGCGCTGTTCACCAACCTCAGTCAGGACCACCTCGACTTCCACCACGGCATGGAGGACTACTTCGCCGCCAAGGCGTCGCTGTTCACGCCGCAGCGGGCCCGGCGCGGTCTGGTCTGCGTGGACGACGCGTGGGGTCGGCGACTGGCGAGCGAGGCCACGGTCCCCGTCCAGACGATCGCCACCCTCCATGCCGGCCAGGAGGCCACCGAGGGCTCAGCGGACGCAGCGCCCGCCGCGGGTACAGGGGGAGCGGGGTCCGCGGACTGGCTGATCACCGTCGACGCCGCCGACCCGGCCGCGTTCCACCTGACCGGCCCCGGGGTGGACCTCCACCTGAGGTCGAGACTTCCGGGTGACTTCAACGTCACGAACACCGCCATGGCCGCCGCCGCGCTCATCCTGCTCGGTGAGGACGTCGACGCGGTCGGCGCCGCAGTGCTCACCGATCCGCACGTCCCCGGCCGGATGGAGGCGGTCACCGGCCCGCAGGGTTCGCCGCGCGCGCTCGTCGACTACGCCCACACCCCCGAGGCCATCCGCGCCGCCCTCCACGCGCTGCGCCCGAGCACCCCGGGCACCCTCGTCGTCGTCACCGGAGCCGGGGGAGACCGCGACCGCGACAAGCGCCATGCCATGGGTGAAGCGGCTGCCGAGGTGGCCGACCTCGTGGTCGTCACCGACGACAACCCGCGCTCCGAGGACCCTTCGTCGATCCGCACAGCCCTTCTCGGGGGGGTCGAGGCGGCGCGTGCCGGCGGGCGACACGGCATCCGGGTGCTCGCCATCGGCGACCGTCGGGAGGCGATCCGCGAGGCGGTCGCGGCGGTGTGGTCCGAGGGCGGTGCGGCAACGGTCGCCGTCGTCGGCAAGGGCCACGAGACCGGTCAGGAGATCGCCGGGGTCGTGCACCCCTTCGACGACCGGGCCGAGCTCGCCCACGCGCTCGACCTCGCAGCATCGAGCGCCACCCGATGATCGCCCTCACCCTGCGCGAGGTCGCCCAGGCCGTCAGCGGCGTGCTCGTCGCACCCGCTGACGTCGACGTCGACACGCTCGTGATCGACGGGCCGGTCGTCACCGACTCGCGCGAGGCAGGCCCCGGCGGCCTCTACGTCGCACGCGTCGGTGAGCAGGCCGACGGCCACGACTTCATCCCGGATGCCGTGGCGCGCGGTGCCGTCGCGGCCCTCGTCACGCGGGCCGTCGACGGCGTCCCGTGTGTCGTCGTCGCCGACACCCAGGACGCCTACGCCGCGCTGTCCCTCGAGGTCGTGCGTCGCCTTCCCGACCTCGAGGTCGTCGGCATCACCGGCTCGTCCGGCAAGACGAGCACGAAGGACCTCCTCGGCAGCGTCCTCGCGACCGTCGGTCCCACGGTCGCCCCCGTCGGGTCGTACAACTCCGAGGTCGGCGTGCCGCTGACCGTGTGCCGCGTCGCTGCCGACACCCGCTTCCTCGTCGTCGAGATGGGGGCCCGCGGGATCGGCCACATCACGTACCTGACGACGATGGCGCCGCCGCGCATCGGGGTCGTGCTCAACGTCGGCACCGCGCACGTCGGGGAGTTCGGCTCACGAGCAGCGATCGCCACCGCGAAGTCCGAGCTCGTCGCGGCCCTGCCGGCTCACGGCCTCGCCGTGCTCAACGCCGACGACCCCGCAGTGCGGGCCATGGCCGAGGTGACGCCCGCCCGGGTCTGCCTCGTCGGCGAGGCTGACGACGCGCAGGTGCGGGCCACCGACGTCGTCCTCGACGACGGGGGCCGGGCCGCGTTCACGGTGCACACCCCGGCCGGTACCCGCGCGATCCACCTGGGGCTGGTCGGACGCCACCACGTCGGCAACGCCCTGTCAGTGATCGCCGTCGCGACCGAGCTGGGACTGCCCCTCGACGACGTCGTGGCCGCCCTCGAGGCAGCCCGACCGGTGAGCCGGTGGCGCATGGAGGTCATCGAACGCCGCGACGGGGTCACCCTGGTCAACGACGCCTACAACGCCAACCCGGACTCCATGCACGCCGCCCTCGGTGCCCTCGCCAGGATGGGGCAGGGCCGGCGCACCTGGGCCGTCCTCGGCACGATGCTCGAGCTCGGGCCGGAGTCGGACTCACTGCACGCCGAGGTCGGTGCCGACGTCGTCGCCCACGGCATCGGTGAGCTGCTCGTCGTCGGCGCCGCCGCGGCATCCCTGGCGGCCGGCGCCCGAGCCGCTACGTCCGGCACCTCGGGTGCTGGGGGTGCCAACCTGCCGGACGCAACGACCACGAGGGTGCGCGAGGTGCCCCACGCCGAGGCCGCGCAGCGGCTGCTGCGGGCCGAGCTCGCGCCCGGAGACGTGGTGTTGTTCAAGTCCAGCCGCGACGCGGGACTACGGTTGCTCGGTGACCGGATGGCGCAGGACGAGGAGGAGCTGACGTGAGGGCTGTGCTCATCGCCGGCGTCGTGTCGCTCGTCATCTCGCTGCTCGGCACCCCGCTGTTCATCCGCTTCCTCGTGCGCAAGGGCTACGGCCAGTTCATCCGCGACGACGGGCCCACCTCGCACCACACCAAGCGCGGCACCCCCACCATGGGTGGGGCCGTCATCGTGCTCGCCTCGCTCATCGCCTACGCCGTGGCCCACCTGGTCACCGGTCAGAGCCCCAGCGTCAGCGGCCTGCTCGTCCTGTTCCTGATGACCGGGCTGGGCTTCATCGGCTTCCTCGACGACTTCATCAAGATCTCCAAGCAGCGCAGCCTCGGCTTGCGCTCGGGTGAGAAGCTCGCCGGCCAGACCCTCGTCGCCGTCATCTTCGCCATCCTCGCGCTGCAGTTCCCCAACGACGCGTTCCGCACCCCGGCCTCCACGTCGATCTCCTTCGTGCGCGACACCGGGCTCGACCTCGCGTTCAGTGGAGCCCTGGTCGGCGTCATCCTCTTCGTCATCTGGGCCAACATCATCGTCGCGGGCACGTCGAACGGCGTGAACCTCACCGACGGGCTCGACGGCCTCGCCACCGGGGCGTCGGTCATGGTGTTCGCGGCCTACGTGCTCATCGGCATCTGGCAGTTCAACCAGAACTGCCAGTGGAACCCGGGCACCAAGTGCTACGAGGTGCGTGACCCCCACGACCTGGCCATCGTCGCGGCCTGCGGCATGGGCGCCTGCTTCGGTTTCCTGTGGTGGAACGCCTCACCCGCCAAGATCTTCATGGGCGACACCGGGTCGCTGGCCCTCGGCGGTGGGCTGGCCGGGCTCGCGATCCTCACCCGCACCGAGCTGCTCATCGTCATCCTCGGCGGCCTGTTCGTCACCATCACGCTCTCGGTCATCATCCAGGTCGCCAGCTTCAAGACCACCGGTAAACGGGTGTTCCGCATGGCACCGCTGCAACACCACTTCGAACTCCTCGGCTGGGCAGAAGTCACGATCGTGATCCGGTTCTGGATCATCGCCGGCCTCTTCGTCGCGCTCGGGCTCGGGTTGTTCTACGCAGAGTGGGTCGTGGGCGCCGGATGAGCGAGCGGCTCGCCACCCTGACCCACCGCGACGCGAACTGGGCAGGCCTGCGCGTCGTCGTCACCGGGCTCGGGGTCAGCGGTTTCGCGGCCGCGGACGCCCTGCTCGAACGCGGCGCCGACGTGCTCGTCGTCGACGGTGCCCACCCCGACGGCATCCTCGCCGAGCGGGCAAACATCCTCGACATCCTCGGCGCGCGCCTCGCCTTCGGCCCGGATGCCGTCGCTCGGATGCCGGACACCCCGGTCGACCTCGTCGTCACCTCCCCGGGGTGGCGGCCCGACCAGCCGCTGCTCGCGGCCGCCGCTGCGGCGGGGATCCCCGTCTGGGGAGAGGTCGAGCTCGCCTGGCGGATGAGGCCGGAGCACGGGGGCGCCCCGTGGCTCGCCGTGACCGGCACCAACGGCAAGACGACCACGGTGCAGATGCTCACCTCGATCCTGCGGGCGGCGGGGCTGCGGGCATGTAGTGCCGGCAACGTCGGCACCCCGATCCTCGAGGCCGTGGTCCACCCCGACCCGTTCGACGTCATCGCCGTCGAGCTCTCGAGCTTCCAGCTGCACTGGTCGCACTCCCTGGCACCGCAGGCGTCGGTGTGCCTCAACGTCGCCCCCGACCACGTCGACTGGCACGGGTCCCTCGAGGAGTACGCCCTGGCCAAGGGCAAGGTCTACGCCAACACCGAGGTCGCCTGCATCTACAACGTGCAGGACGAGCGCACCCGCCGACTCGTCGAGGAGGCCGACGTCCAGGAGGGGTGTCGCGCCGTCGGCTTCACCCTCGACCTGCCCGCGGTCTCGGAGGTCGGGCTCGTCGGCGACGTCCTCGCCGACCGGGCCTTCGTCGAGCAGCGCCGCACCGCGGCCGCCGAGCTCGCCACCCTCGACGACCTCGCGAACGGTGGCCCACCGCCGGCCCCGCACCTCGTCGCGAACGCCCTCGCCGCCGCCGCCGTGGCTCGGGCACACGGCGTCCCTGCCGGTGCGGTGCGAGCCGGGCTGCGTGCGTTCGTGCCCGAACCCCATCGGATCGCCGAAGCCGCGACGATCGACGGCATCCGGTTCGTCGACGACTCCAAGGCCACCAACCCGCACGCGGCCCGCGCCAGCCTCACCGCCTACGAGCACGTCGTCTGGGTGGCCGGGGGCCTGCTCAAGGGTGCCGACGTCGACGACCTCGTCGCCGCGGCGGCCGGGCACCTTCGCGCCGTCGTGCTCATCGGTCAGGACCGGGCAGCCATTGCACAGGCACTGGCCCGACACGCGCCGGATGTCCCCGTCGTCGACATCGACCGCACCGACACTGGTGCCATGGACGAGGTGGTGAAGCAGGCCCGCGCGCTCGCACGGGTAGGAGACGTCGTGCTCCTCGCGCCCGCTGCCGCGTCGATGGACATGTTCACTGACTACGGCGCTCGCGGTGACGCCTTCGTCGGCGCGGTCGACCGGCTCGCCGCGGGGGAGTAGCCGTGAGCAGCACGAGCGCACCGGCCCGCGCTCGCAGCGCCGGTGCGGATGCCGGGACGACGACGCACCGTGGCTGGTGGGGGCGGTTCGAGTCCCCGGTGACGACCTACTACCTGCTCGTCGGGGTGACCGCCGCCCTCGTGGTCTTCGGCCTCATCATGGTGCTCTCGGCCTCGGCGATCGTCAGCATCCAGGAAACCAAGGGCGCTTCGGCCTACTCGATCTTCATCAGCCAGGCCGTCTTCGCCACGATCGGTGCCGTCGCGCTCACCGTCGCCTCGAGGTTGCCGATGCGCTCCTGGAAGGCGTTGGCGTTCCCGATCCTGTTCGTCGGCGTGGCCCTGCAGGTGCTGGTGCTGTTCACCGGTACCGCCGTCAACGGCAACCAGAACTGGCTCAAGGTCGGCCCGATCACCGTGCAGCCCTCGGAGATCATCAAACTGGGCCTGGTGCTGACCGGCGCCGTCGTGCTGTCCAAGAAGCGCCAGCACCTGCACTCCTTCGCGCACGTCGTCGTGCCCTACCTCGTCCCCATCGTGGCCGTCGGGGTCGGCGCCGTGGCTCTCGGGCACGACCTCGGCACCGTCCTCATCCTCGGGGCGATCGTCGCCGGCGTGCTCTTCGCCGCTGGGGTTCCGCTGCGCTGGTTCGCCTTCGCCGGGGTGCCGTTCATCGGTGGCGTGCTCTGGTTCGTGCTGAGCAGCGCCAACCGGCTCAGTCGGTTCGATGTCTGGCTGGGGCGCGACACCGACGAGTTCGGCACCGCGCGCCAGCCGATCCACGGTCGTTACGCACTCGCTGACGGCGGGTGGCTCGGCGTCGGCCTCGGGCAGAGCCGCGAGAAGTGGGGGCTGCTGTCCGAGCCGCACAACGACTTCATCTTCGCGATCATCGGTGAAGAGCTCGGCCTGCCCGGCTCGCTCGGGGTGCTGGCCCTGTTCGCGGCGCTGGCGCTTGCCTGCTACCGGCTGGTCACGCGCACCGACGACTTCTTCGTCCGCGTCGCCACGGCCGGGATCATGACGTGGGTCATCATCCAGGCGGTCATCAACATCGGCGCGGTCATCAACCTCCTGCCCGTCATCGGGGTCCCCCTGCCGCTGGTCTCCTCCGGTGGCTCGGCCCTCATCACGACGATGTTCGCCCTCGGCATCCTGCTCTCCTTCGCCCGGTCCGAGCCCGGCTGCGCCGAGGCGTTGTCCGCCCGGCCTTCGGCGATCCGCCGGACCCTTGCCGTTCTTCCCGGCGTGGGCCGCCGGCGCCGGGCCCGCTCGTGAGCGCCACCGTGCGCTCGGTCCTGCTCGCCGGGGGAGGCACGGCGGGTCACGTCTCGCCGCTGCTCGCCCTGGCCGACTGCCTGCGCCGCCGCGACCCCGACATCGCGATCACGGCGCTCGGTACCGCGACCGGGCTCGAGGCCCGGCTGGTCCCCGAACGCGGGTACCCGATGATCGAGGTGCCCAAGGTGCCCCTGCCTCGTCGACCCTCAGGTGACCTGCTGCGGCTGCCCGGCAACCTGCGTCGCGCCGTTCGAGCCGCCGAGGACGCGATCGAGAGCACCTCAGCCGAGGTCGTCGTCGGGTTCGGCGGCTACGTCTCGACGCCGGCCTACCTCGCGGCGCGACGGCACGGCATCCCCATCGTCGTCCACGAGCAGAACGCCCGCCCGGGCATCGCGAACCGCCTCGGCGCCCGGATCGCATCCGCGGTGGGCGTGACCTTCCCGGACACCCCGCTGCCGAGGGCCACCGTCACCGGGATGCCGTTGCGGCGCGAGATCGCGACCCTGGACCGGGGTGCCCTGCGCGAGCAGGCCAGGGCCCACTTCGGTCTGAGCGACGCCCCGACCGTGCTCGTCACCGGTGGGTCGCTCGGTGCGCAGCGTCTCAACGACGCCTTCGCCGCCGCGGCGGCACGCCTGTCCCGCGCAGGGGTGCAGGTGCTGCACGTCGCGGGCACCGGCAAGGACTTCGTGCCCGAGGGCGTCACCGGTGCGCCCTACGTCGTGCTCGCGTACTGCGACCGCATGGACTTCGCCTACGCCGCGGCCGACCTCGTGGTCGCCCGCTCCGGCGCGAACACCGTCTGTGAGCTGACAGCGGTCGGCCTGCCTGCCATCTACGTGCCCCTGCCCATCGGGAACGGGGAACAGCGCCTGAACGCGGCGAACGTCATCGCCGCCGGTGGGGGCCTGCTCGTCGAGGACTCCGCGGTCACCGAGTCATGGGTCGACGACGTCGTGCGCCCGCTCGCGCTCGATGGCCCGCGACTGGGTGTCATGGCCTCGGCCTCGGCCTCGGTGGGGGAGCGCGGCGGCGACGAGCTGCTCGCGGACCTCGTGATGGCCGCTGCTGCGGGGGCCACCACGACGGCGGGGCACGCCCGATGACCCTGCCCGACATGAGGTTCGACGTCACGGCGCCGGCCACACCGCTCGCCGACCTCGGCCGGGTGCACCTCATCGCGATCGGTGGTGCCGGGATGTCCGCGGTGGCCCGCCTGCTCCTCGCCCGTGGGGTGAGCGTCAGCGGGTCGGATGCCGCCGACGGGCCGGCCCTGCAGGCCCTGCGCACCCTCGGCGCCCGCGTGCACCTCGGCCACGACGCCGGGCACCTCGCCGGGGTCGACACCGTCGTCGTGTCGTCGGCGATCCGGGAGGACAACGTCGAACTTGCCGCGGCGCGCGCTGCCGGGCTGCGGGTGCTGCACCGCTCGCAGGCCCTGGCGTCCCTGATGGCCGGCTCTCGACGCGTCGCCGTCGCGGGGGCGAACGGCAAGACGACGACGACGTCGATGCTCGTTGTCGCGCTCGACGCCGCGGGCGCGCACCCGTCCTACGCCTGCGGGGCCGAGATCGCCCAGCTCGCCACCAACGCCGCGATCGGGGATGGCTCGGTGTTCGTCGTCGAGGCGGACGAGAGCGACGGCTCCTTCCTCGCCTACCGCCCGGACGTCGCCGTCGTGACCAACGTCCAGCCGGACCACCTCGACTTCTACGGCACCGCCGAGCGGGTCGAGGAGGCGTACGCCGCGTTCGTCGCCACGGTGCCCGCCGACGGCCTCGTCGTCGCCTGCTTCGACGACCCCGGGTCGCGCCGCCTCGCGCAGGCGGTGCGCTCATGCGGTGGGGCCGTCGTGACCTACGGCTACGAGCCGGGGGCCGACCTGCGGGTGCTCTCCACCGAGCCCGATGGTCTCGGGACGCACTCGCGTTTCGTGCTCGACGGGGTCGAGCACTCCCTGGTCCTCCTCGTCCCGGGACCGCACAACGTGATGGACGCCTGCGCCGCCTACCTCGCCGCGGTGCACGGAGTGGGCGCGCAGCCGGATGCCGTGCTGGCCGGCCTCGCGAGCTTCTCGGGCGCCCGCCGTCGCTTCGAGGTCCGTGGTGAGGCGGGTGGCGTCACGGTCGTCGACGACTACGCCCACAACGCACCGAAGGTGGCGGCGGTGGTCAGCACCGGGGCAGACCTCGTGCGCCGCGCAGGATCCGGGGCGCTGCACGTGATCTTCCAGCCGCACCTGTACTCCCGCACGCGGGACTTCGCCGTCGAGTTCGCCCACGCGCTGGCTCCCGCCGACCACGTGGTGCTGCTTGACGTCTACGGCGCGCGCGAGGCCCCCGTCGACGGGATCAGCTCGGCCCTCATCGGGGACCCGCTGCGCGAGCTGCAGGGGGAGCGGAGCGTGCTGGTCGGCCCTGGTCGCGAGGATGCCGTGGCGGCGGTCGCGCGCAGCGCCCGGCCCGGGGACCTCGTCCTCGTCGTCGGGGCCGGGGACGTCACCGGGCTGGCGCCACTCCTGGTGCAGGCCCTGTCACGCGCCGCGAGTGCCACGTCGACCGACAGCAGCACGACCAGCGACGGAGGGGCCCGATGAGTCTGCGCACCGAGTACCCGTCGGGAGCCGCGGCATCCTCCTCCGCCGCGCGGTTCCGGGAGCGCGAGCTCGCGAACCGCCGTCGTCCGTGGCGACGGGCGCTCGTGGCTCTTGGTGCCGCCACCGTCGCGGGGGTGCTCGTCTGGCTGCTGGGGTGGAGCAGCATCCTCGGCGTCTCCGCGGTCGATGTGTCGGGAGCGACCGGTGCCGAGGCCGCCGCCGTCACCGAGCTCGTCGACGTCCCGATCGGCACCCCGTTGGCACGCGTGGACACCGACGCCGTGGCCGCCCGGGTTCGTGAGCGGATCACCGACGCCGAGGTGTCGGTGCGCCGAGCCTGGCCGAGCACCCTGGCCGTCGACATCGTCCTGCGGACCCCGGCCATCGTCGTGAAGAACCCTCAAGGTCAACTTGAGGTTGTGGATGCGGAGGGGATCGCCTTCGGTGTCGTCAAGGCAGCGCCGAAGGGGGTGCCCGTGGTGACGGCGGTGGGGGCCAGAGGCGCCACTCGCGAGGCCATGCAGTCGGCGCTCGCGCTGCTGAACGCCCTGCCGTCCGACCTCTCGAGCCAGGTCTCCGGCATCACCGTGAGCAGTGCCAACCTGGTGACCTTCACCCTCGGCAAGCGCACCGTCGTGTGGGGCAGTGGCGCGGACTCCGAGCGCAAGGTGGCGATCCTGATGGCGCTGCTGCCCACCAAGGCCAAGGTCATCGACGTGAGTGCACCGGAGACGCCGGTGACCCGCTGAGGACTCCCCGCGTAGCCTCACCGCGTGACGGGTGTGACTCATGGGGTCAAAGTGACGGCTGAGTCTGCCCGTGAAAGGATTTCCGCAGGGGATGTCGCGACACGCCCACCGCGTCTTTGCCTGACGTCGGGGACCGACCTAGCGTCATGCCATAGAACCGCATCCGAAGTGTGACTGTCAACCTTACGTTGAGAGTTTTTCGAACAGCGAACCCGAGTTCAGACCCAGTGGAAGGCCCGTATCGTGGCAGCACCCCAGAACTACCTCGCCGTCATCAAGGTCGTCGGCATCGGCGGCGGTGGTGTCAACGCCATCAACCGGATGATCGAGGTCGGCCTCAAGGGCGTCGAGTTCATCGCCGTGAACACCGACGCCCAGGCGCTCCTGATGAGCGACGCGGACGTCAAGCTCGACGTCGGCCGCGAGCTGACCCGCGGGCTCGGCGCCGGTGCCGACCCCGAGGTCGGCAAGAAGGCCGCCGAGGACCACGCCGAGGAGATCGAGGAGGTCCTTCGCGGCGCCGACATGGTCTTCGTCACCGCTGGCGAGGGCGGCGGCACCGGCACGGGTGGCGCGCCCGTCGTGGCTCGCATCGCCCGCGGTCTCGGCGCCCTGACCATCGGCGTCGTCACGCGCCCCTTCACCTTCGAGGGTCGCCGCCGCGCCAACCAGGCCGAGACCGGCATCGCCCAGCTGCGCGAAGAGGTCGACACCCTCATCGTCATCCCGAACGACCGCCTGCTGTCCATCAGCGACCGCGGGGTGTCGATGCTCGACGCGTTCCGCAGCGCCGACCAGGTGCTCCTGTCCGGTGTTCAGGGCATCACCGACCTCATCACGACGCCGGGTCTGATCAACCTCGACTTCGCCGACGTCAAGTCGGTCATGCAGGGCGCCGGCTCCGCGCTCATGGGCATCGGCTCGGCCCGCGGCGAGGACCGTGCCGTCCAGGCCGCCGAGCTCGCCATCTCCAGCCCGCTGCTCGAGGCGAGCATCGACGGCGCCCACGGTGTGCTGCTCTCCATCCAGGGTGGCAGCGACCTCGGGCTGTTCGAGATCAACGAGGCGGCGCGACTGGTGCAGGAGGCCGCCCACCCCGAGGCCAACATCATCTTCGGTGCCGTCATCGACGACGCCCTCGGCGACGAGGTGCGCGTCACGGTCATCGCTGCCGGGTTCGATGGCGGGGCTCCGGTGCGGCGCGCCGACGACCGGGCGCTCGGCTCGGTGCAGGGACGGTCCGCGCCCGCGGCCGCGGCGCCGGTGGCAGCGCCCGCCGCGCAGCGTCAGCCCGCAGCCCCGGTCGAGACCGCCCCGCAGGAGGGTGCCGTCATGACCGAGCACGCCCAGGGTCCGGTCGAGCCGGTCCGCCCGGCGCAGCCCGTGCAGGCGCCGCCGCGCACGGTGACCTTCGACGAGAACGACGATCTCGACGTGCCTGACTTCCTCAAGTAGGTCTCCGCGCAGCACTGCACGTGAGAAGCGGGTCGGTTCACACCGGCCCGCTTCTGACGTCTGCGGCCCGCGCGCCTAAGGTGGGAGCGTGTTCGCCTGGCATGAGGACCGCAGCGGAGTCTTCCGCGCTGTCACTGATCGCTCGTCGGGCGTGAGCACAGGGGCGTATGCCGGGCTGAACCTCGGCGGCCACGTCGGCGACGACCCCGAGGCGGTGAGCCGCAACCGGGCAGCGCTGACCGAGGCGCTGGGCCGTCCGGTGGCGTACATGGACCAGTGCCACGGTGCCGGGGTCGCCGTCATCGACAGCGTCCCGCAGGTCGCCCCGACCTGCGACGCCCTCGTGACCGATTCTCCTGACCTGGCCCTGGCCGTTCTCGTCGCCGACTGCGTCCCCGTGCTGCTGGCCGGGGACGGCGTGGTGGCCGCGGTGCACGCCGGGCGACCCGGCCTGGTGGCCGGCGTGGTTCCGGCAGCCGTCGCGGCGATGCGTGGCCTGGGTGCCGACACGATCGACGCCGTCGTCGGGCCGTCCGTGTGTGGACGGTGCTACGAGGTCCCGGAGGCGATGCGGTCGGACGTCGCCGCCGTGGTGCCGGTGGCCGCGACGGTGTCGTGGTCGGGGACCCCCGCCGTCGACGTGGCAGCCGGGGTGGTCACCCAGCTGCGGGAGGCCGGCGTCACGGTGCGCTGGGTGCCCGGCTGCACCAGGGAGCGCCCGGACCTGTACTCGTACCGCCGGGAAGCAAGCACCGGCCGCTTCGCCGGAGTCGTCGCGCGGAGTCGGTCGTGATCCCTGACAGCTCCGTGACCCCAGGCAGCTCCGTGGCCCCTGACGGCTCCGTAACCCCGGGCGGCTCCGCGGACACGCCCGACCTCGAGCGGCGACGTCGAGACCTTGAGCTGAACCTGAGCGCCGTCCACGACCGCATCGAGCGGGCCCGGCGCGACGCGGGCCGCACCGACGAGCTCACCCTGGTCGTCGTCACGAAGTTCTTCCCGGCGTCGGACGTCGACCTGCTCGCCGGACTCGGCGTCACCGACATCGGGGAGAGTCGCGACCAGGAAGCCACCGCCAAGCTGGAGTCCCTGGCACGCCGCGCTGACCTGCGCGTGCACTTCATCGGCCAGCTGCAGAGCAACAAGGCGGGGTCGGTCGCGAGGTACGCCGACGTCGTGCAGTCGGTGGACCGGGTCAAGGTCGTGCGTGCCCTCGACCGGGGAGCCTGCGCGGCGGGCCGGGTCCTGGACGTGACGGTGCAGGTGGCGCTGGCCGACGGTGAGGGCCGGGGAGGGGTACCCGTCGACCAGGCCGAGGCCCTCGCGGACGCGGTTGCCGGCTCCACCTCGTTGCGCCTTCGCGGCGTCATGGCCGTGGCCCCGCTCGGGGGTGACCCGCATCCCGCCTTCGCCCGCCTGCGGGAGGTGAGCGACGGCATCCGAACATCTCACCCGGACGCCACGTGGATCTCCGCCGGGATGAGCGGTGACCTCGAGGCCGCCGTGGCCCACGGCGCGACACACCTGCGTGTCGGATCGGCAATCCTCGGATCTCGGCTGTCACACCGGTAACTTCAGTCGCGATGGACGGCGCCGATCAGGCCGGGCCGACGACCAAGGAGCACTCAATGGCAGGCGCGCTGCGCAAGACGATGGTCTACCTGGGCCTCGCCGAGGACCAGGGTCGCTACGACGACGACTACGACGAGATGTACGACGACCACGTCGACGCGGTCGAGGACCACGCCGCCCCCGAGCGCGCCGAGCGTCGCAGCGCCGAGGTCACCCACCTGCCCACCCGTCACTCGGTGGCGCACGTGGTGAGCAGCCCGGAGGTGGGCGGTCTGTCCCGCATCACCACGATCCACCCGCGCACCTACAACGAGGCCAAGACCGTCGGCGAGAACTTCCGCGACGGCATCCCCGTGATCATGAACCTCACGGACATGAGCGACGCCGACGCCAAGCGCCTCGTCGACTTCGCCGCCGGTCTCGTGTTCGGCCTGCGCGGATCGATCGAGCGGGTGACGTCCAAGGTGTTCCTGCTCTCGCCCGAGACCGTCGAGGTCAACGCCGAGGAAGGGCCGGTCACCGCGTCCGGTCGCGGCGTGTTCAACCAGAGCTGACGCGAACGTTTCGGGAAATCACCTCCTCGTCAGTCACACTCCTGCCATGAACGCGGTGCGTGAGGTCCTGGGCTTTGTCGTCTTCCTGTACTTCCTCGTGCTGCTCGGGCGGGTCGTCTTCGACTGGATCAGGATCTTCGCCCGCGACTGGCGTCCCCGTGGTGCCGCGTTGCTCGTCGCCGAGCCGATCTACACCCTCACAGAGCCGCCGCTGCGGGCCCTGCGCAAGGTCATCCCCCCGCTGCGCCTCGGAGCCGTCAACCTCGACCTGTCGTTCATGGTGCTCTTCTTCGTGGTGTACCTACTCATGATCCTGCTGTGAGGGCAAGGTCCGCTCGCCGTCTGGGATGACGGTTGGCCCCGTTGATCGCGTAGTCTGGCGAGACCGGTCCCTACACGGTGTCGCGCTGCGCGTGGATGCCGGGAGCGGGACTCGACACCGATGCCCCACCACAGGAGTTGACCATGGCTCTCACGCCCGAGGACGTTCTCAACAAGACGTTCACCCAGACCCAGTTCCGTCGTGGGTACGACGAGCGGGAGGTCGACGACTTCCTCGACGACATCGTCGCCGAGATGCGTCGGATGACCAAGGAGTCTGACGACCTGCGCGGCGAGCTCAACGCCGTCCGCGAGGGCAACGGGTTGGCACCGGTCGCGGCCCGCCAGGACCCGGACACCTCCGCCGGGGACCTCGACGAGCTGCGCTCGAAGAACGCCACGCTCGCCGCCCGTGTCTCCGAGCTCGAGAGCACCCGCAGCGACCTCACGGCACGCCTGGGCGAGTACGAGGGCAAGTCCGGCGACACGGAGGCCCGCAACGCCGAGCTGCAGGGTCAGCTCGCCCAGCTCCAGCACCGGGGTGGCGAGCTCGAGGCCCAGGCCGCCGAGGCCACCGCGCGTGCCGACGAGCTGGAGGCCGCCAACGCAGCCCTTCAGGAGCGCGCCACCGAGCTCGAGACCAAGGTCGCGCAGCTCGAGGGTGAGCTCGAGGCCAGCCGTAACGACCTCGCCGCCGTGCAGGCCGAGCGCGAGCAGGACGCCGCCGCCCGCCAGGAGGCCGCTGCCCGCCAGGACGCGGCTGCCGCCGAGGACAACGACCAGGTGGCGGCTCTGCGCGCCCGCATCGACGAGGTCGAGCAGGACGCCCAAGCCCGCATCGCCGAGGCGACTGCTCGCGCCGAGGACGCCGAGCAGCGCGCCGCCGCAGCAGCCCAGCGCGGTGACGGTGACGGCGCCGTGGGTGCCGTCGCCCTGGCCGGTGCCGGTGGTGGCGCCAGCGCCGCCGGTGTCATCGCCCTCGCCCAGCGCCTGCACGACGGGCACGTCGCTGCCGGTGAGGCCCGTCACGAGGAGCTGGTCACCGAGGGCCAGCGCCGTCACGACGAGCTGGTCAGCACCGGTCAGGCCCGCCACGACGAGCTCATCGGCACGGCGCAGTCCCGCCACGACGAACTCATCAGCACCGGTCAGGCCCGCCACGACGAGCTCATCAGCACCGGTCAGGCGCAGCACGACGAGATGATCGCCACCGGTACGAGCACGAAGGACGAGCTCATCTCCACCGCGACGGCCCAGCGTGACGAGATGATCGCGACCGCGACGGCCCAGCGTGACGAGATGATCGCGACCGCCACCGCCCAGCGTGACGAACTGCTCACCGAGGGGCGCGAGCGTTCCACGGGCATGGTGGCCGAGGCCCAGCAGAAGAAGGCCGGGATCCTCGAGGAACTCGGTCGCGAGCGTGGTCTGCTCGAGCGCAAGATCGAGGAGCTGAGTGGCTTCGAGCGCGACTACCGCTCGCGCCTGCACGCCTACATCCAGGGGCAGCTGGCGGACCTGAAGAACACCGGTGTCGACCACTCCGACGAGGAGTCCTGCGACGCCGAGCAGCACGAGGGCGCGGCTGCCGAGCCGCAGCCCGAGCACCAGGGCTGACGCACGCACGAGGGAAGGGTCCGGCCATCGGCCGGGCCCTTCCCTCGTTGTGTGAGCGACCTCGTCGTCCACGCCGGCGTTTTGTCGTTGAGGCAAGGCCCCTCACGCCGTATCCTCACCCCACTGTCGACGGTCGACCACGGCCCGCCGACCCTCAGGAAGTGGGTACGCATGGTTGCCAGGAAGACGCCGACGGCGAAGAAGGCCACGTCCAGCCGGACCTTGGCCGTGCGCGAGGACGAGTCGCCGTGGACCGCCAAGGAGCTTCGTGACCTGCGCGGCGAACTCGAGCAGGAGATCGCCCAGCTGCGCAGCGAGCTCCTGGAGGCCGAGAGCGACCTCGTTGACCTCATGCGTGACTCCGGTGACGGCGCCGGCGACGACCAGGCGGATGCCGGGGCGAAGACCTACGAGCGCGAGCAGGAGATCTCGCTGGCCAACAACGCCCGCTTGATGCTCGAGCAGAGTGAGCACGCCCTCGAGCGGTTCGACGGAGGGACGTACGGAATCTGCGAGTCGTGCGGCGACCCGATCGGCAAACTTAGGCTCCAGGCCGCTCCTCGTGCGACCCTGTGCATGCCATGCAAGAAGAAGCAGGAACGCCGCTGACATCGAGTCACCCCGCCCCGTCCACGCCGCCCCCGGTTCCGCCGGGGCGTCAGCGACGGTTGACGACCCTTGTGCTGGGGCTTGCCCTCGCGGTCCTCGTCGTCGACCAGGGCACCAAGGTGTGGGCCCTGAACACGCTGACGCCGGGGGAGAAGATCGACCTCATCGGGTCGTTGATCTCGCTGAACCTCATCCGCAACCCCGGGGCGGCCTTCTCGATCGGCGACGGCGCCACGTGGATCCTCACGATCGTGTCGCTGGCGATCCTCGGCTGGGTCCTCGTCGCCGCGCGCAAGGTCGGCACGAGGGCCTGGGCGGTCGCGCTCGGGCTGCTCCTCGGCGGCGCCCTGGGCAACCTCGGGGACCGTTTCTTCCGGGAGCCCGGCCCCGGTCGGGGGCACGTCGTCGACTTCATCGACTACTTCGGGTGGTTCATCGGCAACGTCGCGGACATCGCGATCGTCGTGGGTGCCGGCGTCATCATGGTCCTGGCCTATCGGGGCACTCCCGTCTCCGGCCCACCCCACCACCCGGAGCACGCTCATGACTGATGCCCGTACCGTCCTCGTTCCCGACGGCCTCGAAGGCGAACGGGTCGACGCCGCCATCGCGCGGCTCTTCGGCCTCTCCCGCACCCGGGCGGCCGACCTCGCCGCCGAGGGGGGCGTCGTCGTCAACACCGCCAGCGTGGGCAAGAGCCACCGGGTGAGCGCCGGCGACGTCCTGGAGGTGACGCTCCCGGCATCCCCGGTCAGCCCGACCCTCGAGGTCGTCGCCGAACCCGTTCCCGGCATGACCGTCATCCACGACGACGACGACATCGTGGTCGTCGACAAGCCCGTGGGCGTGGCGGCCCACCCCAGTGTCGGCTGGAGCGGGCCGAACGTCCTGGCCGGGCTGAAGGCCGCCGGGTACCGCATCTCCACGAGCGGGGCCAGCGAGCGCCAGGGGATCGTGTCCCGGCTCGACGTCGGCACGTCGGGCCTGATGGTCGTGTGCAAGAGCGAGCGCGGGTACTCGGTGCTCAAGCGCGCGTTCAAGGAGCGCCGGGTCGACAAGACGTACCACACGCTCGTCCAGGGCCTTCCTGACCCGCTCGAGGGCACCATCGACGCACCCATCGGGCGCCACCCCGGCCACGACTACAAGTTCGCGGTCATGGACTCGGGCAAGCACGCGGTCACCCACTACGAGCTGCTCGAGGCGTTCCGCTATGCCTCGCTGCTCGAGATCAAGCTCGAGACCGGGCGCACGCACCAGATCCGCGTGCACATGGCGGCCGTGCGCCACCCCTGCGTCGGTGACCTGACCTACGGTGCGGACCCCACCCTCGCGCAGCGGCTCGGCCTGCAACGGCAGTGGCTGCACGCGGTCGGGCTCGGCTTCGAGCACCCCGGATCGGGGGAGTGGGTCACCTTCACGAGCAGCTATCCCGCTGATCTGCAGGGCGCCCTCGACGCGCTCTGAGCGCTGCGTCGACACGGTCGACGACACGCCGAAGGGGTGTCGGCCCGGCGACCTAGGATGGACGGCGATGTCCTCCGCGAACGATTCCTTCGTCCACCTGCACGTCCACACCGAGTACTCGATGCTCGACGGTGCGGCGCGCATCGGTGACCTCTTCGAGCGTGCCGCCGAGATGGGGATGCCGGCACTCGCCACGACCGACCACGGGTACCTCTTCGGGGCCTACGAGTTCTGGAAGAAGGCCCAGGGCACGGGCGTCAAGCCGATCATCGGGGTGGAGGCGTACGTCACTCCCGGCACCCACCGCACGGACAAGACCCGCGTCAAGTGGGGCGACGAGCGCTCCCGCCCCGGCGACGACGTCTCGGGGTCGGGCGCGTACACGCACATGACCCTGCTGGCCAGGGACAACGTCGGGCTGCACAACCTGTTCCGGATGGACTCGCAGGCCTCGCTGGACCAGGTCTGGGCGAAGTGGCCGCGCATCGACCGCGAACTGCTCGACCAGTACGGCAAGGGCCTCATCGCGACCACCGGCTGCCCGTCCGGTGAGGTCCAGACGCGGCTGCGACTGGGCCAGTACGACCAGGCCAAGCAGGCGGCATCCGACCTGCGTGACCTGTTCGGGGCCGAGAACTTCTTCTGTGAGCTGATGGATCACGGCCTCGACATCGAGCGCCGCGTGCAGAAGGACCTCCTGCGGCTGGCCCGTGAGCTCGGTCTGCCCCTGGTGGCGACGAACGACCTGCACTACACGAGCCCCGAGGACGCCAAGGCCCACTCGGCCCTGCTGTGCGTGCAGTCGGGATCGACGATGATGGACCCGAACCGGTTCAAGTTCGACGCCGACGACTTCTACCTCAAGAGCCCGGCCGAGATGCGCCACACGTGGCGTGAGCTGCCCGAGGCCTGCGACAACACGCTGCTGATCGCCGAGATGTGTGACATCTCGTTCACGGTCGACGAGGGGCGCTACATGCCCCAGTTCCCGTGCCCGCCGGGGGAGGACGAGGCGAGCTGGTTCGTCAAGGAGGTGCAGCGCGGGCTGCACGAACGCTTCCCCGCCGGCATCCCCGACTACGCCCAGAAGCAGGCTGAGTTCGAGACGGACGTCATCGTCTCCAAGGGGTACTGCTTCCCGCCCGAGACACCGGTTCTCATGGGTGATGGTGGGTGGAAGGCGATCAGCGATGTCGTGGAGGGCGACGTCGTGACCTCGGTCGACACCCACGCCCTGCGCGGACGCAACGCGATCGTCGAGAAGGTCCTGACACGTTCGGTGTCGGAGGACCTGCACGTCATCCACCCGTACGGTCAGGCCTTTCCGCTCAAGGCCACTGCCGAGCACCCCTTCCTGGTGGCTCACCGGGGGTGGGTGGAGGCCAAGGACGTGCGGCCCGGCGACGAGGTGCTCCTGCCTCAGCCAGAGCGCGCGGTCTACCAGGACCTCGACGTCGTGGCCCTGATGGAGGCTGCTGGGTGGACCATCGGACAGTCGCCGGACGGCCGAGTCCACCGCATGGGGGCAGGTCTCAAGCGTGCGGCCCGCCCGAACGTCGGCACCCTGCCCTCGAAACTGGAGTGGTCCACGGATCTGCTGTGGTTGTTCGGGTTGTGGGTTGCGGAGGGGCATCTCTACGACCCGGAAGGAGGCGTCAACCCGGGACAGATCGGGTGGACGCTGCACGAGGACGAGCCCGCCGTGCAGCGACTCTGCCGCGTCATCGACGACCTCGACCTCGGCACCGCGCGCGTGTATTCGAAAGCCTCGCCGTCCGTGCCGGGGCATCACGGGGTCGTCGTCATGCTGACGAACCACCCGTTGGCGCTCGTGCTGACGAGGCTCTTCGGCTCAGGGGTCCGCAACAAGCGCGTCCCCAAATGGGTGCTCTCGACCCCGGACGAAGGGCTGCGGGCATTCGTGAGGGGCTGGCACGAGGGTGACGGTCATGTCGACGCTCGCGGCAAGTGGATGGTGACCACCGTCAACGACGTCCTGGCGCGGCAGCTGCGGTCCATCCTGTTGTCACTCGGTCAGTGGTGCACGCTGCAGCGCTCTCCCAGTCAACGGTCCTACAAGGTGCTGTGGGTGCCGCAGTCGCAGAAGCAGCCCTACAACGCCCGTTGCGTGGACGGTCGATGGTGGGTTCGGGTGCGAGCGGTGTCTCGGGAGGCGTACTCGGGGACGGTGTTCAACCTCACGGTGTCCGGTGACCACACCTACGTCGCCGAGGGCGTCGCGGTGCACAACTGCGGCTACTTCCTGGTCGTCGCCGACTTCATCACCTGGGCCAAGAACAACGGCATCCGGGTCGGCCCGGGTCGTGGCTCGGGTGCGGGGTCGATGTGTGCGTACGCGATGAAGATCACCGACCTCGACCCGGTGCCCCACGGCCTGATCTTCGAGCGGTTCCTCAACCCCGAGCGCCCCTCGCTGCCCGACTTCGACGTCGACTTCGACGAGCGCCGGCGCGGTGAGGTGATCCGCTACGTCACCGAGAAGTACGGCAGCGAGCGGGTCGCGCAGATCGTCACGTACGGCACGATCAAGGCCAAGCAGGCCGTCAAGGACGCCGCCCGGGTGATGGGCCACCCCTTCGCGGTCGGCGAGCAGCTGACCAAGGCGATGCCCCCGGATATCATGGGTAAGGGCGTGCCCCTGTCGAAGATGTACGACGAGACCCACGACCGCTACGGCGAGGGCAAGGAGTTCCGCGACCTCGTCGCCGGCGAGCCGCACCTGCAGGAGGTCGTCGAGACCGCCAAGGGCCTCGAGGGCCTCAAGCGCCAGTGGGGAGTGCACGCGGCCGGCGTCATCATGAGCAGCGAGCCGCTCATCGACGTCATCCCGATCATGCGCCGCCTTCAGGACGGGCAGGTCATCACCCAGTTCGACTACCCGAGCTGTGAGTCTCTCGGCCTGGTCAAGATGGACTTCCTCGGCCTGCGCAACCTCACCATCCTCGACGACGCCATCGCCAACGTGCAGTCCAACCGTGGCGAGGAGATCGACCTCGACGCGCTGTCCAAGGACATGACCGACCGCGCCACCTTCGACCTGCTGGCCCGCGGGGACACCCTCGGGGTGTTCCAGCTCGACGGCGGCGGCATGCGCACCCTGCTCAAGCTCATGCAGCCGGACAACTTCGAGGACATCTCGGCGGCGCTCGCGCTCTACCGCCCCGGGCCGATGGGTGTGAACGCCCACACCAACTTCGCCCTGCGCAAGAACGGCAAGCAGGCGCTCATCCCGCTCGACCCCCAGCTCGAGGGCAAGCTCCAGCCCGAGATGGTGTCCGCGCTCGAGCCGATCCTCGGCACGACCTACGGCCTGGTGATCTACCAGGAGCAGGTCATGGAGATCGCGCAGAAGCTCGCGGGCTACTCCCTCGGCAACGCCGACCTGCTCCGGCGAGCGATGGGCAAGAAGAAGAAGGAGGTGCTCGACGCCGAGTACGTGCCCTTCTCCGAGGGCATGAAGGCCAAGGGCTTCAACGAGGCGTCGATCGCGGCCCTGTGGGGTGTGCTCGTCCCCTTCTCCGACTACGCCTTCAACAAGGCCCATACCGCCGCCTACGGCCTGGTGTCGTACTGGACCGCGTACCTCAAGGCGAACTACCCCGCCGAGTACATGGCGGCCCTGCTGACCTCGGTCGGTGACGACAAGGACAAGTCGGCCCTCTACCTCGGGGAGTGCCGCCACATGGGCATCAAGGTGCTGCCCCCCGACGTCAACGACTCCCTGGGGCAGTTCGCCGCGGTCGGCACCGACATCCGCTTCGGCCTCCAGGCGATCCGCAACGTCGGTCACAACGTCGTCGAGGCGATCATCGCCGCACGGGCGGAGAAGGGGCCGTTCACCTCCTTCCGGGACTTCATGTCCAAGGTGCCGGCGGTGGTGTGCAACAAGCGCACCATCGAGTCGCTCATCAAGGGCGGCGCGTTCGACGGCCTCGGTGAGCCCCGGATGGGGTTGCTCCAGGTCCACGAGGAGTACGTCGACGCGTTCGTCGCGGTCAAGCGTCAGGAGGCGATCGGTCAGGACAGCCTGTTCGGCTCGTTCGGTGACGACTCCGGTGGCGACAGCGGCGGTGACCTCATGGGGCTCGCCAGCGTGCCCGCCGTCGAGTGGGACAAGTCGGCGCTGCTGTCCTTCGAGCGCGAGATGTTGGGCCTCTACGTCTCCGACCACCCGCTGTTCGGGGTCGAGCACGTGCTGAGCCAGCACGCCGACACCCAGATCGCGGCGTTGACCGCTGATGAGGCCGGTCGACCGGAGGGCTCGATGGTCACCATCGCCGGCTTGATCACCGGCCTGCAGGTCAAGCGCACGAAGAAGGGCGACCTGTGGGCGATCGCGACCGTCGAGGACCTCGCGGGGTCGATCGAGTGCCTGTTCTTCCCCAGCGCGTACATGACCGTCGGCCCGATGCTGCGCCAGGACACCGTGGCGGTGGTGCGCGGCAAGATCAACCGGCGTGACGACACCGTTTCCATCTATGCGCAGGAACTGACCCTGCCCGACGTCAGCGAGGGGCCGCGCGGCCCGGTCGTCGTGACGATGGAGACCGCCAGGGCCACGACCGAACGGGTCGAGGAGCTCAAGAGCGTGCTGACCAACCACCCGGGCACCATCGAGGTCCACCTGCGTCTGGTCAAGCCCGGCCGCGCCGTCGAGATCCGCCTGGACCCGGCCTTCCGGGTCGAGGCGACCGAGGCGCTGTTCGGTGACCTCAAGGTGCTGCTCGGCCCCCGCTGCCTCGCCTGATCCGTGGTCTGGGTGACGCGCCGGTGGACGGCGGGCTACTGGCAGGTAGCGCCCACGAGGATGCCGGAAGTTCGGTGTGTCTTTCCGGCGCGCCACCCGCGGTGCCCCCCTAGGGTGGGGCCCGGTCGACCACCACAAGGAGATCTCACATGAGCAGCACTCAGCGGCGCGTCCTCGGCGCCGGGATCGCGGCAACCGCGATCGCAGCCCTCGTCGCGGGCACACCCGCCCTGGCCGGACCGGGCAAGAAGCCCGCCACCAAGGGCAACCCCAACCTCACGAGCGTGCAGGTCCTGTCGTTCAACGACTACCACGGTCACATCGAGGCCACGGATGGCCCGCTCTCGGCGATTCACGACCCGTCTGCCACTCCTGTCGGTGGTGCCGAGTACCTGTCCACCAAGCTCACCGAGCTGCGCGCGAAGGTCGGCGACAGCAAGAGCCTTACCGTGGCTGCCGGTGACCTCATCGGTGGGTCCCCCTTCCTGTCCGGCCTGTTCCACGACGAGCCGTCGGTCGAGAGCCTGAACGCCATGGGCCTGGACGTCAGCAGCGTCGGAAACCATGAGTTCGACGAGGGCACCGACGAGCTGCTTCGCATGCAGGAGGGCGGCTGCCACCCTGTCGACGGGTGTTACTTCCCCGACGAGCCGTACGCCGGTGCCGACTTCCCGTGGCTGGCCGCGAACGTCATCAAGAAGAGCAACGGCAGGACGTTCCTGCCCGGCACGTGGGTCAAGGAGATCTCCGGCACCAAGGTCGGCTTCATCGGCATGACGCTCGAGGGCACCGACCTCCTCGTCAGCCCCGGTGGCATCTCGTCGGTCACGTTCAAGGACGAGGTCGAGACGGCCAACTCCGCCGCCAAGAAGTTGAAGAAGCAGGGCGTCAAGGCGATCGTCGTGCTCATGCACGAGGGCGGCGCCAACGCCGGCACCTACAACAGCTGTGTCGGCATCTCCGAGCCGATCGCGACGATGGCGACCCAGTTCAGCCCCGAGATCGACCACATCGTCACCGGGCACACTCACAACCCCTACGTCTGCTCCATTCCCGACCCGGCCGGCAACCCACGCACCGTGACGTCGGCTGCCGACTACGGCCGGGTCGTCACCGAGACCAACCTCGTCATCAACAGGCGCAGCGGTGAGGTCGACCGTCGCCGCACCACGTCGATGAACCACCTCGTGACCCGCACGGCCAAGGACCCCGTGCAGACCGAGGTCATCGCGAAGTGGAAGGCCCTCAGCGGAGAGCTCGGCGCGCAGGTCGTCGGCACCCACGTCGAGGACATCATCGGTCACTCCGACCCCCGCTCGAACCGCGCCATCGAGACCCCCATGGGCAACCTCGTCGCCGACGCGATCCTCTGGGGAACCTCGGGGGACAACGGCGGAGCGCAGATCGCGTTCATGAACGTCGGGGGCGTGCGCGCCTCACTCCCGATGGCGCCGGTCGCCGGTGAGGGTGTCGGCAACATCACCTACGCCGAGGCCTACGCCGTTGCTCCGTTCGGCAACCTGCTCAACACCATCACGATGACCGGGGCCCAGATCAAGGCGGTCCTGGAGCAGCAGTACCGTGTCAGTGGCGCCGGTGTCGCGAGCACGCTGTCGATCAACGTCTCCGAGGGCTTCACCTACACCTGGACGGCGGGTAACGCCGCCGGCTCCAAGGTCAGCGACATGCGCCTCAACGGTGTGCCGCTGAGCATGGACCAGACCTACCGCGTGGGCACGCTGAGCTTCCTCGCGCAGGGCGGTGACGGGTTCAGCGTCTTCACCCAGGGCACCAACCTCACGGGTGGTCCCGAGGACCTGAAGAACCTCGTGGACTACTTCAGGGCCCACCCGGGCCTGACGGCTCCGGGAGACCGCGTCGCCGGCCTGTGACCGACCGGTCCCTGAGCACAGCAGCGAGGGCCGCACTCCCGACCGGGGTGCGGCCCTTGCCGCGTGGTGGCCCGGCATAGGGTGACGCCATGCCCAGCACCACCCCACCGGTCCCGCCGCGCCGGCCCCACGTCCGCGAGCACCACGGCGACGTGGTCCACGACCCCTACGCCTGGATGGCCGACCTCGAGGACCCCGAGCTGCTCGCCCACCTCGAGGCCGAGAACGCCTACGCCGACGCTCGCACGACCCACCTGGAGGGCCTGCGCGGTGAGCTCTTCCAGGAGATCCGGTCGCGGGTCAAGGAGACCGACCTGTCCGTGCCGGTCGCGAGCGGCCCGTGGTGGTACTTCTCGCGCACCGTCCAGGGCCGGCAGTACGCCTCCCACGTGCGGGCCCCCCTCACCGACCCGGCCGTGCGTCCCGACCCCGAGGCGGATGCCATGGCGGGCGAACAGGTCGTCGTCGACGGCAACGTCGAGGCCGGCGACAGTGAGTTCTTCTCCCTCGGGGCGATGACCGTCAGCGCCGACCACCGGCTCGTCGCGTTCGCGGTCGACACCGCAGGCGACGAGCGTTTCGACCTGGTCATCCGCGACATCGGGACGGGTGAGGTGCTCGACAGGTCGGTCACGGGGATCGGCTACGGCGTCGAGCTGAGCCTGGACGGCACCTTCGTGTTCTACACGCGTCTCGACGAGGCCTGGCGCCCGCACCAGCTGTGGCGGCACCGCGTCGGCGGTGACCCGGCCGACGACGTGCTCGTGCACCAGGAGGATGACGAGCGGTTCTGGATGGGCATCGGGTCAAGTCGCGACGAGCGCTGGCTCATGCTGGGCCTGGGGTCCAAGACGACGTCCGAGGTGCACCTGCTGGACTCGGCGGACCCGGATGGGGAGTGGCGCGTCGTCGCGCCCCGCCGCGAGGGCATCGAGTACGACGTCGAGCCGGCCGGTGACCGGCTGCTCATCGTCCACAACACCGACAGCCCCGACGCCGACCTCGCCTGGGCGCCGATCGACGCGACGAGCCACGAGCAGTGGGTTCCGCTCCTGACCTCGACCGACGGCGAGCGGTTCGTCTCCGTCGACGCCTTCGACACGGCATCCGTGCTCTCCCTGCGCAGCAGCGGCCTGACCGCACTGCGGGTGCTGCCCCGCGACGCGACGAGCGACTCGGGGCACGCCGCCGGCTGGGACGTCACCGTCGACGCCCCCGTGCACTCGATCGGGCTCGGCGACAACCCCGAGCCCGGGCAGACGTCGGTCCAGGTCGTCGTCGAGTCGTGGGCGACACCCCGCTCGATCCTCGACGTCGACCTGCACACCGGGGAGCGCACCCTCCTCAAACGCCAGCCGGTGCTCGGGAACTTCGATGCCGCGAACTACGCCGAACGACGCGAGTGGGCAACGGCATCCGACGGCACGCTCGTGCCGGTCTCGGTGGTGCACCGCGTGGGCGTCGAGCCCGACGGCACCAACCCGGGGCTCGTCACGGCGTACGGGGCGTACGAGATCTCCTCCGATCCCTACTTCTCCGTCGCCCGTCTCAGCCTGCTCGACCGCGGTGTCGTGTATGCCGTGGCGCACGTCCGCGGGGGCGGCGAGCTCGGCCGCCGCTGGTACGACGAGGGCAAGCTGCTCGCCAAGACCAACTCGTTCACCGACACCCTCGCCTGCGTCGACCACCTCGTGGCGACCGGTTGGATCGACCCCGAGCGCGTCGGGCTCGAGGGCGGCTCTGCCGGTGGGTTGCTCGTCGGGGCCGTGCTCAACCTCGCGCCCGAGACCTTCCGCGTCGCGCACGCCGCGGTGCCGTTCGTCGACGCGCTGACGACGATGCTCCAGCCCGACCTGCCGCTGACGATCGGGGAGTGGGAGGAGTGGGGCAACCCGCTCACCGACCCCGAGGTCTATGCCGCGATGCGGGCCTACACCCCCTACGAGAACGTGCGCCCGGCCCGGTACCCGGCGGTGCTCGCGACGTCGAGCCTGCACGACACCCGCGTCTACGTGACCGAACCGGCCAAGTGGGTCACGCGGCTGCGTGAGGTCGCGACCAACGACCTCGAGCAGCGGCCCGTGCTGATGCGCACCCAACTCGCCGCCGGACACGGTGGCCGCAGCGGTCGGTATGCCGCGTGGGAACAGATCGCGTGGGAGTGGGCTTTCGTGCTCGACCAGCTCGGCGCGACCAGGCGCCTCAGCGGGTGAACAACACGCCTCAGCGGGTGAACAGCACCGGGCAGGGGCTGCGGCCCATGAGGCGCAGCGCCGTCGACCCGACGTGCAGCCCGGGGAAGCCGCCCGAACCACGGCTGCCCACGACGAGCAGCCCGGCGTCTCGCGCGTGGTCGAGCAGGGTCTGAACCGGCTCACCCGTGACCACCTCGTAGCTGACCTCGACGTGCGGGTTGGAGGCCTGCTGTGCGGACAGTGCTGAGCTGAGGGTGCGCTCGAGGTCGGCGGCGTAGTCGCTCCACGTCGAGTCGCCGGACAACGTGGGGTCGCTGGCGCTGCTGGGCTCCCAGGCGTGGACGACGCGCAGGGGAGCGCTGCGGCGGACGGCCTCGTCGAACGCGGCGGACAGGGCTCGCAGGGAGGCTTTGGACCCGTCGACGCCGACGACGACCGCAGCACTCTCGGATGCCGGCGGGGTGCCTTCGTGGCCCACGACGAGGACGGGGCAACGGGCGTGGGTCACGACCTGCATCGCGACGGCGCCGACGCTGGCCCGGCTGAACAGCCCGTGCCCCATGGCGCCGACGACGACGAGGGCTGCGGTGCGTGCGGCGTCGACGAGGGCCTGGCTCGCGTAGCCGTCGCGAACGGCGGTGGTCACCGTGAGGGAGGGGTCAATGGCGTGGGCGCGGGCAACTCCTTGGGCGACGAGCCTGGACGCGTGGGTGGACACGACGTCGGAGTCCTTCGTGAGCTCACCGAACCCCAGCATCGGGAGGTCGACGGCGAACGCGTGCAGCACGTGCAGGGGCAGCCCCCGCTCGCTCGCGATCTGTGCGGCCGCGGACACTGCCGCCATGGACAGGGGGGATCCGTCGACCCCGACGACAACTCGTGATGCGCTCATCCAGGTTTCCTCCGATCGCGAGTGTTTCGCGGCGGCGGGCTGAGGAAGTCCGTCGTCGTGGAACCACGGGCTCCACACCTCGACCGTGTCACGGTGCGCTCCGGCACGCAAGGACGCGGGTCACATCATGTTCAGCGGGCGAGCTGGTCACCGGACCCGAAGACGTCGAGGACGACCCCGCTCGCGCCGAACGCGCCGTTGGCGCTGACCCACGACGACGCCCCCGACCCGTCGGCCACGACGACCGACGCACCTGAGACCGAGGCGCCTGCAGGGCTCAGCACCACCGCCGACCCGGACGCCACCCCGATGGCAAGGTCCGCGGGTGCCGCCGCGACACCCGCGTACAGCCGACCCCAGCGGAAGTCGTCGGTGAGGTGGGGGACCACGGTGGCGGGCACCAGCGCGAGCCCGTCCTGCCACGCCGCGTCGTCGGCGCGGTACGCCGCGACGCCCTCGGCCTCGAGGGTGTTCGACGTGGGTCTGGCCTTGGCCGACCAGCGCTCGCCGAGGACGGCGGTCATCGAGCCGTCGGCGAACACCACCGGGGTGGTGCGCACCGCCTGGGTGACCGTGGCCCGGAACGCCGGGTCGGCCATCGACGACGCGAGCGCCACCGGGTCCTCCCCGACGAGGACGACGGCCGTGGCGCCGGCGAGCGACGTGCCGGGCCAGCCCTTGCCGTTGTGGACGACCGCGTTCACCTGCCCGGCCCACCCGGCCTTCTTCACGGCCTGGGCGTAGGCGCTCGTCAGCGAGCTCGACGACGCACCGCCTCCGAGGACGACGAGCCGGGCCTTCTTCGACGCGTCAACGGTCCGGGCGGCAGCGACCACGTCGGCGATGACCGGGCTGCCGAGTGACCCGCCACCGAGGAACACCGTCCCCTGGACGGTCGACGGGGATGCCGGGGCGAGCCATGCGCTCGCCGGGGGAGGGGCGATCACCTCGCCCGCGCGGGTGAACTCGCGCGAGGCCAGGTCGTAGGTCGTGTCCTCGGTCATCAGGTGGGTGAGCACGCGGCGGGCCGACAAGGTCGCCGGACTGCCCACCCAGGAGTGGGTTCCGCCGAGGGTCTCGTCGTCGATGATCGTCACGGCACCGTCGCCGAAGACGTCCGACAGGACGGTGTCACCGGTGACCCGCACCCCCGTCGCGTAGTCGACCCCCACCCCGACCGGGCTGGTGCCGAGGCGCTCGCCGGCGGTCGCGATCGTCGACAGGCTCCGGCCCAGACGGCCGCGCTGATGGAAGTGCTGGTCGAAGATCGCCCTCGACGAGCCGATGTCGAGACCGCGTTCGAGGTCCCCGTCGTCACCCCACCAGATGAGGGTCGAGCCCTGCTGGAGACCGTCAGCCGGCCCCAGCGAGCCGCGGTACCCGTTGATCATCGTGCGGGACTCCACGGCGGCGCCGGCGCTGGTCCCGCCGAGGGCGGCGCCGCGCTCGACGGCTGCGGTGATGGCTTCCTCGGCCGGGGAGTCGGCGAGCACCTGCATGGCCAGCCCCTGGTCGCCGCCGAGGACGTAGATGCCGTCGGTGCCGGGGTCGGCCAGGGCGACGGCGTTGGCGGGATCGAGCGCGTCGGCGCGGTTCAGCAGCACGGCCAGGGTGGCGGTGCACCCGGTGAAGCCGCTGCCCGAGGACGCGACGGCGGCGTCGCACGCAGCGTCGAGCTGGGCAGTTCGGTCGGCCGCGAGGCGGAGGTTCTCGGCCCGGTCCTTGGCGCCGTCGCCGTAGGCCGCGGGGACGACGACGAGGTCGACGGTGGGTCCGCTGGCACCGAGCGCCGCGGCATCCGCGAACCCGGCCAGGGTCGAGGTGACGTAGCCGCCACCGATCGGAGTCAGCACGGTCGGGTCGTCGCCGTGGGCGGCGGACGCCGCTGCCGGGATCATGGCGAGCGCCAGGGTGAGGGCTCCGGCGGAGCGGGCCCGGCGCGGGCGAGGGCTGGGCGAGGTCTGGCGCAGGGTGGGTCGCGGACTCATGGTCGGACGCTAGCCCCTCGACGGGGGGTGCGCACCTCGCAGCAACAGCTGGCTCTGACGACTGGTGCCGGCTCAGGTCGGTAGGCACCCTAGGCTGGCGCCCATGACGCT
>ERZ795061.556-NODE-556-length-37712-cov-6.884537_pt1 | contig 37712 bp, 33 predicted proteins | sample MGYA00375145_ERZ795061 | MGnify/ENA primary metagenome ERZ795061 (study PRJEB30190, sample SAMN05720144) | anaerobic digester metagenome | isolation source: active sludge of municipal wastewater-treating anaerobic digesters | place: USA | collected 2014-12-22 ... | reverse complement strand
GATGGAAGAGAGTGACTGGAGTTCAGACGTGTGCTCTTCCGATCTCCTCGGGCTCGCGATCGGCGCCGTCGTCCCCGACCCGGTCCGCCGCGACGCCGCGGCCTGGGCGGAGATCCGGCGGAAGCTGGCCGCCGCCGGCGCCCCTCCCTACGGCTTCGTGGGCCTGAAGACGGTCAAGGACCTCCTGGAAGACAGGAACGGCTTCATGAAGAAGTGGGACCCGGACGCCAGGAACATGTACATCTCGACCGTCCTGGCCGACGGCCGGGAGCAGTTCGTCCTGAGCTACATCGAGCCCCGGTCGATCGCCGAGAAGGCCAAGTTCGTCAAGGAGCTCGGCCTGGGCGGCATCATGTTCTGGGAGTTCGGCAGCGATTACGACAACTCCCTGGTCGCCTGCATCGAGGCGGAGCTGCGCCGGTAGGCGGCCTATGGGACGTCGAGTGAAAACGCGCCATTCAGGAGGAAAGACGATGAAACGGGTAGTGGCCCTGGCTCTCGGTTTGGTTGTTTTTGGCTGTCTGTCGTCCGCCCAGGTCCCCAAGGCCGACCCGACGGGCCGATGGGTGGGCGTCGCCGCCGGCGGCGAGGGGCAGCCGGACGCGCATGTGACCTTGACCATCAAGAAAACGGACGGAGGCTACAGCGCCTCCATGTCCGACGATGCCATGATCCCGCAGACCGAGATCCCGTCCGTCGCGGTCAAGGACAACGCCGTTTCCTTCTCGGTCGACGTCGGGGGGGACGGCGATCAGGGCTTCCGGATCGATTTCAAAATGACGCTGGCCGGCGATAGAATGGAAGGGACCTGGTCGGTCGGCGACATGATGACCGGGACGATAAAACTGGAAAAGAAGTAGCCGCGATTGTTGACATCCGCTTCCGGACGTGCTATAAAACCGCGGTTTAGAGAAAGCGGACGAACGATGAGACAGCGAGACCGCGCCGAGAGCCGGGCCGTCCCCGCCCCGCCCCGCCCCGCCCGTCCGTCCCTTTTCCCGCCGTATCCCGCCGGCATGATCATGTGAGGCCCGGAAGCGGGCCTCTCCCCGAGGCCGGCTTCCGGGGAACCCCCGCCCCCGACCCCGTTCCCGGAGTCCAACCCCTATAGACGGAGGAATGTCGCCATGCCGAAGACGATCGAGGAGATCAACGACAAGATCGCCCGGAAGACCGTCAAGGTCGTCCGGGCGGACCGCATGAGCCGCCTCGTCCGCGAGCTCGGCCCGGGCAAGGCGGCCGAAGAGGTCGACGTCGTGACCACGGGGACGTTCGGGGCCATGTGCTCCTCGGGCGTCTGGCTCAACTTCGGCCACTCCGACCCGCCGATCAAGATGGCGCGCGTGCGGCTCAACGGCGTCGAGGCCTACGCCGGCGTGGCCGCCGTGGACGCCTACCTCGGGGCGACCCAGCCCTCCGAAGCGCGGGGAGACCGCTACGGCGGCGCCCATGTCATCGAAGACCTCCTCCGCGGCCGGCCCGTCGTCCTCCAGGCCGTCTCCTCCGGCACCGACTGCTACCCGCGCAAGCGCCTCCTCTCCGTCCTCGCGCTCGACGACCTGAACACGGCCCTCCTGGCCAACCCCCGCAACGGCTACCAGCGCTACAACGCGGCGGCCAACTCCTCCGCCCGGACGCTCCGCACCTACATGGGGACGCTCCGGCCGCGGCTCGGCAACGTGACCTACGCCGGCGCGGGAACGCTCTCCCCGCTGTCGAACGACCCGGACTACCGGACGATCGGCCTGGGGACGAAGATCTTCCTCGGCGGGGCGGAAGGCTTCGTCACCGGCCCGGGGACCCAGCACGATCCGGAGCACGGCTTCGGGACGGTGGCCGTCCAGGGCGACCTCAAGCGCATGTCGCCGGCCTTCCTCCGGGCCGCCGTGTTCCCGGGCTACGGCTGCACGTTGTGCGTCGGACTCGGCGTCCCGATCCCCATCCTCGACGCCGACCTGGCCCGCCGCACGGCCGTCGCGGACGCCGACATCGGCGTCCCGATCCGCGACTTCGGCGTCCCCGCCCGGGACCGTCCGGTCCTCCGCTCCGCCACCTACGCCGAGCTGCGCTCCGGCCGGGTGAGCCTCGGGGGCCGGACCGTCCCGGCGACGCCGCTCTCCAATCTCGCCCTGGCCCGCCGGATCGCCGACGAGCTCAAGCGGCGGATCGAGGCCGGGACATTCCTGCTGACCGCTCCCGTCGTCAGCCTGCCGGCCAAGGCCGTCGTCCGGCCGCTCGGGGTCCGCCGGCCGGAAAAGGGCGGCCCGGAGAAGCGCCGTGGCTGACGCCGTGGTCCGCCGGACGCTCCGGCTCGGGGAAACGGCCGCGACCGTCATCGCCGCCGGGCCCTTCATCCCCGTCGCCGAGGCGGATATCCGGAGGGAGCGGAGCCTGCTCGAGGGCTACATCCGGCGGGACCCCGAATTCCGGACGGCGCTCGGACCGCGCCCCGTCCTGCCCGACGCCCCCTCGATCGTCCGCCGCATGGCCGGGGCCGCGGCCCGGGCCGGGGTCGGCCCGATGGCCGCCGTGGCCGGCGCGCTGGCCGAGTCCGCCCTGCGGGCCATGGCCGAAGCCGGGGCGACCCACGCCATCGTGGACAACGGCGGCGACATCGCCCTCCTGCTCGACCGCCCGGTCACGGTCGGGATCTTCACCGGGCCGTCGCCCATCCGGGACATCGCCTTCCGGATCGGGCCCCGGCCCGGGATCCTCGGCGTCTGCACGTCGTCGGGAACGGTCGGGCATTCTCTGAGCTTCGGCCGGGCCGACGCGGCCGTGGCCCTCGCGGCGGACGTCTCCCTGGCCGACGCGGTCGCGACGGCCCTGGGGAACGCCGTCGCCGACGAGGACGAGGCGCGCCTCGAGGAGGCGCTGGCCGCCCTGGGCGGGATCGAGGGCGTGGAGGGGCTCCTGGCGGTCGTCGGGGGGACGCTCGCGGCGTGGGGCGACCTGCCGCCGCTCGTCCGCGGGCGCGTCGATCCCATGCTGGCCAGCCGATGAGCCGCACGGAAGATCCGAACGAGAGAGAAAGGCTCGACATCATGGAAGAATTACCCGTCGCCGTGCTGGGCGCGACCGGCCTGGTGGGGCAGCACTTCGTCCGGATGCTCGACGGGCATCCCTATTTCAAGATCGCCGCTCTCGCCGGCTCGGAGCGCTCGGCGGGACGTCCCTACGCCGACGCCGTCGAATGGGCGGCCGGCGGGGACCTGCCGGCGGAGGCCGCGAGGATGACGGTCCAACCGGCCTCGGCCGAGGCGGTCGCCGCCTCGGGGGCCCGGGTCGTCTTCAGCGCCCTCCCCGCTTCCGCGGCCGGGGCCGTGGAGGACGCTCTCCGGAGCCGGGGACGGGCCGTCTTCACCAACGCCTCCGCCCGCCGCGGCCACCCGGACGTCCCCGTCGTCGTCCCGGAAATCAACCCGGGCCATCTCGCCTGGGCCGCCCGGCGGAAGCGCGGCGGCGGCTTCATCGTCGCCGACAGCAACTGCTCCGTGGCCGGGCTGGCCCTGCTCCTGGCCCCGCTCCGCCCGTTCGGGATCCGCTCCGTCGCCGTCACCACGCTCCAGGCCATCTCGGGCGCGGGCCGGCGCGGCCTGGCGGCCATGGACATCGCCGGCAACTGCCTCCCGTTCATCCGGGGCGAGGAGGAGAAGATGGCCCTCGAGCCCGGGCTCATCCTCGGCTCCCTCGGGACGGACGGCGTCGTCCCCTGGCCCGTCCCGGTGCGGGCCAGCTGCTGCCGCGTCCCGGTGCGCGAGGGGCACCTCTTGAGCGTTTCCGTCGAATTCGAAGGCCCGGTCGGCCGGGACGCCGCGGCCGAGGCCCTGGCCTCCTTCCGCGGCCTGCCCCAGGAGCTCGGACTGCCCTCGGCGCCGGAGCGTCCAGTCATCGTCCGGACGGAGGACGACCGGCCCCAGCCGGCCCTGGACGCCTGGGCGGGAAGCCCGGCCAGGGCCCGGGGCATGGCCGTGACGGCCGGGCGGCTCCGGTCGCGGGGCCGCGGCCTCGACCTTTTCGGCCTGGTCCACAACACCGTCCGCGGCGCCGCCGGCATGTGTCTCTTGACGGCCGAGCTGGCCGCCCGGCAGGGGCTTCTCGACGGATAGCGAGGACCGCATGAAATTCCAAAAAGTGATGAAGTTCGGCGGCGGCTGCCTCCGCGACGCGGACGGCCTCCGGCGGGCGGCCGCCGTCATCCGGCGGGAGCCCGTCCCCCCGGCGGTCGTGGTCTCGGCCGTCGCGGGCGTCACGGACGAGCTCGAGCGCGGCCTGGCCCGGGCCGTCAGGAACGAGGCCGGCATCGCCCGGACCATCGGGGCCCTCCGGCTCCGGCACGACCGCCTGGTCTCGGGCCTTCTCGCGGCGCCGGAGGTCCGGGCCGAGGTCGCGGCCCAGATCGAGCGCCGGCTGGCCCGGCTCGAGCGGCTCCTGCTCGGCGCGGCCTTGATCGGAGAGGTCTCGCCCCACGCCCGGGCCCACGTCCTGAGCTTCGGCGAGCGCTGGGCGGCGCTTCTTCTGGCCGGGGTCCTCCGGGAGGCCGGCGCCGACGCCCGGGCCCTGGAGAGCGAGCAGATCGGCCTCGCGGCCGACGACGTCGCCGAGGGGGCGACGGCCGACCTGGCGGCCTTCCGCCGGGCGGTGCGGAAGAACGCCCTCGGGACCGAGGCGGGCCGATTCGTCCCGGTCATCACCGGGTTCTACGGCCTGGCCTCGGGGAGACGCGTCGTGTCGTTCGGCCGCAACGGCTCGGATTACAGCGCCGCGGTCGTCGCCGCCGCCCTCCGCGCCCCGCTCCTGGAGATCTGGAAGGACGTGGACGGCTTCATGACCGCCGACCCCCGCCGGGTCCCCGGCGCCAGGCCCGTGGCCCGGCTGTCCTTCGCCGAGGCGGCCGAGCTGGCCTATTTCGGCGCCAAAGTCCTCCACCCCCGGGCCCTCGAACCGGTGGCCCGGGAGAAGGGGACGATCCGGATCCGGCATCTCTTCCAGCCGGACCGGCCGGGAACGGAGATCGCGGCCGAGGGGGGGACGGCCGAGACCGTCCTGAAGAGCGTCACGTCCAACGACCGGATCGCCGTCCTGCGCGTCTCCGGGCCGGGCGTCGGGTTCCGGCCGGGCGTCATCGGGGACATCGGCCGGAGCCTGGCCGACCGCGGCGTCAACATCCTCTCGGTCATCACCGCCCAGACGGCCATCAACGTCCTCGTCGCCGAGGAGGACGCCCGGCGGGCCCGCCGGATCCTGAGGGGAATCCGCCGCGGCGTCGTCACCCGGGTGGAGCTCGAAACGGGACTGGCCTTGGTCGCGGCCGTGGGAGAGGGGCTCGCGTCGGAGCGGGGCCTGGCCGCCCGCGTCTTCGCCGCGGTCGCCGACAACGGCGTCAACGTCGAGATGATCTCCTCGGGGGCCTCGAGCGCGGCCGCCTATTTCCTGGTGCGGAAGGCGGACGTCCTGCCGGCCGTCCGGGCCCTGCACGCGGAGTTCTTCGAGGCCCGGGCGAACCGGCCCCCGAACCGGGCCGGCTGAGGCCCGGGGCGCTCCCTGCGGCCTACTTGCGCCAGTAGTTGTTGGCGGCGGCGATCGTCTGGAAATTGATGGCGACGATCTGGGACGCGGCCATGAGCGCCTTGGCGTCCTCCGAGTAGATGGGCCGGAGCCTTTTGAGGATCTCGGGGTCGGGCTGGGTGTACTTGACCCCGCGCCGGCTCAGCGTGATGGCCAGCTCGAATCCGGCCTGCGGCGTGTCCGTGACGAGAGTGGGAAGCCAGATGTCGGTCATGGATCGTCCCTCCTTCTCCTATGACAAGCATCGCGCCGCCGTCCGACGGCGGATGCGGCGATCGCCTCGGGTCCCGGCCGCCCCCTCCCCGCCCTCAGGCCAGGTCCAGGCCGTCGAGAAGCGACCGGCCGCGGACGAGCTTCTTGCAGGCCTCGATGTCGGCGGCCAGGACGCGATCTTGGGTGAGCGGCGGCACGGCCGCCCGCACCCGGCGGATGGCCTTTCGCAGGGGGAGCGCCGGCAGCAGGGGGCGCCTCTGCTCGCAGGCCTCCACGGCGATCATCAGCTCGATGGCCAGGACCGTCTCGACGTTGTCCGCGATCTCAAGGAACTTCCTGGCCGAGGTGGCCCCCATGCTGACGTGGTCCTCCTTGTTCAGGCTGGTCGGGATGCTGTCGACGGACGCCGGGGCGGACAGCACTTTGCACTCGTTGACCAGGGCCGCGGCCGTGTACTGGGGGATCATGAAGCCGCTGTGGAGGCCGGGCGTCCTGACCAGGAAGGCCGGCAGTCCGCGGTGAGGAGCGCCCACGGCAAGGAAAGCCCGAGGATCCCGGCCGCCAGACGGCCGGGAGGACTTGTTCTCAAGCCCCTGAGGACCTTTCCGCCATCGGGCTCATGCGGTAATCACTTATCGGAAAGAACAGGGACCAGACGGAAGGGAGAGTCAAGAATTCAACATCCGGCGACCGAGGCTCGGCCTGAAAGCATCGGTCCCGGAGCCGAGGCCCTCCGGTCTCTTGCCGGCGCGGTTGACGAGAGCATGACCGGCTCCCGGAAAAGGGATTTCCTATCCCCGACTTTTGAGCTCCTGTTCGATCTCGGCGACGAGTTCCCGGGATTCGGCGATGGCTTCCCGATACATGATCAGACTGCCGGTCAAGTGAAGAGAATGACCGTCAAGGAGCTGCTCAAAATACGGAGAAAAAACGGCATCTTCGGCGGCGCCTTCGTCCCGGGCATGATCGTAGTTCAGGATCGCATAGAACTGCGCTGTATTGATTCTCTCCAGCTCCTGCAGGTCCGGGATCGTTTGCTGATAGTACTTGAGGATCGACCTTTTGATCTTCTTGTTCTCGATATATCCGATCTTGCCGCTGGACTTGAAGCCTTCATAGTTCCCGTTGTTGATCTTCGTGGTCGTGATATTCGATTTGAAGCTGACCGAAACCGTTCCTTCCTGACGTTTCAGACCGTCGATCTTTTCCCGGGTCAACGACGTCATGAATTCCAGGTCCTTGATCGCGCTTTCGACCGAGGCCATCGTCTTTCTTACTTCCTTGTTGTCGTTGGCGAGGTCGTCCTTCAGGTCCGCGAGGAATTCCCTGGCCTCTCTTTGGTGTTGCCGGTGCTCGTTGCACGAATGGAACCAGATGGAGATCGACACGGCGAAGACGATGATCAGGACCTCGATGGCTATTTCGGAGAGCTTCTTCAGGACCGAATGCCCGGCGTTCTTCGTTTCCATGCGAATCCTTCTCAAATGCTTGATGAGCTCTTCCTGCATCGGCCTTGGATCAGCGCCCCGGATATCCTTCCCTCCATAAGGTTAGACATATCTCCGAGAATGTCAATGGCAAGACACGTGACCGGGCGGGGAGACCGGGGGGGATCGACCCTCCCCCTCACAACTTGAGGATATCGAGGGCGGGGCTGGAAAGGCCGGTTGTGGACCCCCGCTTCCGGACAGGCTATAAAACCGCGGCTTAGAGAAAGCGGACGAACGATAAGACAGAGAAACCGCGCCGAGAGCCTGGCCGACAACGGCGTCAACGTCGAGATGATCTCCTCGGGGGCCTCGGGCGCGGCGGCGATAGGGGCGCCCCTTTCGACGCCTTGACAGGCCCCATTGGAGTATGTATTATGAGTGTGTAATATGGAGCGCCAACGGAGGGTGGAAATGAGGATCAACGCCGTCATATCGGACGATCTTCTCAGACGGATTGACGAGGCCGCGGCCGAGCAAAAGAAGAGCCGCAGCCTTTTCATCCGCGAGGCGACCGAGAAATACATCAACGAGCATGAGCGGAGAAAAGAGGAGGAACGGCGGAAAAAGGCCTTCGTCCGCGCCTCCCGGGCTCAGGACGAGCTTAGGAAGAAGGCCGGCGCGTGGGATGGTTCGGGCGAGATCAGGAAGTGGCGGGAGAAAGCGCGTTGAAGGCGTGCGCCATCGATTCCTCGGTTGCGGTCAAGTGGTTCTCCGAGGAGGCGGATACCGGGAAGGCCCTGGCCCTGCGGGAGGCCGCGTTCGCCGGAGAGTGCCGCCTGGAGGCTCCCGACCTCTTGCTCTACGAGATCGGAAACGCCTTGAGGTTCAATTCCCGTTTGGAGGCCGGGGACGTCGTCCTCGCCCTGGAGGCGCTGATCGGCATTGGGATTGTCTTCCATCCCGCCGAGGGGCCGCTCCTTTCAAGCGCCGTCGAGCTCGCATTCAGGCACGGGCTGACCGTGTACGACGGATGCTTTGTCGCCCTGGCCGGGATCCTCGGTGTGCCCTTGATCACCGCGGACGAGAAGCTCATCGAGAAGACGGCCGGCCGCAAAGGCCTGATCCGGCTCTCGGATCTCTGAGCGGCCCGGGATTGGCCGGAATCACGGGAAATCCCTTTTCGGGCTCGGCCTGAAAGCGCCTGCCGACGTCAACTTCATCAGGCCAGGTCCAGGCCGTCGAGAAGCGACCGGCCGCGGACGAGCTTCTTGCAGGCCTCGATGTCGGCGGCCAGGACGCGATCTTGGGTGAGCGGCGGCACGGCCGCCCGCACCCGGCGGATGGCCTTTCGCAGGGGGAGCGCCGGCAGCAGGGGGCGCCTCTGCTCGCAGGCCTCCACGGCGATCATCAGCTCGATGGCCAGGACCGTCTCGACGTTGTCCGCGATCTCAAGGAACTTCCTGGCCGAGGTGGCCCCCATGCTGACGTGGTCCTCCTTGTTCAGGCTGGTCGGGATGCTGTCGACGGACGCCGGGGCGGACAGCACTTTGCACTCGTTGACCAGGGCCGCGGCCGTGTACTGGGGGATCATGAAGCCGCTGTGGAGGCCGGGCGTCCTGACCAGGAAGGCCGGCAGTCCGCTGTTGAAGGCCGGGGTCAGCAGCTTGTCGATCCGCCGCTCGCTGATGCCGCCGAGCTCGGTGACGGCCAGGCAGGCGAAGTCGAGGGCCAGGGCCAGTGGCTCGCCATGGAAGTTGCCGCCGGAGATGATGGCCGTGTCGAAGACGAGAGGGTTGTCGGTGACCGAGTTGATCTCCACCGCCAGCGTGGCCCGCAGATAGGCCAGGGCGTCGCGCACGGCGCCGTGGACCTGGGGGACGCATCTCAGGGAATAGGGGTCCTGGACCTTGCCGCAGTCCCGGTGCGACTCGCTGATCTCGCTGTGCGCCGAGAGCGCCCTGAGGTTGCGCGCCGCGAGCGTTTGGCCGCGGTGCGGGCGGACCCGGCTGATCCGCGGATCGAAGGGGGCGAAGCTGCCCATGACGCCCTCGATCGTCAGCGCGGCGACGAGGTCGGCGTGGCGGGCCAGGTTCTCGGCCTGCCCGAGGCCCAGGCACCCCAGGGCGGACATGAACTGGGTGCCGTTGATCAGGGCCAGCCCCTCCTTGGCTTCCAGCCGCAGGGGCCGGACGCCCCGCCGCCGCAGGACCTCCTCGGCCGGCCGTCGCGTCCCTTTCTCGAAGACCTCCCCTTCGCCGATCAGGGCCAGGGCGAGGTGGGCCAGGGGGGCCAGGTCGCCGCTGGCGCCCACCGACCCCTTTTCCGGGATGACCGGCACGATGTCCTCGTTCAGGAACGCCAGCAGGGACTCGACGACCTCGGGCCGGACGCCGCTGTGGCCCCAGGCGAGGTTCGCGGCCCTCAGGAGCATCATCGCCCGGACGAACGGCCGCTCGAGGGGCCGTCCCGTTCCGGCGGAATGGGACCGGATGAGGTTCAGCTGGAGCGCGCCCAGGTCCGCCCGGCCGATGCGGACGTCGCTCAGGGGGCCGAAGCCGGTGTTGATGCCGTAGACGGCCTCCGTCCCGTCCAGGACGGCCTCGACCAGGCGGCGGTTGGCCCGGACCTTCTTCAGGGCGGCGGGGTCCAACCCGACGGCGACGCCGCCTTCGGCGACGCAGCAGACGTCTTCGATGCCGAGCTTGCGTCCGACCAGGATCGTCTTCATGTTCTCCATTGCTCCAGGCCGCGGGCCCGGCGGCCCATGCCGAATCGAAAGGAAAGGCCATTATAAAAGGAACCGGCCCGAATTGACAGCTCGTCCTCCCGGCTCGTCATTCCCCCGGCGCCTGTCCCGGCACGAAGACGGCGCCGGCCTTGATGACCCGCCAGACCTTGACCGTGTTCCGGATGTCCTCGAGCGGGTCGGCGTCGAGGACGACCGCGTCCGCCAGCCGGCCGGGCTCGAGGGCGCCGAGATAGCGCTCCGCGCCGACCGTCCCGGCCGCCCCGGCGGTCGCCATGCGGAGGAGCTCGAAAGGCGTCAGCCCGGCCATGGCCAGGAGCTCCAGCTCCCAGTGGAGGGACAGGCCGCAGAAGACCTCGGCCATGGTCGCGTCCGTGCCGGCGCGCACTTCGACCCCTTCCCGGTGGCCGGCGAAAATCCGGCCCAGGGCGCTTTTCAGGTTGACCGGCCAGAACTCCTTCGGGTAGGAGCCGAAGCGGCCGTTCTTCAGCGCGTAGGCGATCTTCTCGGGGGTCACGTAGCGGCGGACCATGTCGGTGTCCAGGCGCCGGGGCGGCTCCTCGCGCATGAAGATCTCCGCCCCGCCCTCGCAGTTGACCGTTCCCACCCAGTGCGTGCCGGAGGCGGCCAGGAGCTTGCGCCCGTCCTCGTGCATGACCATGGTCGTGTGCTCGACCGCGGCGTAGCCCTGGAGGACGTGGCGGGCCATCTCCTCGAAGGAAATGGCGTGTCCCGCCAGCGGCAGGCCCTGTTTCTGCGCCTCGTCGGCCATGGCGTTCTGCAGGTCGTAGGGAACGGAGAAATAGACCTTGACGAGCTGCGAGCCCCAGTCCTTCAACCGGCGCACCGCCCGCCGGGCCTCGGCCTCGGTCTTGATCTGGAAGAAGGCGTCGCCCCAGACCGGGACCTCGCCTTCCAGGATCTCGCCGCCGTAGAAATAGCGCGGCACCGGCAGGAGCGTGGATTCGCCGCGGTCTTCGAGGGCGTTGAGCAGGTCGAGCGAGCCGCCGACGTCGCGCACGGCCGTGTTGCCGAAGGCGATGAAATTGTCGGGATCGGCCATCTGGTTGGCCCAGGCCGAATGGACGTGGGCGTCGATGAGCCCGGGGACGGCGTACCGGCCGGCCGCGTCCAGGACCGCGGCGTCCTTCGGGATCCTGCGGCCCTCCTCCTCCCCGATCCAGGCCACCCGGCCGTCCCGGAGCAGCATCGAGGCTTCTTCGCGAAATCCTTTTTTTTCGAAGTCGAGCACCCGGACGCGCCGGACCAACAAAGGCGGGGCGACCGGCCGCGGGAGCTTCAGGCGGACCGGCGCCTCGACCCGGTCGCCCCCGGCGACGGGCCGCCGCCAGACGCGGTCCCCGGCCGCGTAGACGATCTCCCTCGAGTCGGCCGTGAAATCGAACGAGCGGCTGCAGTCGTCGGCCGCCAGGCGCATCCGGCCGTCCTCGAACGGGGCGGACGACATCGGCGCGACCCAAATCTCGGTGTTCCGGCGGAAGGCGAACCAGCGGCCGTCGGGCGAGACCAGGCCGTCGTTCACGTTGCGGCCGAGGGCGCTCAGGCGTTCGGGCTCGGCGCCGGGCTCGAGGGCCAGGCGATAGAACTCGCCGAGCTTGCCGGCCCGCTGGGTGAAATAGAGCGTCCGGCCGTCCGGAGAGAAGTGCGGGCGGGCCGTCCAGGAGCCGCGGGTCTGGGCCAGCTCCCGGACCTCGCCGCCGTCGACGTCGGCGCAGAGGAGCCTGTAGGGCTCGACGAGGAGGCCGCTCTGCTGGAAGACGATCCACCGGCCGTCGGCGCTCCAACTGGGCATGGCCACCCAGGAGGAGCGGTTGACCGAATGGAGAACGCGCGTCCGCCCGGTTTCGAGATCGTACAGCCGGAGCTCGCGCCGGCCGTTCTCGCCGGCCACATAGGCCAGCCTGCGGCCGTCGGGGGAGAACGCGGGGTCGCGCTCGAAGGCCGCGCCCGTGAACAGGCGGCGCGCCGGCCGGCCGTCGAGCGTCTGCCCGTACAGGAACCCCGCGGCCATGAAGACGACGCTCCGGCCGTCGGGCGAGAGCCGCGGCGTCAGGACCGCGCGCGGCGCCGCCGCGGCCTCGGAGGGCGGCGTCCAGCGGGGCGCCGTCCGCCGTCGCAAGGTGAGCGAGGCCGCGGCCTCGAAGGCGACCTGTTCCGGGGCGCCGCCGGGGAGCGCGACGCGCCAGAGCTTCCCCCGGTCGCCGTAGAAGAGCGCGGCGCCGCCGGCGGCCACGGCGACCCGGGCGGCGCCGTCCTTCAGGGTGGCGAGGTCGGCCGGCTTCCCGGCCTCGAAGGACCAGTGCCGGACACGCTGGCCGGTCGCGTAGTAAACGCCGTCGCCTTTCGGGGCCAGGACGACGGGCCCGAAGCTGTCGGCCGCGGTCGCCAGGGTCGAGACCGCGCCGTCGTCCGAGAGCGCCTGGAGGAGCATCTTGCGCGGGCCGAAGGGCCCGCCTCCCCCCTTCGGGTCGGGGGCGGCCCAGCCCAGGCGCCCGTCCGGCCAATAGAAGATCGCGCCGAAGCCGGCCGGCGGGGCGACGGACCGGGCCTCGCCGCCGGCGGCGGGCACGGTCTTGGGCTCCATGACGCCGGCGCCGCCGTAGCCCGGGTCGCCCGGGGCCTCCTCGCGCCTGAAGTGCCGCAGATAGGCGATCGCCGTCCCGTCGGGGCTCCAGCGCGGGCTCCCGGCCTCGACTTCGCTCGTGAGCCGGGTGACGGCGCCGTCGGCGACATCGAGCACGAAGACGTTGCCGCCGCTGCCGTCCCGGTCGGAGACGAAGGCGACGCGGGCGCCGTCGGGCGAGACGGCCGGTTCGGAGTCCCAGCCGAAGCCGAAGGTCAGCTGTTCGGCGGCGCCGCCTTCGGCCGGCACCCGGAACAGCTTGCCGAGCAGGGTGAAGACGACGGAACGGCCGTCGCTCGCCGCGGCGACATGCGGCTCGGTGACCTCGCGCAGGTCCAGCCGGACGGCGCGGAACCGTTCGTTCGCGCCGTTCCCGCCCGTCCCCCGAGCGGGCCCCGGGCCGCCGCCCGCCGCGGGGGCGAGGAGCGAAAGCGCGACCAGGCCGGCGACCCCCTTCGCCGCCCGCCCCCCGCGCCGGCGGAGGTCCGGGCCCGCGGGCGCCCGTCCCGGTCCCGGCGGGGCCGGCGGGGGGCCGGTTCCGTTCTCCCGTCGCACGGCGGCCTCAGCGCGGCGAGCCGCCGCCCACGAGCGGCTTCGGCTCCGCGAAGGCCAGGGCCCTGGCCGGGTTTTCCACCATCATCTTGCGGATGTCCGCCTCGCCGACCCCCAGCTCGCGCAGGACCGGCAGGAAGTATTCGTGGATGTAGGTGTAGCCCAGGCCGCCGAACTTCTTGAGCTGGATCTTGTTGCAGATGTCGTGGCTCAGGACGATCTGGCCGGCGTATCCCTCCCGGACCAGCCGGGCGATCCCCTCGGCGACCTTCCGGTTCGTGCGGGCCTCCAGGAACCCGCCGGGACTGCCCAGCGCGCCCAGCCAATCGAACTCGATGAAGACGCCCAGGGCCAGGATGCGCCGGGCGAACGGGAAGTCGAAGGCCAGGCCGTTGCTGTGGCCCATGACGACGCTGGACATGGCCACCCCTTCGTCGGCGACGATCTTCAGGACCCGGAACTTCTCCTCGCCCACGCCGCCCACGTGGAAGGTCATGGGCGCGCCCGTGAGGCGGCTGGCCCGGGCGCTGGCCCGCACGAGCTTGAGCTCGTTGGCCGTCAGAGGGTCGCCGTTGATGCCGATCTCGCCGATGATCCCGGACCGGATCTCCGTGCCGTCCACGCCCACGGCGATGTCGCGCACCATGCCGGCCGTCAATTCGTCCAGCGTCAGGTCGCTGAAATTCGGGGGGTGGTATTTCTTCTGGTACCAGCTCCCGCCCATGACGATGTTCAGGCCGCTGGCGTTGCTGATTCTGAACAGCCCGACCGGGTCGCGCCCCAGGCGGATGCCCGAGACGTCGACGATGGTCCCGCCGCCGGCGGCCTTGAACTCCAGGACCTCGGCCAGCGACTCCTCGAAGTCGCCCAGGAAATCGTTGTCGGCGATCCAGTGGCCGGCCCGCGCCTTGTGCAGGTTGGCCAGCGTCACCGGCTGCAGGGACAGCTCCGCGTCCGTCGCCGGCTCTGGGCGGAGCGACCCGGAGAACTTGAAATCGACGAAGATGTGCTCGTGCATCAGGGTCTGCCCGAGCCGCGACGGCTCCACCGGGCCTGTCACGGTCAGCGCCAGGCCGGCGATATTGGGGATCGGGGGGAGCGAGTCCGTCCGGGGCGCGGCCGGCGGGGCCAGGGACAGCGCCAGGACGGCGGCCAGCGAGGCCTTGCGGGACAGGGACATCGTCATGCTCAGTCCTCCCTGGGCTCGGCGAAGGCGAGCAGGCGCCGCGGGTTCTCGGTCAGGATCATCCGCATCTGGTCCGTGGTGATGCCCTTCGGCTTGATGGCCCTCGCGTAAGGGGCGTATTGCTCGAGCAGGAAGGCGTACCCGCTGCCGCCGAAGGCCTTGAGGTCGATCTTGGAGTTGACGCCCTGGGACAGCAGCACCCGCCCGCCGAAGCCCGCCTCGAGGAGGGCGATGACGGCCAGGGCGACGTCGTGGTCGCTGACGAGCGTCAGGACGTGCGGCGGGTCCCCCAGGCGGTCGAACTGCAGGTAGACGCCCCGTTCGAGCAGGCGCCGCATCAGCGGCATGTCCAGCGCGATCTGGTCGGCGTGCCCGACGGCGACCCGGTCGAGGGCCGCCCCCGCGCTCTCCAGGACGTCCAGGGACCCGAGGATGGCCCGGGGCTCGGCCCGGCCGAGAGGGATGCTCAGCGAGATCGGCGCCCCGGTCGCCCGGGCGGCCCGGGCCGCGGCCTGAAGGATCTTCCTGTCGTAATCGGAATCGGGGTCCTCCGGGCTGAGCTCGCCGATGATGCCGGCGCGGATCCCGGTCCGGCCGGCGCCGACCTGGATCTCGCGCACCAGGACCTTGGCCAGGTCGGCGGCCGAGAGCTTGTCGATCCCGGCGCCCACCCAGGCGCGCCGGTACCAGCCCGCGCCCATGACGATGTGGATCCCGGTCGCTTCGGAAATGCGCCTCAGGGCCTGCGGGTCCCTCTTGAGCCCGTCGGTCGTGAGGTCCACGAGCGTCCGGCCGCCGAAAGACTTGAACTCCAGGAGCTCCGCGACGGCCGTCTTTTCGTCGTCGAGCAGCCAGTTGTCCCGGTTCTCCTCGCCCATGGCCAGGGGCCCGAGGATGCTCATGGCGACCGGCTGGTTGTACAGGCGGACCTTCTCGGGGGTCCGGGGCTGTTTCCGGCCCGACGCCGCCCAGGTCTCCGGACGCTCGTCCGGCAGCCTGAAGTCGGACAGAAGATGCTCGTGCGCCAGGGTGACGCCCAGCTCCCCGGCGGGGACCGGCCCGTTGACCGTGACGGCCTTCCCGGCCACGGACTGGCCGGCGCCGAACAGCCAGGCCGTCATCAGCGGGCCGGCCAGAACGAGCCGCCCGGCGGCCCTCGCTTTCAGCCGTGACCCGGTTCCTGCCATGTTGGCGGCTCCTCTTCCCTCGGGTGGCCATGGTAAACGGAGGCCGCGGCGCTTGTCAACCCGAGCCGGCGACCGCTCGAAAGGAGCCGGCCGTTCGTGAGGCGGTGCCGCCCGCGGCCCGGTCGCGCGGATCAGGGCCGTTTGTCGGCCGGGAAGCGGTTCGGGTGGAGCATCGCGGCCCGCCGGTCGGCCGGCGCTTCGAGGGCCTCATGGGCGTATCCGCCGGGCTCCCGCTGGTACCAGTAGAAGACGGCCGCGTAATCGACCCAGCAGCGCTCCGGGTCGTCCGCCAGCCTCCCCGCCCCGGCCGCGAAGCCCGGCGAGCGATGGATGTGCCGTTCCTGGCCCCATTCGATGCGCCAGCTGAGCGACCGGCGGAAGCGGATGGGCAGGCGGTCGTGGAAGCGGAAGATGGACAGGCTCGCCGGCGCCCCCGGCGCCCCCGGTTCGACCAGGGGCATGCCGGCGGAACGGCCGACGAAGGCGTTGCGGAACCCCCAGCTGAAGGTGAACGAGTCCTCCGTCCCGAGGTAGTCCAGGGCCCGCTCGCGCCCGTCGACGGCGACCTCGTTGTTGCCCTCCATGACGTAGTAGAAGCCGCGGAAGAGCGGCTCGTCCGTGGCCACGCTGAGCTGGCGGCCGACCAGGTGCCCCGTCCCGCGGGCCTCGAAGAGGAGCTCCGAGGCGTCCCGCAGCAGCCGGAAGGCCCGTCTTCGATACGCGGCATGGAAGTAGCCGTAGCGCCCATCCCACCGGGGGGATCTCTCCCACTCCACGTAGCTGTAGTCGGCGGCGTCCCGGTCCGTGTCGTTCCGGAGGACGACGCGGGCCCGGGCCCGGAACGGCATGACGAAATAGCAGTTGTAGCTCCCGGGGGCGCACTCGATCAGGTCGGCGCTGAAGTCCGCCGCCCGGCCGTTGCAGCCGTCGCCGAAGAAATCGGCCAGGGGCGACATCACGGCCGGCGCCGGGGCGTCGTCGAACCAGATCTCGAGGACGACGCCGCGGGCGAAGAGCTCGGCCGGGTGGTGCCGGGTCAGGTGGATGTGCCGGATGGCCCCGGGGCCCGCGAGATCGGCGACGACGATCCTGGCCCCGGCCTTCAGGGGCTCCAGGCCGGGATAGCGGTCGACGTTCCAGCCGCCGTTGGAGAACCCGGTCTCGAGGTCCGTGCGGATCAAGGCCAGCCCGTCGGCCGGCGCCGGGCCCTCTTTCGAACAGGCCACGAGGAAGGCCGCCGCGGCCAGGACGCCGATCAGCGCCCGGGCTCCGGCCTTCGAGATCGCCTCATCCAAGGCGGCCATCGGCCCTCCCGCTCACGGGCCGAGGATAACCCGGCCCCGGCCGGGAGTCAAGAACCGAGGACCCCGTGCGGCGTTGCGGCCGGCCCGACGGGGGAGTATCATTGTCGCCGGCGCGCCCGCCCGACGGCCCGCGGCGGAGCGGGCCGTCCGTGGAGCGATCGGGATGACGGACCATTATTACGCCGAGAGGCTGGCGGCGGAGAGGCTGCGCCGGTGCTACGAGATCGCTCCGCCGCGGGTCCAACGCTACCTGCGGGCCGAGCTGGACTTCGCCCTGGGGTTCATCCGGTCCGGCGACTCCGTCCTCGACCTCGGCTGCGGCTACGGCCGCACGCTGGCCGCTCTTGCCGCCCGGGCCGCCTTCGTGGACGCCGTCGACATCTCTCCCGCCAGCATCGCCTTGGCGCGAGAGACCGCCGCCGGCCTGGCCGCCGTCTCCCTGCACGAGATGGACGCCGCCGCGCTGGGCTTCGCCGACGGCCGCTTCGACATCGTCCTCGGCCTGCAGAACGGGATCTCGGCCTTCCATCGCGACCCTCGGACGCTGCTGCGCGAGGCGCTGCGCGTATGCCGCCCGGGCGGGGCGGCGCTCTTCTCGACCTACGCCGCGGCGTTCTGGCCCCAGCGGCTGGAGTGGTTCCGGCTGCAGGCGGCGGCCGGGCTCCTCGGAGAGATCGACGAGCGAAGCACGGGCGACGGGGTCATCGTCTGCAAGGACGGATTCACCGCCCGCACCTTCACCGGGACCGAGTTCCGGCGCCTGGCGGCCGGGCTCCCCGCGGCCCTCACCCTGACCGAGGTCGACGGCTCGAGCCTCTTCGCCGTCCTGAGAAAAGATCCCGGGAAAAAAGCTTGACAAGGGCTCGAGAACGTGGTTGACTACCGCCCCTGATGACAAGTCATTTGACGGCCGGCCGCAGAGTCTCCCCGACGTTCCATCTCTTCTCTTTTAATTTTGGGCGCTAGCCGCCCAAAGAGATCCTCCCCCCCTTCTGCCCCGTTTTTCAGGACGTATCGGATCGTCCGTTCGACTCCCAACCCCAAGGAAGGAACCGGCCATGAACGACATCAAATTGGCGGGCTTGAAAGGCCGTGACCGGACCCTCATCCCCGTCGGCGGGAAGATCATCGGCAAGGACTTCGTCTTGATCGCCGGGCCTTGCAGCGTGGAGAGCGAGGCCCAGACCGTGGAGATCGCCCTGGCCGTCAAGGAGGCGGGGGCCGACATGCTCCGCGGCGGCGCCTTCAAGCCGAGGACCTCGGCCTACAAGTTCCAAGGGCTCGGGCTGAAGGGGCTGAAGATCCTGGAGAAGGCCCGCGAAAAGACCGGGCTCCCCGTCGTCTCCGAGGTCCTCGACCCCCGCGACGTCTCCTGGATGTGCGAATACGTCGACATCCTGCAGATCGGGACGCGGAACATGCAGAACTTCTCGCTCCTCAAGGAGGTCGGCCGGGTGAACAAGCCCGTTCTCCTGAAGCGGGGGATGCAGGCGACGATCGCCGAATGGCTCAATTGCGCCGAGTACATCCTCCACGAAGGCAATCCCGATGTCATTCTCTGCGAGCGGGGCATCCGGACCTTCGAAACGTACACGAGGAACACGCTCGACCTGAGCGCCGTCCCGGCGGTCCGGGAGCTCAGCCACCTGCCGGTCATCGTCGATCCCGCGCACGCGACGGGCAAGGTGAGCCTGATCCCGCCAATGAGCCTGGCCGCCCTGGCCGCCGGGGCCGACGGATTGATCGTCGAGGTCCACAACCACCCCGAAAACGCGCTGAGCGACAAGGACCAGGCCTTGAGGCCCGAGCAGTTCGCCGAGCTGGCGAGGGCCGCCCGGGGCCTTCTGGCCTACATGGAGAGCGCGCGATGAAGACGACGGGCTACGCGACGCCGGCCGGGCGCTGCGAGATCCACGTCAACGCGCCGGCGGCCGGGTTCGGCAGCCTCGCGGCCGGGCGAAAGACGGCCGTCGTCACCGACACGACCATCCGCCGCCTCTATCCCCGGCTCCTGGCCGGACGCGATGTCGTCGCGCTCCCCCCCGGGGAACGGGGCAAGACGCTCGCGACCGTCGAGGCGCTCTGCGCGAAATTCCTGAAGCTCGGCCTCGACCGGTCGTCCTTCGTCGTCGGGATCGGCGGCGGCGTCGTCTGCGACATCGCGGGGCTGGCCGCCTCGGTTTTCATGAGGGGCGTCCCCTTCGGCTTCGTCCCCACCACCCTCCTGGCCCAGGCCGACGCCGCCATCGGGGGCAAGAACGGCGTCAACCTGGACCGCTACAAGAACGTCGTCGGCCTGTTCAACCAGCCCCGGTTCGTCCTGGTGGATCTCGATTTCCTGAAGACGCTGCCGGCCCGGGAATTCCGGTGCGGGGCCGCCGAGATCATCAAGCACGCCTCGATCGCCAGCCCCTCGCTCTTCGAGACGCTGGAGAAGCTGCCTGGAGAGTGGGCGTCCTTGAAGCGACGCGACCTCGAAGCCGTCGTCCTCCGTTCGATCGAGATCAAGGCCGGGATCATCGAGGCGGACGAGAAAGAGGCCGGAGAACGGCGGAAACTCAACTTCGGCCACACGCTGGGGCACGCCTTGGAGAGGGTCGGCCGGTTCCGGCACGGGGAGGCCGTCAGTGTCGGCATGGCCATGGCCGCCGCGATCTCCGAGGCCCGGGGCCTGGTCTCCGGGCAGGAGGTCGGCCGGCTCAAGCGCCTCCTGGGCCGGGCCGGGCTGCCCGTCCGGCCCCCTTCCGACCCGGGCCCGATCGTCGAGGCGATGCGAAAAGACAAGAAACGCCGCGGCCGGGACGTCCATTTCGTTCTTCTGTCCGGCCTCGGCCGGGCCGAGGTCCGCGAGATCCCTTTCCGCGACTTGGAGGAGCACGTCCGTGATCTGTGTCAGCATCGGTAACGTCGCGTTCGAAAAGTGCCTGGCCGTCCTGGACACGGTCCCTTTCGCCGAGATCCGCATCGACTCCATGGACGTCGACGCCGAAAAAGTCCGGGCCCTATTTTCCCGTCCGCGGCTCCTCGTCGCCGCCTGCCGTCCGGGGGCGAGGAGCGAGAGCGAGCGAAAGGCGCTCCTTGCGGAAGCCATCGCCGCGGGGGCGTCCTACGTCGATCTCGAGGCCGAGGCCGGCGAGGCCTATAAACGAGAGCTCGTGGCCGAGGCCCGGGCCCGCGGCTGCCGGGTGATCGTCTCCCACCATGATTTCGAAAGGACCCCGCCTCGGGCCGAGCTCGAGCGCGTCATCCGCGCCGGCTTCGAGGACGGGGCCGACGTCGTCAAGGTCGCCTGCCGCGTCCGTGCTCCCGCCGACAACGCGCGGCTGCTGGGGCTGCTCGACGCGGCGCGCCCCCTCGTCGTCGTCGGAATGGGCCCGGCCGGAAGGATCACCCGGATCGCCGCGCCTCTCCTCGGCAGCCCGTTCACCTACGCCTCGCCCGAGCCGGGGCTGGAGACGGCCGAGGGGCAGATCGACCAGGCCGCTCTCCGCGAATATCTCCGGGGACTCAGCGGCGATGGCTGAGATGAAGCTCTTGGCCGTCGCCGGAGCTCCGGTTCTCCACAGCCGGAGCCCCCGGATCTTCGAGCGGCTGTTCGCCGGCCAGGGCCGGGAAGCCGCCTTCATCCGGCTGTCGGCGGGGAGCGCCGGGGAGGCTGCGGCCGCGGCGGCCGCGATGGGCCTGGCCGGGTTCAACGTCACGGCCCCTCTCAAGAGCGCCGTGCTCCCCCATCTGCATCGGATCCAGCCGGAGGCCCGCGCGGTCGAGGCCGTCAACTGCGTCGTTGTCCGGGGCGGCCGCTGGACCGGTCACAACACGGACATTCCCGGGTCCGCGCGGGCCCTCGCGTCGAAGGGCATCGAGGTCGCCGGAAAGCGCGTCGCCGTCCTCGGCGCCGGAGGCGCGGCCCGGGCCGCGGCCCTCGGGGCGGTCCGCTCCGGCGCCGCGGCGGTCGTCCTGATGAACAGAACGCCCGAAAGAGCCGAGGCGGCGGCCCGGCGGCTCGGCTGCGCCTGGGCCCTCCTCAAGGAGATGCCGGACGTTCTCGGACGGAGCGATATCCTCGTATCGTGCCTCTCCGGCGCCGAGACGCCCGTCCGGCGGAGCTGGCTTCGCCGGGGCCTCGCCGTCCTGGACGCCAACTACAGGGATTCCCCCCTGGCCGGTGAGGCCGCCGAGGCGGGCTGCGTCGTCGTCGACGGAACGGAGTGGCTTCTTCATCAGGCCTTTCTGTCCTTTCGGCTGTTCACGGGCCGGGACGCGTCCCCGGCGGCCCGAGCCGAGGCCCGGGAGGCCCTGCAGGCCGAAGAGGAACGGCCGCGGCGGAACCTCGGGCTCATCGGGTTCATGGGATCGGGCAAGAGCGCGCTGGGCGCCCTGCTCGCCGAGCGGACGGGCTTTTCGCTCGTCGATACGGACGCGGTCATCGAGAGCGCGGCGGGAATGACCGTCGCGGACATTTTCAAGACGCGGGGCGAAGGCTATTTCCGGCGCCGGGAGAAAGCCCTTCTCGCCGCGCGCCTCCCGGGCGCCAGGCGGACGGTCTTCGCCTTCGGCGGCGGGACCGTTCTCGACGGCGAGAACCGGGCCCTCATCCGGCGGTCCTGCCGGACCGTCTGGCTCTGGGCCTCTCCGCGGACGGCCTCGCGGCGGGTCGAGCCGGCCTCCCGGCCGCTCCTCGAAGGCGACGGCGACGGCCGGAGAGCGGAGGAACTATTTCGATCACGCCTTCCTCTGTACGCGCGACTTTCGGACCTGGTGGTCAGCACCGAGTCAGCGACGCCGGAGGAAGCGGCCAGGAGGATCCAGCATGAATGTGAAACGGGTTGAGCCTTTCGAGATCGCGGGGACGCTCGCGGCCCCCCCGTCGAAAAGCATGACGCTCCGGGCCGTCGCCGCGGCCCTGCTCGCGCCGGGCGCGTCCTCGATCGAGGGCCCGTCGCTCTGCGAAGACGCCCTGGCCGGCTTCCGCATCGCCGAGGCCCTGGGCGCCCGCCTCGAGAGCGCCGGCGACAGGATGACCGTCAGGGGCGGAGCGCCGATGCCAGAAGCGGTCCTCGATTGCCGGGAATCCGGCTTGAGCATGCGCATGTTCGCGCCGATCGCGGCCCTGTCCGGGAACAGGACCGTCCTGGCCGCCTCCGGGTCCTTGAGGGCGCGCCCCATGGGGATGCTGGAAGGGCCCCTGCGCCGCCTGGGCGCCGCGTGCCGGACCCGCGACGGGAGGCCTCCGGTCGAAGTCCGGGGGCCGCTCGCGAGCGGCCGCGTCGCCGTCGACGGCACGACGAGCTCGCAGTTCCTGAGCGGGCTCCTTTGCGCCTTGCCCCTCTGCCCCGGGGATTCCGACATCCGGGCCGCCGGCTTGAAGAGCAAGCCCTACGCGGCCATGACCGTCGACGTGCTTTCCAGGTTCGGCGTCCGCGTCGAAGCGTCCGGCGACATGGAGGCCTTTTTCGTCAGGGGGGGCCAAGGCTACACGGCCGCGTCTTATGCGGTCGAAGGGGACTGGTCCGGAGGGGCCTTTCTCCTCGTGGCGGGCGCCTTGGCCGGAAGCATCGTCGTCGACAACCTTCAGACCGCCTCTCTCCAGCCCGATAAGAGGGTCCTGGAAGCCCTCGACGCCGCGGGCGCCCGGGTGCGGGTCGGCGACGGGTCCGTCACCGTGGAGAACGAGAGCCTCAGGCCCTTCGTCTTCGACGCCACGCACTGTCCCGACCTTTTCCCGCCCCTGGCCGCGCTGGCCGCCGCCTGCCCGGGCCGAAGCGTCATACGCGGCGCCGGGCGGTTGATACACAAGGAAAGCGACCGGGCTTCGGCCCTGGCCGCCGCCCTGGGGAACATCGGCGTGACGACGGCCTTGGCGGAGGACAGGATGGAGATCGAGGGCGGACGCATCCGGGGCGGGACCGTGGACCCCCGCGGGGACCACCGCATCGCCATGGCCGGGGCCGTGGCCGGGCTGGCTTCGCGAGAGGGCGTGGCCGTTTCGGATTGGACCTGCGTTTCCAAATCCTATCCCGGGTTTTTCCGGGACCTCGAATCCCTCGGGAGGGGCCGGGCATGAACAGCTTCGGCAGGCTCTTCCGGATCGAGATCTTCGGCGAGTCCCACGGCCGGGAGGCGGGGGTGATCGTGGACGGCTGCCCGGCCGGCGTCCCTCTCGCGGCCGAAGATTTCCTCGCCGACCTGGGGAGAAGGAAGCCCGGGGCGCCGGGGACGACCGCCAGGCGGGAGCCGGACGCGCCCCTCGTCCGAAGCGGCGTCCACAACGGCCTGACGACGGGCGCGCCGATCCTCGTGGCCTTCGAGAACACCGACGTCCGTTCCGAGGACTACGCCGGCTTCCGGGACCTGCCGCGGCCCGGGCACGCCGACCTCGTCGCCCGGCGCAAGTTCGGGGGGTTCCACGACCCGCGCGGCGGCGGACATTTTTCCGGGCGGATCACGGTCGGCCTGGTGGCCGCGGGCGTCGTCGCGAAGAAGCTGATCCGCCCGGCGGCGGTCGAATGCGCGCTCCTCGAGGCGGGCGGATCGCCGGACATCGACGACGCCGTCCGGGCGGCCGGCGAAGCCGGGGATTCCGTCGGCGGCCTCCTCGAATGCCGGGTTCGCGAACTGCCGGCCGGGCTCGGGGAGCCGTTCTTCGATTCCGTGGAGTCCCTGATCGGCCACGCGGTCTTCGCCATCCCCGGCGTGAAGGGCGTCGAATTCGGCTCGGGTTTCGCCTGCACCCGCATGCGGGGCAGCCAGGCCAACGACGCCCTGCTCGACGCGGGGGGGGCGACCGAGACCCATCACTCGGGTGGGGCCGACGGGGGCATCACCAACGGCAATCCCCTCGTCTTCCGCGTCGCCGTCAAGCCGACCCCGAGCATCGCCAGGCGGCAGCTCACGGTCGACCTCCGGACGAACGCTCCCGCCGAGATCGCCGTCCGGGGCCGCCACGACGCCTGCATCGCCCGGCGCATGCCGGTCATCGTCGAGGCGGCCGCGGCCATCGTCCTGGCCGATCTCCATCTGCTGGGACAGAACATCCCCAGAATCCACGGGAGGGACACATGAGACTGGAAAAGATCCGCGCCGAGATCGACGCCATCGACCACGAGATCCTCAGGGCGCTCCACCGCAGGATGGAGCTGGGCCTGAGGACCAAACGGTTCAAGGAGACCGTCCGCGACGCGGACCGCGAAAGGGAGATCCTCGACCGCCTGACAAGGAATTCCGGCTCGTCCCGGATCCTGAGGGACGGGTTCGTCCGCGGGCTGTTCGCCTCGGTCATGGACGAGAGCCGGAAGATCCAGGAGGGGGACCGGACGCTCGTCGGTTTCCAGGGGGAACACGGGGCTTTCGGCGAGGCGGCGGCCCTGGCCTACGGCCCCGGCCTGACCCCCCTCCCCTGCCCCGGGTTCGCCGACGTCTTCGACGGCCTTCAGAAAGGCAGCCTGGACCTGGGGATCGTGCCGGTGGAAAACTCCCTGGGCGGGGCGATCGCCGACGTCAACGAGCTGTTGATACGGAGCGACCTCAAGATCGTGGGGGCCGTCAAGCTCCGCATCCGCCATTGCCTCCTCCAGCACCCCGGGTCCGATTACCGGGAAATGCGGACGGCTTACTCCCATCCGCAGGCCCTGGCCCAATGCCGCCGGTTCCTGGTCCGGCACAAGCTCGAGCCCCGGCCGTATTACGACACCGCGGGGGCGGCCCGCATGCTGGCCGAGGAGCGGCCGCAAATGGCCGGCGCCGTCGCGTCCCGCCTTTGCGCCGACATCTACAACCTCGATATCGTCAAGGAGAACATCGAGGACCACCCGGACAATTACACCCGCTTCCTTGTCCTGGCCAAGAGCGAGGCCCGGCCGGCGGGCGGCAAGTGCTCGATCGTCTTTTCGACGCCCCACGAAGCCGGCTCGCTCGGCGCCATCCTCAACCTCTTCTCGGCGGCCGGCGTCAACCTGACCCGCATCGAATCCATGGCCTCCCCGGCGAGCCCGGGCGACTATGTCTTCTTCCTCGATTTCTTGAACGACGGCGACTCCGCGCGGACCGGGTCCCTGCTCGACGAGGTCCGGAAAAGAGCGAAAACGATGAAGTTCCTCGGCTGCTACGACGAGGCGACGGGCTAGAACGAATGGATCCGCCCGAACGGCAATGGCCGGAAGTCGCGGCCGCGCAGCGGCTCGGAACAGATCGCCCTCAACCCCGGTCCCTCCGCCAGCCAAAGACGATAGTAGTCGCCGGCCTCGGCGGCCCGGCTGTAGGCCAGGAAAGCGCCGTCCCCGGCCAGGCCGAGATTGAGGGCGGGGATCTCGCGCGACGACCTCTCCAGCAGCCGGACCAGGGCGGCCAGGCGCTTCCGGAGCGGGGACCCGACGGAGAGCGTGCCGAATAGGCGCCAGATCTTCTGGGCCCCGATCTCGCCGGCGACGGGCCGGCCGAGAGACACGCCGCGCAACAGTCCGTTGAAGACGAAAGCCAGCCCCCCTCCGAAGTAGGGCTGGATATAGTCGAGGTTCCCCGTTTGGCCCGGGAAAGAAGCGCTCCGGGCGTGGACGGCGAGCAGGGCGAAGGCGGGGAAGCCGGCGAACAGCCGCTCCTCCTTCCAAATGGGGCGAAGGGACCGGTACTCGCGCCAGCGGCCCGAACCGTCCCGGCCGCAGAACCCCCAGCCATCGCCCTGGCGGTCGCCGTCCGCGGAACGGCTCCGCTCCGACATTTCCGCGAAACGGCACAGGAGCTCGGCCGGCCGAACCGGAGCGGCGCTCTTCACCATCAGGAAGCGGCACATCCTTTTCCCTCGGCAGCGGCTAACCTGAATGATTCACGGATCGAGACGGCCCTCGGATGCGAGGCCCGAGGGGTGAAGCCGTGCTCATCGGTGCTGCGAACCCCCGGGAACGAAGCGGATGGGGCCGGATCGATGGATCTCTTCCACGTTGTGTGGGTCGGATGGGCCGGCAACCGATCCCATAGCCACCCACGGAAAATGGAAGAGAACCTCATGAATAATTCAGGCGGCGCGACGTGCGGACCGCGGCCAGGGCCGCCGCGAAAGCCCGGACGGCGGCCTCGACATGCCCCTCTTCCAGAATGTAGGGCGGCAGGAAACGGACGACGCCGGGCCCGGCCGGGATGGCCAGGACGCGTTCCCGCTGGAGAAGCCGGAGAACGGAATCCCGCTCCGGGCCGACCTCGGCCCCGACCATCAATCCCCTGCCCCGGATTTCGAAGGCGTCCTCCGCGGCGGCCGTCCGCAAGCGCCCGGCCAGCTCCCGCCCCAGCCCTTCCACCCGGCCCAACAGGCCGTCGTCCAAGACCGAAAGGACGGCCAGGACACCGGCGGCGGCAAGGGGGTTCCCCCCGAACGTGGACGTGTGGATCTTCCTGGGGACGGCCCGGGCGACCCGCCCGGAAAGGAGGACCGCCCCGGCCGGGACGCCTCCGGCCAATCCTTTCCCTAGGGTGATCACGTCCGGGCAGGGGACTTCCGACGACGAGGCCAGGAACCGGCCCGTCCGGCCCATCCCCGTCTGGATCTCGTCCAGGATCAGGACGGCTCCGGCCGTCGCGCAGGCCTTGGCCAACCCCCCCAGAAAGGACGGCGGGGGGACACGCACCCCGCCTTCGCCCTGGACCGGCTCGACGATGACCCCGGCCGTCCGCCCGTCGATCATCTCCAGGGCCGCGGCCTCCCCGAAGGGAGCGAACTCGAACTCCCAAAGCAAGGGCTCGAAGGGCAGACGGTAAGCGCCGCCGTCCGTGGCCGAAAGGGCCCCCAAGGTCTTGCCGTGGAAGCCCCGGCGAAAGGCGATGAACTTCTTGCGGCCCGTGGCCAGGACGGCGAACTTGAGGGCGGCCTCGTTGGCTTCGGAGCCGGAATTGGTGAAGAACACCTTCGCCAGGCCGCCGCCGCACCTGTCCAGCAACGCGCCGGCCGCCCTGGCCCGGACCTCGGCGGCGAAGCTGCCGTGGAGGCCGGCCAGCGTCCGCAGTTGCCTTTCCAGGGCTTCGACGACGGCCGGGTGGCCGTGGCCGAGGATCGAGACCCCGTAGTTGGACATCATGTCCAGGTACAGGCGGCCCCGGTCGTCCTCCAGGTACATCCCCCGCCCGCTCCGGATCGTCAAGCCCCGGCGGGGGTAAGCGTCCAGAAGCCTCAGGGCCTCGAGCCCTTGCGCGTCGATCATCGGTCCGCGTCCTTTCGTCGTCTCAGCGGAAGACCGTTCCCCGGCCGGCCAAGGCGTCCCGGAGAGGGCGCGCCGCCCGCCCGTCGCCGAAATAGACGGCCCGCACGCCGCGGGCCAGGGCCCGCGAAACGGCGATGAGCTTTCGGGCCATCCCTCCGCGGGCCGACGGCAAACGGCTTTCGATCTCCGCGGCCGGGATCTCGGCCACCCGGCTCCCCGGATCGTCCGGGTCGGAGAGGAACCCGGGCGCTTCAAAAAGGAAGACCATCGTCTCCGCCCCGAGCGCGGCCGCCGTCGCGGCCGCGGCCGTGTCGTTGTCCGCGTTGACGATCAGCCCGTCCTCATCGAGGGCCGGGGCGCACAGAACCGGGAGATACCCGGCCCGGAGCAAGACCTGGAGCAGCCGGGCCTCGACCGCCTCGACGCGGCCGGTCCGGTTCCCCCGCAGGAGCTTGGTCTTGTCCCCTTCCCTGACCGGGATCTCCCGCTTGGCCTTCGCCCGCCAGAGCCCGCCGTCCACCCCGCTCAACCCCACGGCGTCCAGCCCCCGGCGGCGGAGCCCGGCGACGATCCCGGTCGAGGCCAGCCCCGGATAGGCCATGAGGAAAACGTCCAGGGCGTCCTTGTCGGTGACCACGCTGGCGACGCCCGAAGGCGACACGACCCTTCTGACCGGGACGCCGAGCCGGGCCGCCAGGGCGTCGCGGACGGCGTTGCCGCCGTGGATCAACACGGTCTCTTCCCGGCCCCTGGCCTCGACGAGGTCCGCGGCCAGCCCGTCCCAGTTGATCCCCGGGCCCCCGCCGGCTTTGACGATCAGCACGGCCGGATCACCCGAACCGCTGCTCGAATTCCCGGGCCTGCCGTTCGCTCGTCTTCCCGGAGATCGGCGTGTGGAGGACGAGCCGGCGGACGTTGCCGACGACCCGGGGCGGGAGCGGCTCGTACTTGCCCGGCCCGAATTTCATCAGGGCGTCCAGATGGATGCCGGCCTTGTGGGCGAATCCGTTGGCCGGGCTGGTGATGAGGTGCAGGGGGACGTCGATCCCGCAGAGGCGAGAGACAAGCCCCTCCGCATCGGTCAGCTCCTCCAGCCGGTATCGGGACGCCGCCGCCGGGTCGAGCACGTAAAGGTTGGCCAGGAACGAGGACAGGGGCGTGATCCCGGTCCGCTCGCCGATGCCGAGGAGCGAGCAGCTGATCCAATTGGCGCCGGCGCGGACGGCGGCCACCGCGTTGGAGACCGCCTGGCCGAGGTCGTTGTGGAAATGGGCCTCGATCCCGAGGGCCGTCCGTTTCCGGAGGGCGGCGACCTTGCGGGCGACGTCCCAGGCCTGGGCCTTGCCCAAGGTGTCGGCCAGGGCTATCCGCGCCGCCCCGGCCGCCGCGGCCAGGTCGTAGACCTCCAGGCAGTCGCGGAAGGACCGGCCGAAGAAGTCCTCGACCCCCACCCGGCTTTCCAGCCCGAACGAGACGGCCAGGGCGATATTGCTCCGGAGCCGGTCGCGGGCCGAGTCCCGGGTCAGGCCCATCGCCGCCAGCCGCTCGCGGTCGGCCGTGCAGAGGATGCTGACGCCGTCGACCCCGCTTTCGGCCGCGGCCCGGACGTCGCGCTCGTGATTGCGGATGTGGGCGAAGAGCCGCGGCCGGAGCGAGGCCCCCCGCCGGCGGGACAGGGCCAGGACCCGTTGCCGGATCTCGGGCTGAACGGGATTGCCGACCTCGACGATGTCCACGCCCAGGCGGACCAGGCGGTCGAAGATGGCCGCCTGATCGTCCGGGCTGAAATCGGCGCCGGCGAATTGGAAACCCTCCCGGAGCGTGGAATCGACCACGCCCTTGAAATGTCTGAGCACGGATGAAGGTGAATGATTCATGATCCCACCGGATGAAGGCCGGCGAAGGCGAGCCCCGTCGTCTCGGGGAACCCGGCCCTCAAGTTGAAGCATTGGACGGCGTTCCCGGCCGCGCCTTTGACCAGGTTGTCCAGGGCGGCGAGGACGACGAGGCGGCCGCCGCCGTCCTCGAGCGCGAAGCCGATGTCGCAGTAATTGGTCCCCTGGAGGAGCTTCGGCTCGGGCAGGCGGTACAGGCCGCGGCTCTGCTTGACCAGCCGGACGAACGGCTCGTCGGCATAGGCCGACCGGTACACCCTCCAGATGTCCTTCTCCTCGAGCGGACCGTTCTCGGGAAAGGCGTGGATCGTGGCCAGGACGCCGCGGACCATGTCCACGGCCGTGGCGGTCACGTGGAGCGCGGGGCGGCCCCCCGCGCACTCCAGGGCCCGGGCGATCTCGATCGTGTGCCGATGGCCGGTCGGCATGTAGGTCCGGACCACGCCGGCCCGCTCCGGGTGATGGGTCGACCCGGCCGGCGCCGCCCCGGCCGCCGAGCTGCCGATCTTGGCGTCGACGATCACCGGCCCGGACCGGACGATCCCGGCCTTGACCAGGGGGTAGAGGCCGAGTATCGAGGCGGCGGCTTCGCAGCCCGGCCCGGCGATCCGGTCGGCCGTCCGGACCTCCTCGCGGGCGATCTCCGGGAGGCCGTAAACGAAGCGTCCGAGGAGGCCCGGCCGCCGATGGTCGGACGCGTACCACGTCCGCCAGTCCTCCGGGCCGCGGAGGCGGAAATCCGCCCCAAGATCGATGACGACGGGGGCCGTCTCCAGCCACCGGTCCATTCCCCCCATCGACTCGCCGTTGGGCAGGCTGATGAAGAGGACGTCGCACGGGGCGACTTCGTCGGGCCGGCAGAAGGACAGCGGAGGGAAGGACCGCAGGTTGGGGTGGACGAGCGACACCGGCTCTCCGGCGAAACGCCGGCTGGTCGCCTGCCGGACATCCGCCCCGGGGTGGCCCAGGAGCAGGCGGAGAAGCTCGCCGCCGCCGTAGCCGGCCGCTCCGACGACCGAGACCCGCAGCCGCCGCCGGCTCATCTTTCCGGCCTCCCGTCCCGGGCCAGCCGGAGCGCGTATTCGACCACCGCTCCGGCGATGCTCACCCCGGTCGGCCCCTCGGAATTGCGGAATTCCATGGTCTGGTTCACCTCGTTGACCAGGAGGCCGCCGGGCGCCTCGAAGAGGTCGACGGCCAGGGCCCCGCCGCCGACCGCGGCCGACGTCCGCCGGCAGATGTCCTCGAGGCCCGGCGTGACAGGGCAAGCGCCGGCGCGGCCGCCCCGGGCCGTGTTGGTGATCCAATGGGATGATTCCCGGTAAATGGCCGCGACCGCCCGTCCGTCCACGACGAAGGCCCGGATGTCGCGGCCCGGCTTGCGGACGTATTCCTGGAGATAGAACGCCTTCTGCGGCGGCGTGCCCAGGACTTCTTTGTGTTCCAGGACCGCCTCGAGCCCGTCCTCGTCGTTGACCTTGGCCAGGAGCCGCCCCCAGGAACCCTGGGCCGGCTTGATCACGGCCGGATACCCGCCCCACCCCTCGATCACTTCCCGGGCCCGGGCGAGGTTGAAAACGAGGGCGAAGCGCGGTTCGGGCACTCCCGCCCGGGCCAGGGCGAGCGAAGTGGCGAACTTGTCCCGGCAGACGGCGGCCACGGCCGGCGAATTGACCACCGGGACGCCGGCAGCTTCCCAGAAGGACGCGGCATAGCCGCCCTTGACGGTCGAGACCGAGCGCTCGAGGGCGACATCGGCCTCGGGGACCGGGCGCCGCGGGTCGAGGACCGCTTCGCGGATGTCGACCCAGCGGACATCGGCGCCCCGGGCCCGGGCGGCCTCGGCCAGGAGCTTCTCTTCCGCCCGGACCGTCGAATGGAGGAGGGCCAGGCGGGTCATTCCCCCCAGTCCTCCTCGATCCGCGGCGCTTCGCCCAGGACCATCAGCCCGTCGACTCGGCGGTCGACGACCAGGGCCGAACGGCATTCGTCGCAGGTCAGCATCTCGGTCTCCTCGACCGAAGAGGGCCGGAAAAGGCGGGCCGCGCAAACGGGGCACTCCCCGGACACGGTCGTTTCAGCGGGCGTCTTGGACATCGATTCCTCCGGACGAAAAGATAATGGACGGCCAGGTCGGGGCCATTCTCCGGGGGCTGGCCGAGAATGTCAAATTTATAATAATTATTTACATATTCAATTTTTTATGTATATTTTTATACATGATCACCATCCCCGAGGCCGTCGCCCAGCTCGTCCGCCGGTCGCCCTTCCTCGAGGACGCCATGTCCCGCGGCTGGCTCAACCTTTCGGCCGTGGCCCGCTCGATCCGCCCGGACGTCGAGGCGATCGTCCAGAAGAAGGTCAAGGACGGGGCGGTCACGATCGCCCTCAACCGCCTGGCCGGGACCCGGAACGCCCGGGCCAGGCCCTTGAAGCGCTATTTCCGCGCGCCCCCCGACCTCATGGTCAGGTCGAACCTGTTCGAGGTCACGTTCGTCGACATCCCCCGGGGGGGCGGAGCGCCCCGTCTCTTCATCGACAGGGCGGGCGGCCGGGCGGCCCCCTTCCTGACGGTCACCCAGGGGATCAACGAGACGACGATCATCGCCGGGAGCCAGCTCCGGGAGCGCGTCCTGTCCGCCTTCGAGGGCGCGACCCGGATCGCCCTGCACGACGGGCTTTCCTCGGTGAGCGTCCTCCTGCCGCCGGGCTCGGCGGCCGTCCCCGGCGTCTACAGCTTCATCCTGAAGGCCCTGGCCTGGGACGGCATACCGGTCACCGAGGTCGTCTCGACGAGCAACGAGTTCACGATCGTTCTGGAAGACAGGAACATCGACACCGCCTTCGGCCTCATCAAGCGGCTGTTCGAAGGACGGTGAGGGCGCCGGGCCCGCGGCGGCGGCGGCTCAGGCGCCGCGGAGGTCGATCTCGCGGACGCCGGCCCGGCCGCGCAGGCGGTCCAGGAGAGCGGCGGCCTTCCGGGCCGCGGGCCGGCTGAGGACGATGTGGAGATCGTCGCCGGCGCCGGGCCCGCCCGGAACGATCCTGACCTGCTCGACCTTGATGTCCTGCTCCTCGATCCAGGACCGGACCTCCTCGACGGAGACCGCCCCGGGGTCCATCCTCAGGTCCAGCGAGGCCGATCGGCGGCGCCTCAGCCAGCGGTCCTCCACGATCTTCAAGCCGGCGAGCACGACCAGCGTCAGCGCCGTGGCGCTGACGGCGAGCGCGTACAGGCCGCCGCCGACGGCCATGCCGATGGCGGCCACCACCCAGATGCTCGCGGCCGTGGTCAGGCCCCGCACCACTTCGCGCTGGAGGATGATCGCGCCGGCCCCCAGGAACCCGATCCCGGTGACGATCTGGGCGGCGACCCGGGAAGGATCGAGCACCACGGCCGGGGTCCCCAGGACGCCCTTGAAGCCGTACGCGGACGCGAGCATGAAAGCCGCGGCGCCCAGGGCGACCATGGCGTGGGTCCGCAGTCCGGCGGCCCGCTCGGAGCGCTCGCGCTCCATGCCGATGACCGCTCCCAGGGCGGTGGCCAGCCCGATGCGCAGGACCATGTGGAGCGTCGTGATCATGGGCCCTCCTTCATCCTCCCGGGCAAGTCGAAGGCCCCCGCTCCGGAGGATACGAGTTCCTCAGGGCGTCGGCGCTCGGGAAGCGATGGCATCTCCAGGGGCCGGATCGGCCTCTCCGCGCCCGGGCGACGGCACCGCGCAGCGCCGCGTCCGGGGACCATATTGACACAGTCCCCGCGTCTTGACCAGGGGGGAGGGCCGACGTCCTCGGCGGCCCGAAGGCCCTCGTTTTCCAGCCTGAATTATTCAGGCCCGGGCGATAAAAAGCCTTGACAACCGCGGCGGGGTTTGATATTTCATTTATAGAAATCGTGTTTCTATTATAGAAATATAGAGAGCGACCGTGAAGAGAGGCTTCTCCGGCCGGTCCCCGGCCGGTCCAGGATAGACGGCCCGGACTTCCCCGCGGGGGGAAGGCGAGGCCATTCGAGAGGAGGAAACGCTCGTGAAAACCCGCTTTTTCGCCGTTCTCATCATCATGGCCCTGGCCGCCGCGCTGCCCTCGACGGCCGCGGCCCAGCTCAATCAGACGGGCACGCTGGCCGGCACGGTCACGGACAGCGACAAGCTGCCCTTGCCGGGGGCCACGGTCACGATCAAGTCCCCGGTCATCATCGTGCCCCAGATGGACGCGATCACGGGCCCTAAGGGGAATTACCGCTTCCTGTCCCTTCCCCCCGGGCTCTACGAGGTCGCCTTTTCGCTCGACGGCATGGACACGCTCGTCCGGAAGGACATCCGGATCAGCGTCGCGCAGACGACGACGATCGACGCCGTCCTGGAGCCGTCCACGCTGAGCGAGACGGTCGTCGTCGTCGGGGAGAGCCCGACGATCGACGTCAAGTCCACGACCAAGGCGACCAACCTGGACCGGACGTTCATCGCCGCCCTGCCCACGGCGCGGAACCTGGACGCCTACTTCAACATGGCCCCCGGCGTCACCGCCGAACGGAACCCCAACGGGCTGATGTCGTCCGCCAGCGGGAGCGGCGTCCGCGACAACAGCTACAATCTGGACGGGGTGAACATGACGGCGCCGGACGTCGGCACCCAGCAGTTCCAGTTCGGCACGGACATCATCGACGAGATCCTGATCCAGTCGGGGGGGATGCCGGCGGAGTTCGGGGACGCCATGGGGGCCTCGATCAACATCGTGACGCGCTCGGGCGGGAACAGGCTGAGCGGGTCGGCCAGCGTCTATTACAACACCCTCAAGCTGCAGTCCAACAACACGGCCGGCACGCCGCTGGAGGGGGCCAAGAGCGGCTACCAATACGTCCTCGAACCCGGGATCGCCCTGGGAGGGCCGATCGCCAAGGAAAGGCTCTGGTTCTTCACCAACCTGAGCCTGAATTCCCGGTCCAGGCTCATCCCCGGCTTCCCCTACGACCAGCCCGCGCAGGTCCCGGCCAAGGAGACCCGCTACTACCCCTATGTCAAGCTGACCTTCCAGCCCAGCCAGGCCCACCGGTTCTCGGCCTCCTACAACTACTCCGATTACCTCCAGGACAACGCCGGCGCCAACCGGTTCGCGACCGAGAGCACCACGGTCAAGTGGACGGCCCCGACCCACATCCTCAACCTGCAATGGACGGCGACGTTCTCCCCGACCATGTTCGCCGATTTCAAGGTCGGCTACTATGTCAACAACCAGGAGCTCCGGTCGAAAGAGGACCTGCCCTTGATCGTCGAGCAGACGACCGCGCAACAGTCGGGCAGCTACGTCGGCACGGACCTCTACACGGCCGGCCGCTTCCAGACCAACGCCAACCTGACCTATTTCGCCGACAGCTTGGCCGGGTCCCACGAATTCAAGGGCGGCGTCGAGTTCCAGGCCATCGACTCCACGCAGAGCTTCACGCCCAATGTGGACCCCCGGAACGGCATGTCGCAGATCATCACCCGCAGAGGCACGCCGCGTTACGGAGTCGTCATGGCGCCGTCGGCGAACAAGGTGGCCGGGACGAACATCCACGCCTACCTCCAGGACAGCTGGAAGCCCGCCAAGCGGCTGACGCTCAACCCGGGCCTGCGCCTGACCTACCAGAGCGGCCGCTTCCCGCCGCAGAACGAGAGCGAAGGTCCCCAGGACTTCCTGGGGGTCTCCTTCAACCGGAGCGTCACCCGGACGATCAACGCGTTCAACCGGACGGCCCTGGCGCCGCGGCTGGGCGTCATCTTCGACCTGACGGGGGACCGCAAGACGCTGTTGAAGGCCAGCTACTCCCGCTACCTCCAGTCCAATATCATCGCCTATTACGCGTCGGCCAACCCCAACGGTTCCTTCTCCTACGTCCAGGCCCTGGCCCCGGACTGGACCCCGGTCCCGGGCGCCTACCTCAACGCGAGCTTCCCGATCCCGGCCAAGGCGGGCTACGACGGCGCCGGCATCAAGACCCCCTACACGGACGAATTCGCCGTGGCCGTGGAACGCGAGCTCTTTCCCGATTGGGTCCTGTCCGCCCGCTACACCCGCAAGGCGGACCGGAAGCTCATCGAGGACGTGGACGCCAACCAGCTGGACATCGACCGCCTGGCGGCCGACGGCGCGCTCGTCTGGACGAACTGGACACAGGTTCCGTTCACCGACCCCTATGACGGACAGGAGCGGTTTTTCTGGAGCATGAACGCCATCCTCCCGCCGGACTCCTACCTCATGAACCCTCCCGGGGCCGAAAGGGACTTCAAGGGCGTCGAGCTCACCCTGAACAAGCGCTATTCCCGGGGCTGGTCCCTCATGGCCAGCTACGTCTGGCAGGACGCGGTCGGGCTCATCTCCACCTCTTGGGGCGGCAGCACCGCGAATTCCGGCCTCTTCGACAACCCGAACTCCCACATCAACCAGTACGGCCACGCGTCGCTGTCGCCGCGGTCCCAGGTCAAGGTGCTGGGCATGGTCGCCGGCCCCTGGGGCATCAACGTCAGCGGGTTCTTCCGCTATTTCACGGGACAGCGCTACACGCGGACTCTGCACAGCTCGGACATGGGGGTCACGCTGGCTCAGGGGAACGAGACCATCAACGCCGAAAAGAGGGGCTCCCGGGAGCTCCCGAGCCAGGTCATCCTGGACCTGAGGCTGGAAAAGCTCTTCCGCCTGGGCGGGACCAAGGTGGCCTTCTTCGCCGACTGCTTCAATCTCTTCAACGGGAACAAGGCCACCTCCGTCCACACCCGGAGCGGCAGCCCGGTCTACGTGTTCGGGCAGATGACCGCGATCCAGGACCCGAGGGCCGTCCGGCTCGGGTTCCGTTTCGAGTTCTAGAAGGACCGGGCTCATGGCGAGGCACCCGAACGACTCGCGGGGCCGGGGGCGAAAGCTCCCGGCCCCGTGGATCCTGGCGGCGGCCGTCCTGGCCTTCTGCTCGCTCTGCGCCTGCGCCCGGACCGCCCGGGACGCCCAGGGCGCCCCGGACGTCGCCGCCGCGATGGACGCCTATCTCACGGCCGCCCACAAGCTCCAGTGGTTCAGCGGGAACGTCTTCGTCGCCCGCGGCGGCCGGGTCATCCTGAACAAGGGCTACGGCCTGGCCGATTACGAGCTCGGCGTCCCGTTCACGCCCCGGACCAAGTTCCGCCTGGGCTCGGTCACCAAGCAGTTCACGGCCATGGCCGTCCTCCAGCTCGAAGAGAAAGGCCTGCTCAAGGTCGCGGACACGGTCCGGTCGGTCTTCCCCGATTACCCGGAGGGCGACCGGATCACCATCCACCATCTCCTGACGCACACGGCGGGCATCCCCAACTTCACCTCGTTCCCGGATTACCCGAAGGCGATGCTCTTCCCGACCTCGGTCCAGGAGGCGGTCGACCGGTTCAAGAACAGGCCGCTGGACTTCCCGCCGGGCGAGAAGTTCCGCTACAGCAATTCGGGCTACGTCCTGCTGGGGGCCATCATCGAGAAGGTCTCGGGGGAGACCTACGAGGCCTTTCTCCGGGAGAACATCTTCCGGCCGCTGGGCATGGAGGATTCGGGGTACGACCACCGCGAGGACATCCTGAAGGACAGGGCGTCCGGCTACGAGTTCGTCAAGGACCAGAAGGTGAATGCCTCTTACGTCGACATGTCCGTCCCCTACGCGGCGGGGGCCCTCTATTCGACCGTCCTCGACCTCTACAAGTGGGACCGGGCCCTGTACACGGACAAGCTCGTGCCCCAGGCCGCGCTGACGAGGATGTTCACGCCGTTCGATCCGCACGCCGGTCCGGCCCCCGCGACCGGGATGTCCAAGGAGACCTACGCCTACGGCTGGGTGGTCAAGTCGTCCGCCGGCCACAAGGAGATCAGCCACGGCGGCGGGGTCAACGGCTTCGCCACGCATATCGCCCGTTTCCCCGACGACGACGCCTGCGTCATCGTCCTGAACAACTTCCTGACCGCCCACATCCAGAGGGTCAGCGATTCCCTGGCCGCCCTTCTGTTCGGCCAGGCCGTCGAGATGCCGGAGGACAGAAAGCCCGTCAAGCTCCCGGCCGCGGTCCTGGATTCCTATCCGGGCCGCTATCAAGTGGAGGGCGAGCCGATGGTCTTCACCGTCGTGAGGGACGGCGACAACCTCCTGCTTCAGGCCCCCGGGCAGCCGGAGCTGGTCCTGCGGCCCCGGTCGGAGGCGGCGTTCTTCTCGAGACGGGCGAACATGGACGTGATCTTCGAGAAGGACGCCTCGGGCCGGGTCTCGCATTTCGTCCTCGTCCGGGGCATCCTCAAGACGAAAGCCGTCCGAGTGGAGGAATGACGGGCCGGGCCGCTCGTCCCGCGGGCCGGAGGAGGGAGAGGGAGTCACGATGAGGCCTTTCACGAGAACGGAGTTCCTGAAGATGCTGGGCGCGGGGGCCCTGGCCTCCGCCTTCCCGGCCCGCGCCGGCCTGGCGTCCCCGCGGATGGAGAGCGCCAAGGCGGCCGCCAAGGCCCTGAGGATCAGGGACGTCGAGATCTATTACTGGGACATCCCTTTCAAGGAACCGCTCACCATCGCCCTGGGGACGATCACCGAAACGAACGGCGTGCTCATCCGCGTCCTGACGGACGCGGGCATCGTCGGGCTCGGCGAGTCCTGTCCGTTCGCCCCGGTCACGGGCGACACGCAGCAGACCAATATCGACGTCGCCCGGGACCTGCGGGAATCCCTCAAGGGCAAGGACCCCCTGGCCATCGAAAGCGCCGGGCGGACGATCGGGACGTTCTGCGTCGGGTGCCGCATGGCCGCGTTGCCCCACTCAGAGAT
>ERZ795061.550-NODE-550-length-37817-cov-6.590249_pt1 | contig 37817 bp, 43 predicted proteins | sample MGYA00375145_ERZ795061 | MGnify/ENA primary metagenome ERZ795061 (study PRJEB30190, sample SAMN05720144) | anaerobic digester metagenome | isolation source: active sludge of municipal wastewater-treating anaerobic digesters | place: USA | collected 2014-12-22 ... | reverse complement strand
GTCTTTTCATGAATTGCAGCGCAGCTTGCCTGTAATGATTGACGGTGTAACGCCGATCCGAATAGGGGCCACTGCGTTCGGCATCGGTGCAGGCATACAGGCCAATCACTTTGGTGCCCAGGGCATTGGCCATATGAAGCGGTCCGGAATCCGGCGACAACAATAAATCGGCACGTTCCAGCAAGGCCAGCAGTTGTTTCAAGGTGTCCTTGCCGACCAGGTCAATAACAGGAATATTCGCCAGCCTGATGATGGCGTCGGCCGTGTTTCTTTCCAGCTCGCTGCGGCCACCGCAGATAACAACACGCCAGTTTTTCATGTGTGCATGTTTCGCAATCGCCGCATAAGCTTCGGCCGACCAATTACGCAATTCGTGGCTGGAGCAGGGTGAAATAACCAAGGTTTTCTGTTCGCCCGGCAACTGCTCGGCGGCCCAGTCGCGAGCTTCCTGCGTCATGGGAACTGGCCATCGAACTTCACCTTGTTTCAAGCCCAGCGGTTCGCAGAATTTGCCGAACACATCGAGCACGTGATGGCTTCCCGCAGTGATTCGGCGATTGATGAACAGCGAATGCAATTCCTTGCTGCGGCCGGCATCGTAACCCACCCTGATTTTTGCCGGGATGAAGGCGGACAGCACATTGGCGCGTATCGCCAATTGCATTTGCAGCAGTACATCGAAACGCCTGCCGGAAAAATGCTTGCGCAATTCACGCATTCCGCCAAGGCCGGTTTTCTTGTCGTAAACAACCAGTTCGACACCCTCCAGGCCTTCCATCAGTTTTGCTTCGCCCTTGCCCAGTACCCAGGTGATCTGCGTTGCGGGCCAGGCGCTGCGCAAGGTATTCAGCAATGGCAGCACATGCATGGCATCGCCCAAAGCGGACAGGCGCAAAATGCAGATGGAAGCGGGTGCTACGGGCAGGATCGGGTCAAACACATTAAACTTCCGGTTATGGATTCGTCGAACACCCGCTCAAACAGCCGCATGCCGATTCACCAGCAAGGTGAACAAGGTGCGATTGTGTTCGACACACGCCTGTGGCAGCAAGCAGATTCGGCTTTTTTCGAACCTGCGCATTATGGCGAGCAGGCAAAAGCCGTCAGCGGCAAGGGTGGGCGCGGTGCTGCCTGGTTCGTGAGAGCGAATTTTGGCGATGCAGTATTGCGTCATTATCGCCGTGGTGGCTGGGCGGCAAAAATCAGCGATGCGCGCTATCTCTGGCGTGACGAAAACAATGTCAGAAGTTTTCACGAATTTCATGTCATGCAAATGCTGGGCGAAAAAAAATTGCCGGTACCAAAACCCATCGCCGCAATGTATTTGAAGCGTGGTTTGTTCTACCGCGCCGGCATATTGGTTGAACGCATTCCGGGGGCAAGAAGTTTTCTCGATTGCGTGCATCGGCACACCGAGTCCGCTCCCTGGGCAGCACTCGGAAAAACGATTGCCGATTTTCACAAGGTCGGTGCCAAACATGCCGACTTGAATGCGCAAAATATTCTGGTCGACTCGAATCAAAAAATATGGCTGATTGATTGGGATAAAGCCACGATGCAAACTGTGACCGGAGCCTGGTGCATGGACGTGTTGCAGCGTCTGCAGCGTTCACTGCTGAAATATCGCGGTGAAGTAGGTGAGGAAACCATATTGGCCGGCATGCAGCTCTTGCGTGCTGCGCATGACGCGGAGATGGAACGATGAGTTGGGCCTTGCGTTTTCTTGGAGTTGGCAATGCACAAGCCATTGAGCTGGGCTCGGCTTCGTCGGTGATCGAATGCGACGGTAAGCCCGAGCTGATGATCGATTGCGGCCAGGAAGCGCTGACGGCTTACATGGAACATTACCAGGATACGCCCGATGCCCTGTTCATCACCCACGTGCACATGGATCACGTAGGCGGGCTGGAAAGATTGTTTTACAAAATCTATTTCGACGAAGCCAAGCGAGGCAAGGTTCGTTTATATGTGCCGGTAACAGTATTGCCTTTTTTGCAGCAGCGTCTCGCCGAATATCCGGGCGTGATTGCCGAAGGCGGCGCGAACTGGTGGGATGGTTTTCAGTTGGTTCCGGTGTCGAAAGGATTCTGGCACCGCGGCTACTGGTATGAAGTTTTTCCGGTGCGTCATCATCTTCCGGAAAGTGCCTATGCCTTGCGCCTGCATGGCAGCATGATCTGGAGTGGCGATACCCGGCCTATCCCGGAAATGCTTGCAAAACATGCCGATGCCAATGAATGCATTGCCCATGATTGTGCATGGGAGGGGAATCCCTCGCATAGTGGCATCGAAGATCTGGAACGTGAATATCCAAAAGATTTATTGCAGCGTTGCGTCTTGTATCACTACGAGTCCCAAAGCCATGGCGAGAAATTGATGGCTCGCGGCTACCGGATTGCAAAACCGGGCGAAGTGCTTGCCTTGCCTGCACCGACCGAATCACGCATGGTGCAATGATGAATGCCCAGCTTCAAAATCCGATCACGATGCCTATCGATAAACTTTCGAGGCCGTTGCACGACTTGCGTGTTTCCGTGATCGAGGCTTGCAATTTCCGTTGTCCCTATTGCATGCCTGCCGATAAAACGCCGGACGATACCATTCTGCAAAATGCCGCGCGGCTTTCTTTCGAACAAATTGAGCAAGCGGTAAAAGCCTTCGTCAAATTGGGCGTACGCAAGGTTCGTTTGACCGGTGGCGAACCCTTGCTCCGCAAGAATCTGCCTGAACTGGTTAAGCGTTTATCGCGAATTTCAGGATTGGAAGATATTGCGCTGACCACCAATGGCTCATTGCTGGAAAAGCAGGCGTTTGCCTTGAAGCAAGCGGGCTTGCATCGCTTGACGGTGAGTCTGGATGCGCTGGATGCCGATATTTTTTCGCAATTGTCCGGTGGCAGAGGGCAGGTGCGCGATGTCTTGAGCGGTATCGAAGCCGCTGAGTCAGCCGGCTTTGATTCATTGAAAATCAACGCGGTGATTCAGCGCGGCATAAATGAAAACCAGGTGCTACCGCTGGTGGAGAAATTCCGAGGAACGAGACATGTGCTGCGTTTTATCGAGTTCATGGATGTGGGCAATTGCAATAACTGGTCCATGCAGGACGTGGTCCCATCGAAAGAATTGCAGTCGCTGATTCACGGGCTATGGCCATTGGAGCCGGTGTCGGCAAATTACCGCGGCGAAGTGGCTTCGCGTTATCGCTTCGTAGACGGCACCGGTGAAATTGGTTTCGTCAGTTCGGTAAGCGAACCGTTCTGCGGCGATTGCCATCGTGCACGTTTGTCGGCGGATGGCCATGTCTACACCTGCTTGTTCGCGGGCAAGGGGCATGATATTCGAAGCGAACTTGCCGATGGCGATGTTGCCTTGCATGAAAAGCTAAGCCGCCTCTGGATGAATCGTGCAGATCGTTATAGCGAACTTCGGCATGCGCAGGCGAAGCAAGGCAAGAAAATCGAAATGTATTTTATCGGGGGATGATATGGCCGGAAAATCAAAAAGCACGAATAAACTCACTCATATCGATCCCGCCGGACGTCCGGCCATGGTGGATGTGACTGACAAGGCGATCACGGCACGGCAGGCAACGGCGGTGACGAACGTCGTGTTTCCGAAGGCCGTCGCCAAGCAGCTTATCAAGTCTGACATGGCGACCAAGAAAGGCGCGATTATTGATACCGCTATTATTGCAGGCACGATGGCGGTGAAACGTACCGACGAGTTGATTCCGTTCTGCCACGCACTGCCTATCGATGGCATAAAAATCACCATTGACTGGCATGATTCGGAGCGCCTGCGCATCAGTTGCACCGTGAAAACCCAGCATCGCACAGGTGTTGAAATGGAAGCGTTGATGGGGGCAAGCATTGCTGCCTTGACGATTTACGATATGTGCAAGGCATTGAGCCACGACATCGAAGTCGGCCCAACCAAACTGATCGAGAAACTGGGCGGGAAAACCGGTGCCAATAAAGTTTTATGACGATCACGGTTCTTTATTTCGCCAGTTTTCAGGAAACGGCCGGCATGGATTCGGAAACGATGGAAAGGCCGGCTTCATTGACAGCCTTGTACGAAAATCTGAAGAAGAAATATCAGTTCAAATTCCAGCTTGCGCATATCCGCGTTGCGGTGGATGGTGTGTTTGTCAGCTGGCAACATGAGGTCAATGACGGTAGCGAAGTCGCGTTTATTCCACCGGTGTCGGGCGGATGAAAAAATTCCAGATATCCGGGCAGGCGATTGATGTCAATTCGCTGAAAGCCGGTATGCAACACGATCAGGCGGGTGCCTTCATCTGTTTCGAAGGCTGGGTGCGCAATCATCATGATGGGCGCACAGTGCAAGCACTTGGATATCAGGCCTATGCCGCGCTGGCAAAAACAGAGGGCGAGAAAATACTTGCCGAAGCATGTGAACAGTTCAAGATTCTGGATGTCGTTTGCGTGCATCGAACCGGCGATCTGGCCATCGGCGATTGTGCGGTTTGGGTTGGCGTGACGGCGGCGCATCGGGATGCCGCTTTCGCCGCATGCCGTTTCGTGATTGACGAAGTCAAACAACGGGTGCCGATCTGGAAGAAAGAACGCTACGAGGATGGTAGCTCGGATTGGCTACACCCAACTGCGTAGGACCTTGTAGGGTCGACGGAAGTCGGGACATTGGCTGTTTATTAGTAAGGTGGCAGCCCCGCCAACTTGCCTCGGCGCACGAATCAGTCAATACCGTTGCTGCCTTCCGGCCCTGGCGGAGTTTTCAACCTATCGTCGCGAGGGGCCAACGGGGCCACCATAGAAACAGACCATCTGGTAACAAAAAGCCATCGATGACACTGATGGCTTTTGAAAAAATGGCGGAGAAAGAGGGATTCGAACCCTCGGTACGGGTTTAAACCGTACACACACTTTCCAGGCGTGCTCCTTAAACCACTCGGACATCTCTCCGCAGAACTTACTGACTTTCGGGGCTGACCCGTACTAGAGCAGGGCCCGAATTGTACCTTTTCAGGCCAGCCCGGACAAGCAAATCAAAGCCGGATCAATGCAGATAGATGCCTGAATTGGCTCATATCGTTCATTTAAATCCCGTTTGGATTGTATTTGCGAGTTTTCCTTGGCTCAAACGCCCGCGCTTGGCACAATGGCGCACAAGAAGGAAACGCGAATGTCATATCTGGTGTTGGCCCGCAAATGGCGGCCGAAAAAATTTACCGAACTGGTGGGCCAGGAACACGTCGTCAAAGCCCTGACGAACGCGCTGGATACCGGTCGCGTGCATCATGCTTTCCTGTTCACCGGCACCCGCGGCGTCGGCAAAACCACGATTGCGCGGATTTTCGCGAAAAGTTTGAACTGTGAAAAAGGCGAAAGCTCCGATCCCTGCGGCGTTTGCAATGCCTGCCTCGATATCGATGCCGGTCGTTTCGTCGATCTGCTTGAAATCGATGCCGCCAGCAATACCGGCGTCGACGATGTCCGCGATTTGATCGATAACGCGCAATACATGCCGGCGCGTGGTCGCACGAAAGTCTATCTGATCGACGAAGTTCACATGCTTTCGAAAAGTGCGTTCAATGCCTTGCTGAAAACATTGGAAGAACCGCCGGGCCACGTGAAGTTTCTGCTGGCGACGACGGACCCACAAAAACTGCCGGTCACCGTTTTGTCGCGCTGCCTGCAATTCAATTTGCGTCGTCTTGAAGAAAGCCAGATTGGCGGGCAAATCAGCAAGATCCTTGCGGCTGAAAATATCGAAGTCGAAGCCGCTGCCGTCAAATTATTGGCGCGCAGCGCCGATGGCAGTTTGCGCGACGGCTTGTCGCTGCTCGATCAGGCGATTGCGTATACCGGTGGGAAACTGACGGCTGATAGCGTCAACGCGATGCTGGGCACAGTGGATACAGCCCAGGTCGGCGGCTTGCTGGATGCCTTGTCGCTGGGCGATGCCGCTGCATTGATGGCGAAAGTGGAAGAGATGTCGGTGTATTCGCCGGATTTCGCGCATGTGCTTGATGATTTTGCGATTGCGTTGCATCAGCTGCAATGCACGCAATTGGTGCCGGGTTTTGAAACCGAATCCTCGTCAGTCGATTTTGCGACACTCGCTTCGCGATTAAGTGCCGAGCAAGTTCAGCTTTGGTACCAGATGGCAACCAATGGCCGCCGCGATCTGGCCTATGCGCCAAGCCCGCGTGCCGGTTTTGAAATGACCTTGCTGCGGATGTTGGCGTTTCGACCGATGACGGAAGGCGAGACTGTTTCAACTCCCGCTGCGGCAAAGCCGGTAGCGAAACCGGTTCCTGCAGCAACACAGACCGCACCGGTTATCGCCGCACCCAAACCAGTGATGGCGCCAGTCGAAATGCAAGTTGCTCATGCGCCTATTGCCCATACTCCAGCAGTACCAACGTTACCAGTGGCGATTCCTCAACATACAAAGCGCGAACTGAAAGATCACGAACAATGGCTGGACGTGATCGAAGCCGCCGAGCTCAAAGGCCCAGCACGCGAACTGGCGGCACATTCCATTTTTGTCGCGTTCGAAAACGGCATTCTGAAACTCGCATTGCCGGACGGATTCCTGCATTTACGAAGCGATGCCGTCGTGGCTGGCTTGGCGCAGAAATTGTCCCCCGCATTGGGCGAAGTGGCGAAAATCATTTTCGAAAAAGCGGATATGCAATCCGAAACATTGCATGACCGCACCGCAAGATTTCGCAATGAAAAACAAACCGATGCCCAGAGCGCCTTCATGGCGGATCCTGTGGTATCGCAATTAATCCAACAGGGCGCGCAAATCGTGCCTGATTCCATCCGACCTTTAGATTAGAGAGAGATTTTTATGCGTGGCAATATCGCTCAAATGATGCAACAGGCCCAGCGTATGCAGGAAAACATGAAGCGTGCCCAGGAAGAACTGGCTGCACTCGAAGTGACCGGTTCCAGCGGCGGCGGCATGGTCAGCATTACCCTGACCGGCAAAATGGAAACCCGCAAGGTTCGCATCGATCCTTCGCTGCTTGCCGATGCTGAAATGCTCGAAGACCTGATCGCCGTGGCATTCAATGATGCCGTTGGTAAAGCCAATGCGGAAACCGAAAGCCGCATGTCGGCGGCCACTGCAGGCATGCCGATTCCCAAAGGCATGAAAATTCCGGGCTTGTTTTGAATAAGCCATCCCGATGAGCACAACGCCCTTGCTCGAACAATTGATCGAAGCGTTGCGCTGTTTACCGGGCGTCGGACAAAAATCTGCCCAGCGCATGGCCTATCAATTGCTTGAACGCAATCGCGATGCTGCTGTTCGCCTGTCGAAAACATTGGCGGAAGCCGCCGAAAAAATCGGGCATTGCGAACAATGCCGCGATTTTTCCGAAACGCCGGTTTGCCAGATTTGCATGAGTCCATCACGCGACAAACATCTGCTTTGCGTGGTCGAGACACCGGCAGACAGGTTGGTGATCGAACAGGCCACTGGCTTTCGCGGCTTCTATTTCATTTTGCAGGGCCGGTTGTCGCCGCTGGATGGTTTGGGTCCGAAAGAATTGGGTCTGGACAAACTGGCAACGCGGATGGCGCATGGCGAAATCAAGGAATTGATTATCGCGACCAATCCGACTGTGGAAGGCGAAGCGACATCGCATTATCTCGCGCAACTCGCACGGCAATTCGATGTGCATCCAAGCCGGCTTGCCCACGGCGTGCCCCTGGGCGGCGAACTGGAATACGTGGATCGCGGCACCTTGGCGCATGCGTTTGGCTCAAGGCTTGAAATGCTTGAATGATGTTTCACCAGGAACCCAGTCATGACCGACACCATTTTCAATAAAATCATCCGCCGCGAAATTCCTGCCGATATCGTTTACGAAGACGAACACGTGCTGGCATTCCGCGACATCAACCCGCAGGCGCCGGTGCATGTACTGTTTATTCCGAAAGTCGCCAAAGCGACCTTGAATGATTTAAGTATGGACGATGCCGAATATGTCGGCCGCTTGATGGTCGCGGCGGCTTCCTACGCGAAGCAGGAAGGCTTTGCCGAAAAAGGTTATCGCACGGTAATCAATTGCAACCACGACGGTGGTCAAACCGTATTTCATATCCATCTGCATTTGCTGGCGGGCCGCTCGTTGCATTGGCCGCCAGGTTGAATCTCGTAGGAGCGCCTTTAGGCGCGACCGATTCCTGTGTAGACCGGTCGCGCCTAAAGGCGCTCCTACGGAATTTTAATTACCACACGAAAAACGGACGTTCGACGATCACGTCGACATCGCGACGTTCAGGCCACAGGTAAACCACGTCGGCGCTGAGGATCGGGTAGCGATAATCGTAATCGCCAATCTTGCCATTTTCGAATTTGTCGATCGCACCGGTAATGGTAATTTCACGTCCGGCTTTGAAAACGTCGGGATCGTAGAAGCCATTGCGGCAGGCTATAAAGCGGCCTTGGCTTTTGTCCAGTTTTTGCGGTCTAGCGCCGACATTCAGATACAAGCCGACAATCTCGAAACAGGTGCGGTCGGATTTGTTGTTCACGGCAACGATGCGTCCGCCCCAGCGAACTTTGGCATTCACCGTATTTTCCTTTGATGCCTGGGCCGGCGTTAGATTGGAAAATTCCCCGCGTAGAGGCTTGGGGTCGGTAACGCAGGCGCTAAGCAAACAGGCTGATAAAACGATGGCAGCGGTTCGCATAAATAATTCCAGTGGTTTAGAAGGGTTTAAATTGCCTTAAATCCGAAACAAGTTGTTTAATTTCACCTGAATCGAATTCCCTGTTTTCGTAGCGCCACTGAGTGTAGCGCGCACAAAGCTGGAGAATGCGGTCGGCCTGATCCGGCGTTTTGCTGCGGTAAATTTCCGCGACTCGTTCGGCATATAGGGCGGCAGGCTCGTGCTGCAATTTGGCATGCTTCTGCTTGCGCATTTTACGGATGAATATCCGCCATGCACGTTCAACTTCGTGCAGGTCTTCCTTTCGCTGGCGCAGTAGCAACATCAGTGTCAGCGCAAGGGCAATCGCGGCACCGGCCATGAAGACAAAGGTCAACTGCTTCGCATCATTCGTATTCAAACCAAGCGGGCGCAACAAATCTTTTTGTCGTGCAGCGTTGTAACCCAGGATCAGTTCGTTCCAGCTGCGTCGTAACCAGTCACTGGTTTCGAAGGTGGAGCTGAAAAAGGATTCGGCAAAATTTTTCGAGCTATCCAGGTCATCAACCGTATCGAGGATGTTTTCGGGGGCCACGGCTGCCGTTGGGTCTACGCGAATCCATCCGCGACCTTCCACCCAAATTTCATCCCAGGCGTGTGCATCCTTGCCGTAAAGCATCCAGTAAGCACCGACCTTGTTGTAGTCGCCACCCACGAAGCCGGTCACCACTCGGGTCGGAACACCGGCTGATCGCATGAAAACGGCAAATGAAGAGCTGAAGTGCTGGCAATATCCCTGTCGGGTATTGAACAGGAAGTCGTCCGCACTATTGCGGCCGAGCAGGGGCGCCGACAAGGTGTATTCGAAATCCTTTTGAATCCAGGACAAAAAACGATTCGCCAGTGCGATCGGATCCGGTGTTTCGCTCGCCCATTGCTGCGCGAGTTGGCGGGTACGCGGATTCAGTTCGCCCGGCAATTGCAATGCCAGCATTCGCTCCATATCGTCGAGCTGTCCGGTAAAGACCGGCTGCAAGCTGGAGACCGCTTCATAACGTTGCAGCTCGTTGACGGGATCCTGCGTGACCGCGGTGAATTCAGCATTGATTTTCGCGTAGCCGGGAACCTGGGTCGGTAAATCCAGCGTCAGCAAGTCCCGTCGGCTCGAAGGCTCCATCATCACTTCGTAACGAACGCTATTGCGATTGCTGTCACTGCCAAGCGACGGAGGCGCTCGCACCATTGCGCCCAGATCGCGTATCCATGCACTGCCATCGAAGCGGGTCAGTACCGGGCCGCGCCAGTACATTTGGTTGCGATCCGGCGTTTTGTCCAGAAACTTGACGCGCAGGGCAATGCTGTCATCGGTCAATTTGTCGAGCCATTCGACCGGTTCCATTCTGTCGCCGAGTCCTTTTCCGCCGAGTGCATTCTCGGGCAAGCCCCAAAGCGGGGTGGACAGGCGTGGAAATAGCCAGAATCCTGCCATCGCCAGTGGCAGGGCGATCAGCCCGGCACTGAAGGCAGATTTCAACAGAGGACGCCAAGAAATTCGCGGCAGGTTCTGTGTCAATGCTGCAAATGAGGCGAGGCATAACAATACGGCGACAACGCTCAATCCGAGGGTAACCGGACCCTGATCCTGCAGGAAGGCGGCAAAGGGGGCGAAGAGTGAAAAACCGAGCAGACTTTTTGCATCGCGCTGGCTATGGGTTTCGAAGGGTTTCAATGCCAGCATGGCCAGCAGGCCCGCACTGGCGGCATCGCGACCAATGCCGAAATTGTAGCTGGTCATCACCGTGGCGCCGAGAAAGGCAACCAGCAAGAATCGCAAGAATCCCGGCAATTGCCTGGGATAAAAAAACGAAAGCGCAAGTGTGAAAGCAAACACCAGCATCAGAGTCGAAGGCAATTGCAGCAGCATGGGCAGGCAGCAAACAATGCCTGCCAGCAGGCATATTCTTCTTTGCGAAAAACTGATGGGCTCAGACATGGGGCATCAGTGCGAGCGCGCGCAGGCAGGCATGTCGTTGTTCCGGGCCGCTACCGCTGGCGATGAATTGATCCGGTAGTCGGAGTGAATAACGGCAGTTACTGTGTTCGGCATTCACAACCCAGCGTGCCAAACGCGCTATTCGCGCTTCGTAGGGCAATGAGGCGACGCTAAACCAGTCCAGCTGAATTTCCTTTGCTGTCTGTGTTTCGTACTCGCGTACCAGCAGATGCTCGCTGCGTGCGGAGGCCTTCCAGGCAATTTGTTTGCGGGCATCGCCATGCCGATACTCACGCAATTGATGCAAATGTTCTCCCTGTGAGTGCATGCGTGATTGACTGCCTTCCCCCTGCGCTTCTGGCAGTGAGGGTGCCTGCGACTCCAACGCCGGATAGACAAGCAGGTCCGTGTCGGGGCGAATCCAGCTCCACGCACGCGCGAGACCCAATGGCCGCACCGTGCTTACACGCATTCTGCCTGTTTGCATCCAGCCACGACGGGTGGCGGGAATTTCGATATTGACCTCGATTTGCTCGCGAGCCAGCAAATCGAATTTTTCTTCTGAGTCGCCGCAGACTAATTCCAGTCCCTGCCTGTCGCGCGCTCCTTTGGCATCGAAGCGCATTCGAAGCTGCATCGCTTGGCCGACATGAACCGGTTCGGCATGCATCGTTTTTATACACAGGCCCGATAGCAGCAAGTGCGCATGCACCAGGCTGTTGTGGGCCGCCGCGGCAATGATAAATGCTAGAAAAATCGCAGGATTATTGTTGTAGTTCAGTGCGCCAAGCAGCAGCGCGGTGATGATGGCGGCGATGAATAATCCGAAGCCGGTAGGCAGCACATAAATGCGTCCGCGGTTCAGCTCAATGGGCATCGGTTCCGGTTTCTTGGGCCTGATAAAGGCCAGGCGGGCCGCGCGGTCACCAAATCGTTCAACCAGGTCGCGAGCCTGTGAGCTCATTAATCAACAGCCACGGAAGTCAGAATGCTTTGGCAGAGTGTTTCGCGGGAGTCCGCTTCCGCCTCCGGTACCAGCCTGTGCGCAGCAACGGCAACGAACAAGGTTTGCACATCGGTAGGCAAGGTGTGTCGCCGACCCTCGAGCAAGGCGTAGGCTTTCGCGCCATGCAATAAGGAAAGACCGGCACGTGGCGATAAACCAACGCGTATGCCCTTGTGACGGCGGCTTTCCGCCATCAGCGCCTGTACGTAATTGATTAATGCGGCACTTGCATGCACTTCGGTAACAGCATGTTGTATCGAGAGCAATTGTTGTTGCGATATTTTGGGGGAAAGCTGGGCGATAAGATGACGCCGATCGTCGCCTGACAGCATTTCGCGCTCGGCATTCGTGTCGGGGTAGCCGAGTTTCAGTCGAAGCAAAAATCTGTCCAGTTGTGAATCCGGCAAGGCAAAAGTGCCCGCCAAATCCACCGGGTTCTGGGTGGCGATCACAAAAAAGGGTTGAGGCAACTTATGGGTATGGCCATCAATACTGACTTGCTGTTCGGCCATCGCTTCAAGCAGTGCGCTTTGTGTGCGGGGTGGTGCACGGTTGATTTCATCGGCCAATAGCAATTGGGTGAATACCGGGCCGGGATGAAAGCGGAACTCGTGCGTTGCCTGTTCGAAAATCGAAACGCCCAGAATATCCGATGGAAGCAGGTCGGCGGTGAACTGGCTTCGCTGGAATTCCAGCCCCAGTGTCGCTGCCATGGTTCTTGCCAGCGTTGTTTTTCCCAGGCCAGGCAAGTCTTCGATCAATAAGTGGCCGCCGGCTAGCAGGCAGGTCATTGCCAAACTTACTTCGTGGCTTTTGCCAAGAACCATGCTGTTGATTTGCGTTTTGGCATCGAGTAAAGCCTGATGATGCAAGTCGGTTAGGATAGACGTGCTGGCGTTAGCAGACATGGCGGGGGCTCCGTTTGGCGATATCGAATCAATACTTGCAGCATGCTGCCACAAATGCGAGCGCATGGCGTGTGAAATTTTACCTGCTCTGGTCGCTGATGCTGCTGATGAAATTATTGCTTGCCTGGCAGCTTCAGCTTTTCGGCGACGAAGCATTTTATGCCTGGGAATCCTTCAGGCCGGCATGGGCTTATTCCGACTTGCCGGGGATGACGGCCTGGATGATTCGTTTCGGCATCGAAATCGGTGCTTATCACCCTTTTTCGATTCGCATCGCATTTTTATTGATTGGTGCGCTGCTGCCATTTTTGATCATTCGGATTGCAAGGCAGTTTTCCGGTGAGGCTCACCCATGGCAGGCAGGTGTAATGGCCTGCTGTCTTCCATTACTTGTGCCGTTAGGTCTATTGGCACTGCCGGAAGCTGCCTTGTGTCTTGCTGCGCTGTTATGTCTGGATGCCTCATTGCGTTTGCTCGAGGGATGCGAATGGCGAGATTGTTTGCAACTTTTGCTCGGCTTGATTATCGGTGCCACCACGCATTATCGATTCATGATCATTTTGCTGGCAGGTGCCATGGGCTTCATCATGGCCGGCGGCTGGCGACAATGGCGTGATCCCAAATTGTTGTCGGTTCTGTTGATGGGTGCATGTGCATGGCTGCCTTTGTTTCTGTACAACGAGCAACACGATTTTGCAGGATGGCAATTCCAGTTTCATGAACGTAACCCTTGGCAGTTTTCGACTCGCGGTTTATTTCATCTGCCGCTCCAGGCAATAGTCACCACACCGATTCTTTATGTCGCGATGCTGTGGTGTCTGTGGCGCGTTTCCCAGAACTGGCGTCGGGGCGACAAGAGGGCTGGAATGATTCTTGGCGCGGCCGGTTTTCCGATAATTCTATTTGCCGGATTGGCTTTTTTCGTCGATCAGGTTCGCACCAGTTTTCATTGGCCGCTGCAGGCATACTTCCCTTTGATTGCACTACTGCCGATGATGATCGCAAAAGAATTTCCGGAGCGGGTTGAAAAAATAAACCTCTGGATAATCGTGACTTCCCTGGCAGGAACACTCTTGGCATTCTGCTATTTTCTGATGGTGGCATTGCCCGGCCTCTCGGGTGCTCTGGCAGGCAACAAGGCGTATCCGGATAATTTTCTCGGATGGAATGAAATCTCGAATGCGACCAGGCTTTCACTTCGCAGCGATGAAGTCCTGATTGCGGATAATTTCATGCTGGCGGCACAGCTGCAGGTGTCATTTGAGGGGAAAAAGCAGATTTACGTGCTGGATCACCCGCTTAACATAAAGCACGGACGTGCAAGGCAATTGCGGGATTGGCAGGTTGATAACAACGCTTTGCTTAAACTTCAAAGAAATACGCCGGTTTTGATCGTCATCGAAGAAACGAATACAAAGGAGTGGCTGCGCGAGCAATGGCGCGCAAAGCTATGCAACGAATTTAATAGTCTGGTATTCGACAAGGTGGTTTATGGGCCCGGTCGAGGCAAGAGTTTTTCGATGTTCCATGCGCGGCTTGGTGCCGAGCCGCACAAGGCCTGCAATACGCGGATTGATCAGTGAAACCCGCAGCGAATTAAAACAGGCTGATACCGGCTTGTCGCAAAGCCTTGCCAAGGCTGATCAGGGGCAGGCCGATCAGGCCGGTCGGGTCGCTGGATTCAATCTTGTCAAACAGGCTTATGCCCAAGCCTTCGGCTTTGAAGCTGCCTGCGCAATCATAAGGTTGTTCCTTGTGCAGGTAGCGTTCGATTTCAGTCGCATCCAGCTTGCGGAAGTGGGCATCGGTAATATCGGTATTGGCGATAAGTTTGTAGGGCTCAAGTCGCAAGAGACAGAATGCGCTGTAAAAACGCATGTGTTTGCCGCTTGCTGCGCTGAGTTGATCGGCGGCTCGTTCGAAATTTTCGGGTTTGCCGATGGCCTGGCCATTCAAGGCCGCCACTTGGTCCGCCCCGATCACCCAGGTGTTCGGAAAGTTTTTGGCTACGGCCCGCGCTTTGGCCTCCGCAAGTCTCTGGGCCAGATGATGGGGGTTCTCATTTGGCAATGGTGTTTCGTCGACATCCGGTCGAGCGGTCTGGAAAGGGAGGCCAAGCCGCAGCAGCAATTCGCGGCGGTAGCGTGAGGTGGAAGCCAGAATCAGCATCATTCTTCACTCCTTCTAAGGCTGGCAGGTTCCCTTTCTGCGGCCTGTTCGGTACTGGCTGTTGCCTGCACCAAGTCGGCACCGGCGTTTTCGAGAGCCTCAAGCTGTTCGGCGATACGGTCCCGCGAGCGGGTCAGGGCGGTGCAGGCATTGTCGATTTCGAGCTGGCTGGCGGTTTCGCTATGTTGTTGAATCCAAAGCCGATGTTGCAGCAAGTCGCGCTTGGCGGCCTTTATCTTTTCCGAGCTGTTCAGCGCCGCAGCGGCGATTGCCCCGATATCTGCGGGCACTCTGCCGACTACGGTTTGCATGGCCTGCATGCGTTTTTGGCTCAGATTAAGCAGGCGCTCCATGTCATCGGCCAGGTCCAGCAGGTGGAAAAGCCCGGCACTGCGACGTTTTGATATCCCGCGTCGATACCACAGGACAGCCGAAACGAGGATAATGAAACCTAGCAAAACCGAAGGTATGAGCACGGGGAATTTCCATAATGCGAGCCCGCAGTCTGCATTAGCCCCGTAATCTCTGCAAATCCCTGTCCCGAAAGGGTATTTTCATTTGACAGTAGGTGGGGGGAGTCACTACAATTGCCCTCTTATGTCCGCGACTTTGCCCTTGGTGCTAGATGCTTGGCGCATGGTTGCGACCGGGCGACGTTTTGAAGGATTACTGCCATTGGCCGGTTTCAAACGGTTGGGCAGCAGTCTGATAGACGCCGAGGGCGATTGTCATTATGTCGTCGAGTTCGGGCGGGATGATCTGGGGCAGCGTTATGTTGACCTGCATCTTCAAGCACAACTCCCCCTGCTTTGCCAACGAACACTGGAGCGTTTTTTCTATCCGGTCGACATCAGGCAACGGCTGGGTCTGATCCGCGATGAAGCCGAAGAAGCTGCCTTGCTGCCCGATGTTGAAGCGGTACTGGTTGACGATAACGGCAGTTTGCATCCTGCGGATTTGATCGAAGACGAATTGATTCTGGCTTTACCGGTAGTACCGATTAACCCCGATTCCGAAGCTATAGAAGCCGAATGGCCGGCCGACATGGTGGAGATCGAAGAAGAAACCCCTAATCCTTTCGCCGCACTATCTGCGTTGAAAGATCTAAAACGATAGTTGTTAGTGTTGGAGAAACAAAATGGCCGTTCAAAAATCCCGTAAAACCCCATCGACCCGCGGCATGCGCCGTTCGCACGATGCCCTGAGCTCGAAGCTTTTGTCGACCGACAAGACCTCCGGCGAAACCCATATCCGTCATCACATGACGAAAGACGGTTTCTACCGCGGCCGCCAGGTCGTGCAGGTGAAATCGGCTGCTGAAATCGAAGAATAAGATTCATGCCGCAAGGCATTCGAGTCTCGTTTGATTTAAATTAGTACGGCGGGCTTGTCCCGCCGTGTCTATTTCCGGCTGCAGAAGCTTTAAGATGTACGGCAAGAACTATTGAGGAAGCGGCATGACCATTTATTCGCGTATCGCGGGCACCGGCAGCTACTTGCCGGAAAAAATTCTGACGAATGCCGACCTCGAGAAAATGGTCGATACCGATGATCAATGGATCCGTGAACGAACCGGCATCGAAGAGCGTCATATCGCCGCCGAGGGTGAAACTACCAGTTACATGGGTTTCATCGCGGCACAACGTGCGATGGAAGCCGCCGGTGTCACCGCTGCCGATCTTGATCTGATTATTCTTGGCACCACCACACCCGATTTCATTTTTCCGTCCAGTGCCTGTCTGATCCAGGAAAAACTCGGTGCTTTGGGTATTCCGGCGTTTGACGTCAATGCGGCCTGTTCCGGTTTTGTGTTCGCGCTGGGCGTTGCCGACAAATTCATCAAAAGCGGTTCGGTAAAAACGGCGCTGGTCGTGGGTTCCGAAACACTGACCCGCATGGTCGATTGGACCGATCGCAAAACCTGCGTACTGTTCGGTGATGGCGCCGGTGCCGTCGTTTTGAAAGCCGATGCCGAGACCGGAATTCTGTCGACACATTTACATGCCGACGGCAGTAAAAAGCATCTTTTGTACAACCCTGTCGGTGTTTCGGCGGGCTTCAAGCCAGACGAGCCGAATGCCGGTGTGCGTGTCATGATGGCCGGCAATGACGTTTTCAAATACGCGGTGAAAGCGCTGGATTCCGTCGTTGAAGAAACACTGCTGGCGAATGGTATCGACAAGTCCGAACTCGACTGGTTGATCCCGCATCAGGCAAATTTGCGCATCATCGAGGCGACTGCAAAACGTCTGCAAATGCCGATGGATCGCGTGATCGTTACCGTCAATCGCCACGGCAATACCTCGTCAGGTTCGGTGCCCTTGGCACTGGATGAAGCGGTACGATCCGGTCGAATTGAACGCGGGCAATTGATCTTGCTCGAAGCATTTGGCGGCGGCTTTACCTGGGGCTCGGCTTTAATCCGTTATTGATCAGCATCAGGCGCAATATCATTCGGCAAACCCTACGCCCTGGTACAGACGAAACTCCGTATTGGGCATTATCATGCTCACTTTCTTTTTAGTGGCAGACCAATGAAACCGAATTTGGCATTTGTATTTCCGGGGCAGGGTTCGCAAAGTGTCGGCATGCTTGCCGAACTTTCAGCTTCCCATGCTGACGTCCAGAAGGCATTTGCAGAAGCATCGGAAGGTGCCGGGCTGGATCTCTGGGAGTTGTCGCAAAATGGCCCTGAAGAAAAACTAAACCAGACCGAAATTACCCAGCCAGCCTTGTTGGCAGCGAGTATCGCCGTTTGGCGTGTTTGGCAAACCAATAAAGGTGTGCAGCCGGCGCAAATGTCCGGGCATAGTCTGGGCGAGTATGCGGCCCTGGTCGCTTCGGGTGCTTTGTCATTGCACGACGGAGCCAAATTGGTGCGTGAACGCGGCCGCTTGATGCAAGCCGCCGTGCCAGCCGGCATCGGTGCAATGGCCGCGGTACTGGGTGCCGAAGACGCGTTGGTCGAAGAGGTTTGCAGGGAAGTGTCAACATCCGATTCCTGCATCGTTCCGTGTAATTACAATTCACCCGGTCAAATCGTGATTGGCGGTCATGCAACTGCTCTCGAGCGTGCCACTGCCGTCTTGAATGAACGCGGAGTTCGCAAGGTGATTCGCGTCGCGATGAGTGTGCCTTCGCATACGCCATTGATGCGCGATGCTGCTGCACAACTTGGCGAGTTCATGAAAACTTTGGCATGGACGATGCCCGATCGCCCCGTGATTCAAAACGCCGACGTGATTGCGCATTCAAGCATCGAGGCGATTCAGGATGCCCTGGTTCGACAGCTGTATTCACCGGTTCGCTGGACCGAATGCGTTCAAAAACTCGCTGCCAACGGTGCAGTGCATATCGCTGAATGCGGACCGGGGAAAGTATTGACCGGTCTGATCAAACGTATTGATAAAACAATCGATGCCCGTGCAATCGGTACCAGCACGGATTTGTCATTGGCTCTCTCAGAGCTCGCCTAAATCCATTTTCAGGGGTCACCATGAGTCATCATCATCCATTGCAAGGCGAAGTAGTTCTGGTCACTGGCGCAAGTCGCGGCATTGGCGCGGCCATTGCCGATACGCTTGCGGCGCAGGGTGCCAAAGTGATCGGTACCGCAACAACGGAAGCGGGTGCCGCTGCAATCAGCGAGCGCATGGCAGCAATCGGCGGAACCGGCAAAATGCTCAACGTGACCGATGGCGCTGCCGTTGAAGCGTTGATCGATTCGATTACTTCCGAATTCGGCACGATTTCCATTTTGGTAAACAACGCGGGCATCACGCGTGATCAACTACTGATGCGAATGAAAGACGATGACTGGTCGGCGATTCTGGATACCAATCTGTCATCGGTATTTCGCACCAGCAAAGCCGTCATGCGTTCGATGATGAAAGCCCGCAAGGGCCGCATCATCAATATCGCATCGGTGATCGGCGTGACCGGCAATGCAGGTCAATCAAACTATGCGGCCGCCAAGGCCGGCATTATCGGTTTCAGCAAATCGCTGGCGAAAGAAGTGGGTTCGCGTGGAATCACGGTCAACGTGATTGCGCCAGGTTTTATTGAAACCGATATGACACAGTCCTTACCGGAAGCGCAAAAGGAAATCATGATGGCGCAGATTGCACTCGGACGTTTTGGTTCGCCGCAGGATATTGCCGATGCCGTTGCATTCCTCGCGAGCCCTGCTGCGGCTTACATAACGGGGCAAACCCTGCATGTAAACGGTGGTATGTACATGGCATGACCGTTTTTTGCGGCACGGGCCTCGCAAAAACCGTTTTTTAACATTTGCAAGCCGTGAAATTAGGATAAAATGCCCACCTCGGCATTACGAGGCCAGCGTGACAGGCGCCCGCTGGAATCGATTTAAAGTTTGCGCCCGCTTAATTAACTCCGGGAGGAGAATCAATCCATGAGCACCATCGAAGAACGCGTCAAAAAGATCGTTGTAGAACAACTGGGCGTCAAAGAAGAAGAAGCCACCAACAACGCTTCCTTCGTTGACGATCTTGGCGCTGATTCGCTCGACACCGTTGAGTTGGTGATGGCACTTGAAGAAGAATTCGAGTGCGAAATCCCGGACGAAGAAGCGGAAAAAATCACCTCGGTTCAACAAGCCATTGATTACATCAAGGCACATGTTAAAGCTTAATGGTTTTTGTCCAGTTTGAATGTCGAGGCCGCGCATGCGCGGCCTTTGCATTTTCAGTTTTGCTATAGGCGTAATCTGCCCGCAGATTTACAATTATCGTCTCCGATTCCAGACATTCGAGTAGTGGAGTTTTTATGAGCAAGCGTCGCGTTGTCATCACCGGAATGGGCATCGTTTCGCCCATAGGCAATACGCTCGATAGTGCCTGGGACAGCATCAAGCACGGTCGTTGCGGCATCGGGCAAATTACCCATTTCGACCCCACTCAATTCGCCACCCGCATTGCCGGTGAAGTCCGCGACTTCGATGCGAAGTCATTTTTGCCGCCGAAAGACGTCAAGAAGATGGACACCTTCATCCATTACGGGCTGCGCGCCTGTCTCGATGCGCTGGACGATTCCGGCCTTGAAGTGACCGAAGCGAATGCCGAACGTATCGGCGTGTTGGTAGGTTCGGGTATCGGCGGTGTGCGCGGTATTGAAGAAAATGCGGTTGCCTTGCATCTGGGTGGCCCACGTAAAGTATCGCCGTTCTATATTCCGAGCACGATCATTAATATGCTGCCGGGTCAGTTGACGATCATGAAGGGCATCAAAGGCCCGAATTTTTCAGCAGTGTCTGCTTGCGCCAGTGCCAACCATGCTTTCGGCATGGCAATGCGAATGATTCAATACGGCGATGCCGATGTGATGGTGGCAGGCGGTGCGGAGCACGGCACCACGCCGACATCGGTAGCAGGTTTCTGTTCGATGAAAGCGATGTCTACGCGCAACGACGAACCGCTCCGCGCATCCCGTCCCTGGGATAAAGACCGCGACGGTTTTGTGCTCGGCGACGGCGCCGGCATGTTGATTCTCGAAGAATACGAACATGCAAAAGCGCGCGGAGCAAAAATTTACGCCGAACTCGCCGGTTTCGGTGCCAGCTCCGACGCGTTCCATATGACGGCGCCTAGCGAAAATGGTGATGGTCCTGCTCGCTGCATGACGATGGCCTTCCGCGATGCCGGCGTGAATCCGGATCAGGTCGAATATTTGAATGCACACGGTACCTCGACACCTCTTGGCGATCTTGCTGAAACCCTTGCCGTCAAACGTGCGCTCGGTGATCACGCCTACAAAACCATGGTGAGTTCGACCAAATCCATGACCGGACATCTGTTGGGTGCTGCCGGTGGCGTCGAAGCGGTATTCACGATTTTGGCATTGCATTCCGGCGTTATTCCCCCGACCATCAATCTGGAAAATCCGGGCGAAGGTTGCGATCTGGATTACGTGCCGAACATTGCGCGCGAAAAGAACATCTCGGTCGCGGTTTCGAATGGTTTCGGTTTCGGCGGCACCAACGGAACTCTGGTGTTCAAAAAAATCTAGACAACGCAGGCAGCACAAGCCAATGATTCAGCAAGCGCTGCCTCGCGATTTATCGCTTATCGATCTGCAGCGCCTTGCGCCCGGACGTTATGCCTTGTTGCTGGAATCGGTTGCCGACAGCAAGGCCTTGTCCCGTTGGGATTTTCTTCTTATCGCAAACGGCGAAGGCCTGATTTGCGATGCCGGCGGACAGACGAAAAACTTGTGCGGCGAAATAGTTGCCGGCAAATTTCTGGAAGCACTGGATGACGTCTGGAAAAATTCCGCCAACGATGAAGACAATTCCGACATTCCGTTTCGCGGCGGCTGGGCCCTGTTTTTATCCTATGAATTGGCAGGACAAATCGAATCGCGTTTGAAACTCCCGCTTTCCGATGGCCCGCTGCCAATGGCATTGGCTTTGCGTTGCCCTGCGGCGATCTTGCGGAACAAGAATACCGGTGAAGTTTTTGCGATTGCGGAACCGGGTAACGAATCCCTGTTGGCGCAGCTTCAAAAAGATATCTCCGATGCCAATAATCTGGCGCCACTGGCATCTTTGTCAAAGCCGCATACCATCCATGAAGAAGCGCCGGAAAAATTTCTGGAGGGTGTGGAAAAAATCCATGCTTATCTACGTCAGGGCGATATTTTTCAGGTAAATCTGTCAAGGGCATGGCGCGCAGAATTTGACCAGTCGCCCGAGCCAGCATCTTTGTATCAATCCTTATGTCAGCATAATCCCGCACCTTTCGCAGGTTCGTTGATGCATGGAAACTGGTCCTTGCTGAGCTCGTCACCGGAGCGCCTGGTTTCCTGCCACAAGGGTGATGTGCAGACGCGACCGATTGCCGGCACCCGTCCGCGTTTTGCGGGTGACGATGACAGCCATCGCATACGCGAGCTGGTCGGGCATCCGAAAGAACGCGCCGAACATGTGATGTTGATCGATCTTGAGCGAAATGACCTCGGACGTGTCTGCGAACCCGGTAGCGTGCATGTCGATGAATTGATGGCGGTCGAAAGTTATGCGCACGTACACCATATCGTTTCAAATGTCCGGGGTCGTTTGCGTGCTGACGTGACGCCTGGGCAGGTGATAGCGGCGGTGTTTCCCGGCGGCACGATTACCGGTTGTCCGAAAGTGCGTTGCATGGAAATCATTGCCGAGCTGGAAAGCGAAGCTCGCGGTCCTTATACCGGTGCATTCGGTTATTTGAATCACAACGGCGATATGGATTTGAATATCCTTATCCGCAGTGCATGGCTGTCGGAAAAACAATGCGAATTGCGTGCTGGCGCAGGCATCGTGGTGGATTCGGTGGCTGAACACGAATTGCAGGAAACCCGGGCAAAAGCCAAAGGTTTGCTGCGCGCCTTGGGAGCAGATGTATGACTTCGATGGTGATCAATCTTGCCGGTATCGAGAAAGAATTTTCACATAATGATCGTGGTCTGGCTTACGGTGATGGCGTCTTTGAAACAATCCTGGTTCACGAGGAAAAACCGGTTTGGTGGTGCGAGCATTGGCAACGTCTGATTCGTGGTGCGGAAATATTGAACATCCGGACTCCCGATGAAGCGATAGTTAGCAATGCCTGCAATCGATTGTTGATGAATGCGAATCATGGCGTTCTGAAAATCATTTTGACGCGCGGCAGCGGTGGGCGAGGTTATGCGGTTCCGGATGATCAGGACCCGAGAATTATTATTTCACTGCATCCAGCTCCCGCACCCATTCTTGATGCCGTTAATTTACACTGGTGCGAGACTCAACTCGCATGCCAGCCAGCATTGGCCCGGATAAAACATCTCAATCGACTGGAGCAGGTTCTCGCGCGCAATGAATGGCAGGATGCGAATATTTTTGATGGCCTGATGTGCGATACCGAAGGCAATGTCGTGTGCGCGACATCGGCCAATGTATTTGCAAGTATCGACGGCAGATGGCTAACTCCGAAAATAGACCGGGCCGGAATTGCCGGAATTGCGCGAGCCTGGGTGTTGAGGCAATGGCCGCAGGCGCAAGAAGCCCATTTGTCGCGACTTCAAATCGAGCAGGCCGACGCCATTTTTATTTGCAATGCCGTGCGCGGTATCCTTGCGGTCAAGCGTCTGGGGGATCGGGAATATCCGGTGCATGGCGATATTCCGGATTTGCAAAACCGGTTGGCGAAAGTACAACCCGCTTTCGCCATGGGAGAATACAGTGGTTCGTAAAAAAATAACCAAAGGCCGTGTGAAAAAGACTTTCGCATTGCTGTTTTTGCTCGGCATCATTGCCATCGGATTACTCTGGCAGCAATACCAGGCCTTCGCCGACAAAAGCCTTGTGCTGGATTCGCAGGAACGCATCTTGTCGGTGGAATCGGGCGACGGCTTTCATGACGTCCTGAGAAAATTGCGTGAGCTCGGTGTCTACCAGGGCAATGATCTCGAATGGAAAGCGCTCGCAAAGCAAATGAAAGTCGCCTCGCATCTGCAGGTAGGCGACTATGCGATCACCTCCGGGTTGAGTCCGCGCAGCATTCTGCAGCGACTGGAAAACGGCGACATCATCCAAAGAAAATTTGCGCTTATCGATGGCTGGAATATTCGTGATCTCAGAAAAGCGCTGAAAAATACCGCCCACATCAAACACGTGACCGATGAATTGAGCGACGCGGAATTAATGGCCAAGTTGGGCGCTGAGGGTATTCATCCCGAAGGCCGCTTTTTGCCGGAAACCTATTTGTACAGTCGCGGCACCAGTGATCTCGATTTATTGCAACGGGCCTACATAGGCATGCAAGACGCACTGGCAGAAGCCTGGAACAATCGCCAGGATGGCCTGCCACTAACCAGCCCAGACGAATTGCTGACACTGGCGTCCATCGTCGAAAAAGAAACCGGCGCCGCCGAAGAACGCCCGATGATTGCCGGTGTTTTTATTCGCCGTCTGAATTCGGGAATGCGCCTGCAAACCGACCCCACCGTGATTTACGGAATTGGCTCGGCATATGACGGCAATATTCGCAAGAAAGATTTGCAAACCGATACGCCATACAACACCTACACCCGTGACGGTTTGCCGCCAACTCCGATTGCAATGCCGGGCAAGCCTGCGCTTGTAGCCGCCGCACAGCCTGCCGATGGTGACGCCGTGTTTTTTGTCGCACGTGGTGACGGTAGCGGCCGCCATGTCTTCTCCAAAGATTTGAATGACCACAATGCCGCCGTGCGCCAATACCTGAAAAACACCCGATGAATGGATTCCTGATTTCCCTCGAAGGCGGTGAAGGGGCGGGCAAGACCACCGTGCTGAATGCCTTGCGTGATTGTCTGGACCAACATGGTTTCGAAGTCGTCACCACGCGCGAGCCTGGTGGCACGGCCGCGGGTGAAATGATCCGGCAGGTACTTCTGAATCCGGAATTGAAACTATTTTCCGAAACTGAATTGCTGCTGATGTTTGCTGCGCGGGCACAACTTGTACGAGAACTCATACAACCTTCCATGGCACGCGGTGCTGCCGTTATCAGCGATCGTTTCACCGATGCCTCGTTTGCCTATCAGGGCGGCGGCCGCGGGTTGGAGATGGGCAGGATTGCCGAACTGGAACGCTGGGCAGCCGTGATCAAGCCAAACCTGACATTCCTGCTGGATGTGTCAGTGCAGCAAGGTCTTGAACGTGCACGGTCGCGCGGCGGTGAACCGGATCGCATCGAACGCGAACGGGAAGATTTTTTCGAACGCGTGCGCACCACTTATCTGAGCCGTGCGAAAAACGAACCGGATCGTTTCATCGTCATCGATGCCAGCCAGTCGCCCGAGGAAGTTGTATTGAAAGTAAAAGAAAAACTGGATGTCTGGCTGCAAAAGTGGATAGAGAAATGATGGCACCTTGGCAGCAGGAAGTGCTGGATAAAACCCTCGCCATTGCGGCAGAGGGGCGGCTTGGTCATGCCTTATGCCTGGTCGGTCCGGAAAAGATGGGCAAGCTCGATGTAGCGCAGCAACTTGCACGCGCCTTGCTATGCCAATCGCCAAAAGAAAATAAAAGTGCCTGTGGTGAATGCCGCAGTTGCGTGTTCATCAAGGCCGGAACGCATCCGGATTTTCTCGATATCACCTACGAAGCCAACGAAAAGACCGGCAAGCTCTACACCAATATCGTGATTGACCAGATTCGCCGCCTGTCGCAATGGTTTTCTCTGACGCCGCAGTTCGGTGGTGCGCAGGTCGCCATCGTGCATCCGGCCGATGGCATGAATTACGCTGCCTGCAATGCCTTGCTGAAGACATTGGAAGAACCTTCACAGAATCGCTTCCTGATTCTGGTGACCGATAGGCCGGGCGCACTGCCAGCCACGATTCGAAGCCGTTGCCAGCGCATCCTGTTTCGCCTGCCCGAACCTTCACAAAGCCTGGATTGGCTCCGGCAGCGCGGCTATGCCGCCGACATTGCATGGCCGGCACTTGGCGCAGCTCGTGGCCATCCGGGTCTTGCACTGGACTGGCTGGAACATGGCGGCCTGCAAATACGTCGAGAAGTACAGGCAGACATGAACGCCGTTGCTGCCAACAAGATGAGTCCGATCGAGCTGGCACAGCGCTGGCTGGGCGACGATCAGGCCGATTTGCGCCTGCAATTTGCCGCGGATCTGAGTCTTGACGCCGCCGCCCAATTGCAGGGCATGCCAAAACTTGTTAAATCGGGCTTGACCGCGCCACCGGATTTTATGAAGCTGTCACAATGGTACGATGCACTGAACCGGGTGCGTTCGCAGCTCGATAGCCCCATTCGCAGTGACTTGCTGCTGGCGGGACTGCTTCGCGAATGGCGTTCGATGCAACACTAAATCGTTTTAAGGGGTGATAACAGTGACCGGAGCCGCAGCTGCCAGACAGGGTATTTTATCCCTGGCCATCAAAGACAAGGCCACGCTTTACAACGCCTATATGCCCTTCGTGAAAGGTGGCGGAATTTTCGTGAGTACGCCGAGACGTTACTCGCTGGGTGACGAAGTATTCATCCTGTTGTCATTGCTTGAGGACAAGGACCGCTTGCCCGTTGCCGGCAAAGTGGTCTGGATTACTCCTGCCGGTGCGCAAGGCAATCGTTCGGCGGGTATCGGCGTGCAATTTGCGGATAGTACCGAAGCCGAAATAGTCAAAGGCAAGATCGAAACATTGTTGGCAGGTATTCTGGAATCGGATAAGCCCACTCACACGATGTAGGCTTCAAGCCGCACTTCAGCCAGGCAGAGCACATGCAAACGCGAACATTGACAGAGCAGAAAATCGATGTCGCGCATCTCGCCACCGGCATGTACGTGCATCGACTTGATCGCGACTGGCTCGGCACGCCGTTTTCACTCGAAGGTTTCTATATCCGTTCACCGGAAGACATACAGACGATTCGCAAAATATGCGATTACGTCATCATCGACCTGAAACGCAGCAACCTGAATTTCATTGTCAGCAAATATCACGAAAAGCCACCGGAAGAAAAACTGAAGGTGCGCGAGTATTTTAATACCGCTACCATCGCCGAAGAACTGCCTAAAGCCCAGATCGCGCACCAGAATGCCTCGTCGCTCGCCAGTACCATTATTTCGGATGTGCGTGCTGGTAAAAAACTGAATCTTGACGATGTGCGATCAGCGGTAGAGCCGGTTGTGCAAAGTGTCTTGCGTAATGCCGATGCATTTTTCTGGATCAGCAACCTGCGCAAGCGCGATGCCTACCAGTATAGCCATGCCATCAATTGCAGCCTGCTGGCCGTGGCACTCGGCCGTCACATGGGCTTTGCCGAATCTGTCCTGATGAACCTCGCCACCGGCGGCTTGTTGCTGGATGTCGGCAAATATGAATTGCCGCAGGATGTGCTCGACAACCCCGAGCCGCTGAGTAAAACCGAGATGGTACTGGTGCGGCGCCACGTGGCATTCAGCATGCAAATCCTGGAGAGTTCGGGTGTGCACAATCTCGACGTCATCAACATGGTGCGGACACATCATGAGCGCTATGACGGCAGCGGCTATCCCAGTCACCTGATCCGCAACCAGATCCCCTTGTTTGGCCGCATGGCCGGCGTCATCGACAGTTACGACGCGATGACCAGTCATCGACCGTACCGAAAGGCCATGTCGCCGCACAAGGCATTGCAGGAAATCTATCGCCAGCGCAATGTCCTGTTTCAGGGCGATATCGTGGAACAATTCATGCAATGCCTGAGTGTCTATCCGACCGGTTCATTGGTGGAGTTGAATTCGGGCGAAGTGGCCATCGTGATGGCACAGAATCAGGCCAGGCGCTTGCGACCGAGGGTGATGATTTTGAGTACGCCGGACAAAAAACTCAAAGACTCGTTTACGGAAGTCGACCTGTTCATGCACGCCTTGCATGATGACCAGCAAACGCATCTCGAAATCATCGGCACATTGGAAAGCGGTGCCTATGGCATCGACCCGGCCGAACTCTATCTGACACCCAATACATGAGTCTGGCCGGACTAGCAGATTTTCCAGGCCTGAGGGGCGGAAAGCATGCTTAGTCGCGATGATTTTTTTGCGGCGCTGATGCATCAATCGATGCAGCTGCCGGCCGGCAAGAAAATGGGTCTCATCCTCGCCCGTATCCAACGTCTTGGTGAGATAAATATCATCATGGATAGCGAGTTGATCGATGCGGCACAGGCGCGTATCGAAAGATCGCTGAGGCCGGATGACCGGGTGGCAAAAATCGGCGCCTGCGATTTCATCATCTTCCTGGCCGACTTGAAGAATATCAACCATGCTGCGCTGGCCGCCAATAGTTTGGTGCGGGGATTTCAGGAACCTTTGGTAGTCAGCTCAGGGCCGGTGCAGGCGACTATCGCGATGGGGGTTTCGGTATTTCCGGATCACGGCGATGAACCGGAAATACTCTGCAAGCATGCCGAAATTGCCTTTGGCAGGGCGATTCATAGCAGCGACCGATATGCGATATACGATAGCCACGAAGAAAAAATAAAAATCCTCTATCCGGAATTCCAGGAAGCAATCAACAATAACCGTCTTGAAGTCTATCTGCAGCCATTCTGGGATCTGCGCAGGAAAAAAGTCATCGGCGCAGAATCGCTGGCTCGCTGGAAAAGCCCGATACATGGTTTTGTGAGCCCTGATCAATTCATTCCATTCGCAGAACAAACCGGCCTGATAGGTTCGCTGACACGCTGGAGTGTCAATGCCACCTTGTATCATTGCAGCGAGTTGAAACAGGCGGGCTTTGATCTGAGTTTCGGCATTAATTTGTCTGCCCGTGTTTTTCACGAACAGGGAATCGTCGAACAGATACTCGGAGCCTTGAATATTTTCGATGTGCCAGCCACCAATCTCGTGTTGGAAGTCACCGAAAGCGCCATCATGTCCGATCTGAAATTGAGTGCGCGTGTGCTGGAAAGTTTGCGCGACAAAGGTGTCAGGATTTCGATTGATGATTTTGGCTGCGGCTATTCCTCGTTTGAATATCTCAAGCAGTTTCCGGCCACCGAACTGAAAATCGACAAATCCTTTGTCTTCGATATCACCCGCAGTGCGCGGGCGGCACAGCTGGTGCGATCCATGATTGATCTGGCCCATCATCTGGACATTGTCGCGATTGCCGAAGGCGTCGAAGATCAGGAAACAGCCGACTTACTGACTGAAATGGATTGCGATTTCGCGCAGGGATATTTTTATAGTCGGCCAAAACCTGCCGAACAATTTGTTGCCGAGATGATGAATTTGTAGTGGTTCCTGGGATGTTTTTATAGGGGGTTGGTATGAGTGACTTTACAAATGAATTGCTCAGATTGAGCGAAATGCGCGAGAAGGGATTGATTTCCCAGGAAGAATTCGAGGCTGCGAAAGCAAGATTGTTCGGCAACCCGGAGCCACCGGAGACCGAGAATGCGGGGCCGCCTGAATTGCCCGAGCCCGCCACCGTGGTGATGACCATGAATCCTCCTGAGCCACCTCAGGCACCACCTGCGGCTTCGCCACCTGCAGCTTCAAAAGAAGTTCCACCGGGAATTGCAGGCTGGTCCTGGGGGGCGTTTTTATGGAACTGGATCTGGGCAATTTTCAATAACACCTGGATCGGGCTGCTGGCATTGATTCCCGGTGTGAATCTCGTGATGATTTTTGTTCTCGGATTCAAAGGCCGTGAGTGGGCCTGGAAAAACAAGCAATGGGATAGCGTCGAACACTTCAATCGTGTTCAGAGGAAATGGTCGCTTTGGGGGATATGGCTGATGCTCGGCGGTCTGCTACTGGCGATTCTTCTAACGGTTGCCAGTTTCATGTTTCTTGGCATGGCGGGCTCCAAAATATCCGATAACATGGATGCGTACAGCATCCCGGCCAGCGAGACGAATGACGGGGTGACTGCCAGCACCGAGCCAGCGCCTGCGGCTGCCGAAGAAACGGCCACGGCCACGGATGCTGCGACAGGCGAGCCTGCGCCGGCATTGGCCGAAGAGGCGGCATCAGCGGTTGATGAAGATGCCAGTACCAATGAACCTGTGGCGGCCGACGATACAGCAGAGCAGGATGCCGTTGCCGAGCAGGAAAGAAAACATCAGGAAGAGCTGGAGAAAACACGTGCCGAAGCCGCCGCCGCAAAAGCGGAAGCTGCCAGGGCAAAAAAAGAGGCGATGAAGGCTGAAAAAGCATTGGCCGAACAACGTCGTCGCGAGCGCGAAGAGGAAGAACGTTTGGCCCGGGAACAGGCAGAGCAGGAACAAATGCAATGCCCTTATTCAAGATCGCAACCGCTGACCTGTTCCAGCCGGCAGGGGCAGCCCGCCATCTGTGACTGGAATTTCAGGGCCTGCGGTAATCCAAGGATAGCGAAAAAGGAATCCAAAACGACTTGCGACCGCAAGGTGGAATGGGATACGGAAAACAACCAGTTGATCGTGACCGACGGTTGCCGGGCGCAGTTCATTCCCGTGCAATGATCCTTACAAAAAAAACGGCCCTCCGGGGCCGTTTTTTTATGTCCGCAATCATGAGTGTTATCTCAAAACAGCAATGCCCGAATGACCATTGCGAAGGTCATTGCTCCAATAATTGCCAGCAGAGTCAGTTTCATCCGCAACATTTTTTTCTCGGGCGTAATCTGATCTTGATCCTTGAACTGCAAGCCGGGGAAATACGGATTCTGGATTTTATCCTCCAGTAAATCGGCGTCATGCAGTATTTCGCGTGCTTTGGTGTAGTCCTCAGCTTTCAGTACCCAGACCGCGGGGTACTGGCTGCTGTCGGCCTGCCGTTTTTTATCGGTGTAGCTGTGCTCGCGGCGGCTATTGCCCTTGTAGCTGCGACCCTGGGTAATCTTGGTTTCGATGCCGGCGTCATTGAATAATTTATTCACGCCTTCGACATTTTCTAGGCGAGGCGATGAAAACATTTGTCGCATTATTTTGCTTCCTTTGGATCAGTCTCCGGCAACACGCGGATCAAGCCTTCCTGTGCGGTGGACGCCACCAAAATGCCGTCGCGGGTAAAAAACTGTCCGCGCGCAAGGCCGCGCGCATTCTGCGCGGTCGGGCTGTCGAGCGAATACAGCAACCAGTCGTCGACGCGGAACGGACGATGGAACCACATCGCATGATCCAGGCTCGCCATCTGCACGTTCGGCTGGTAGTAGCTGATGCCGTGTGGAAAGGTTGTCGTGCCGAGCAAATAAAAATCGGAAGCATAGGCGAGTAGGGCTCGATGCAGTTCCGGGGCATCATCGACCTTGTCGATCAGGCGCAACCAGACTTGCTGGTAAGGCGGCCGCTTCGGCGGTTTGACTTCGTCGCGCGGATAGATCGGACGCATTTCGAACGGCCCCATGCGCGATAGCCAGCGCTGCATTTTCGCGGGCAGTTTTTCCATGACTTCGGGAGCGGGCGAGATGTTCGGTTCGACGTCTTCCGGCATCGGTACTTCGGGCATGTGGAATTGGTGCGATACACCGGGTTCATCGTGCTGGAACGATGCGGCAAACACGAAAATGGGTTGCCCGTGCTGGATCGCGGTCACGCGGCGTACGGAAAAACTGTGGCCGTCACGGGTTCTGTCAACGTGATAAATGATCGGTGCTTCGATATCGCCCGCACGCAGGAAATACGCATGGATCGAATGGACTGCACGTGCATCCTCGACTGTTTGCTGCGCAGCTGAAAGTGCCTGCCCCAAAACCTGTCCACCGAATACGTATTTGGTGCCGATGTCGCGGCTCTGGCCCCGGAACAGGTTATCTTCCAGGCGCTCGAGCGTCAGCAGGGCGACGAGTTCTGCAACAACGGGATGGCTCATGGTGTCACCTGGGTTATTTGTTTCAATTCGACGGCTGCCAAAATTTCCTGCCAGGGAAATTGCGGTCCGGGATCGCGTTTGCGAAATACTGTTTTATCCGGATCATCGCTGGCGGTAACTTCCGCAGTGTCCAGATCTTCATGGCCGGCAATGTACTGCAGATTCGGGCATTCCGATTTCAATCGCAGCAACAGTTGTTTCAGTGCGGCAATTTGTTCGGCCGTATACGGCTCGGTCATGATTTGATTGCCCGAGTCGTACCAATTCGGATAGCGGCCGGTATTGACGATTTCAATGCCGACCGAACGCGGGTTGAAACCACGCGTGTGATTGGCGATAAGTGCAGGATCGACGTATTGGTAAACGCTTCCATCGCGGTCGATATAGTAGTGGCCACTCGCGCCGGTGCCCGCTTCATACAGAACCCGTTCGCCATACTCGCGTGCCATGGCCATGTCTGGCAATTCGGTGCAGTGCATGACCACCAAATCGATCTGCGACAACGGGCGTTTTTCGAGCAGATCCACATAGGGTAAAGGCTCTGTAACAAGGCGCAGGGCAGGGTCGAAAGTCGAGGTCAGGGTCATGTGCGCATGGTACCATTGGCAGGCCTTTTTTTGACCATAAATCGCATGAACGCGCTCGCCAAATTAACTTCGAATTTCCCACGTGCAGGAAAAGTGCAATGGATCGGTTTACGTCCCAAGCGAGACGTGCCGATGCAGGAAGTCAACGAGGCCAACGCGATTACCGATAAAGGCCTGCTGGGTGATCGTTATGCCTCAGGCAGCGGCAAGCGCGGCATCACACTGATACAAGCCGAGCATTTGCCGGTCATTGCGGCATTGAGTGGGCACGAAAAAATCTTGCCCGCTACCCTGCGTCGCAATATCGTGGTCTCAGGTATTCCACTCATCGCATTAATAGGAAAAAAATTTCGTCTTGGTGAAGTCATTCTTGAAGGTACCGATACCTGTGATCCCTGCGAGCGGATGGAAGCCGCACTCGGTCCCGGTGCCTACAACGCGATGACGGGACACGGCGGTTTATGTGCACGTATTTTGCAGGGTGGAAAAATAAGCATCGGCGATTCATTGGTGCCGATCATCGAGGAATCCGTTTGAAAGCCCACGTCATTATTTCGCACGGCCTGGAAAGCAGCCCCGATGCGACCAAGGCCACCGCGCTCAGTCGCGTCGTCGAAGCAATGGGCTGGACTTCCGAGCGGCCTGATTATCGTGATCGCGACAGTGATCCCGCCATGACCCGTCTGGGTGATGTGCATGGACGCATTGCACGTTTGCACGATCTTGCGAAAAAAGTACAGGCTCCGCTGGTTCTTGCCGGCTCGAGCATGGGGGCTTTTATTTCGGCGCGGGTCTCACTTCAAGTGCCTGTTGCGGGCCTGTTTCTCATGGCGCCGCCCACGCAGCTGGAAGGCTTTGAAATCAGATTGGAAGCAGCGGATGTTCCGACCTGCATCGTGCATGGTTGGGATGACGAGTTGATTCCGGCGACTGAAGTCGTGAACTGGGCGCGAGCACGTCGCAGTCAATTGGTGTTGGTCAACGATTCGCATCGTCTGGCCGACCATGTGGATTTTTGCGCTGAAGTTTTCGCGCGTTTTGTTAGATCTTTATAAATTGAGTCTGAAATGAAATTTTTTGTAGCGTGCGCGAAGGGTCTGGAATATTTACTGGCCGATGAAATGCTGGCGTTGGGTGCCGACAAGGCAACGGCCGCAGTGGCGGGCGTGAATGTTGAAGGCAATGATGAACTGCCCTATCGTGCGATCCTGTGGGCCAGACTCGCCAGTCGTGTGCATGTTCCGCTTGCCGAATTTGAATGCCCGGACGAACAAGCCCTTTACGACAATGTGAATGCCATTGACTGGCCAATGCATTTGAAGGCGGAAGGCAGTCTGGTAGTAGATGCGCACGTGTCGGGCACCGTACTGACACATGAACGTTATGTGGCACAGCGAATTAAGGACGCCATCGTTGATCGTATGCGTGCGGAGAATGGCGTGCGGCCTTCGGTCGATGCCATAGCGCCGGATCTGCGCATCAGTTTCGTGATTCGTAAAGGCAAGGGAACGGTCTCGGTCGATCTTGGCGGTGGCGCTTTGCATCGTCGCGGCTGGCGCCAGTCGCAGGGTGAAGCTCCGCTCAAGGAAAATCTCGCTGCGGCATTGTTGATGCGCGGACAATGGCCAAAAATTTATGCCGAAGGTGGCGCCTTGCTCGACCCGATGTGCGGCAGCGGCACCTTATTGATTGAAGGCGCGATGATGGCCGCTGACGTTGCTCCGGGTTTGCAACGCAATGCGGATCAGGCACCCAGCCGTTGGCTGCAATTCAATGCCGGACTGTGGCAACGCTGTTTTTCCGAAGCTCTGGAGCGTGAAAAAATCGGCCGTGCGGCATTGAAGCCGGTATTTTTCGGGGCCGATATTGACCAGGAATCCTTGCGCTCGGCGATTGCGAATGCGAGTCGTGCCGGCGTAGCGGATTTTATCCAGTTGGACAGAAAACCCGTCTCGGCACTCCAGAAAAACAAATACGAGCGTGGTTTGGTTGTATGCAATCCACCTTACAACGCGCGTTTGGCAGCTGATGAACCGCTGTATCGCGAGCTTGGCGATGCCTTGCGTGCCGCTGTTCCGGGCTGGCGTGCGAGTTTGTTATGCGGTGATGAAGCACTGGCGCGTGCCACGCGCATTCGTGCGGACAAGAAATACACGCTGTTCAATGGTGCACTTGAATGCACCTGGGTCATTGCCGATCCAGTGCAACCGCCTGAGCGTGAAGTGCGCGAGCCGCAATCCTTAAGCGACGGTGCGCAGATGGTGGCCAATCGCGTACGAAAAAACATCAAGCACTTGCAGGGCTGGACCAAGCGCGAAAACATCAGTTGCTACCGCGTCTATGATGCCGATTTACCCGAGTATTCCGCCGCTGTAGATTTGTATCAGGAAGCCGAAGGTGAAAAACGCCGGTTCTTGCATGTGCAGGAATACCAGGCGCCCGATACGATTCCCGAAGCCGATACCAAACGCCGTTTTGGCGAATTATTAAATGCCTTGAAAGAAGTTTTCCAGCTGCCGAAAGAACAGATTGCGGTGAAAACCCGTAGCCGCGGCAAGGGCGGCAGTAAATATGGCGTGATGGATCAACGACATGAATTCGTTGTTGTTGAGGAAGGCGCTGCGAAATTACAGGTGAACCTGTTCGATTATCTGGATACCGGTTTATTTCTGGATCATCGTCCCATTCGCTTGCGAATCGCCAATGAAGCGCGCGGAAAACGCTTCCTGAATCTATTTTCCTACACCGGCGCAGCCACCGTGCATGCCGCCGTCGGCAATGCCGCGCAAACCACCAGCGTGGATTTATCCGCGACCTATCTTGATTGGGCGGCGGATAACCTGAAGCTCAATAATGCCGGGGGCAGTAAACATCGCCTCGTGCAGGCGGATGCGATTCGCTGGCTCGAGGCGGACCGTGGCGAATATGATCTTATTTTCTGTGACCCGCCGACTTTTTCGAATTCAAAACGTGCCGATGATTTTGATACGCAGCGTGATCATATTCGCCTGCTGAGAGCTGCAGTGGATCGTTTGTCCGATGATGGCGTGCTGCTCTTCTCAAACAATTTCCGCAGGTTCAAGCTGGACGATGTTTCATTGTCGGAATTTGCACAGTTCAGGGAAATCAGCGCCAAAACGATTGCGCCGGACTTCGAGCGCAATGCGAAAATTCATAGGTGCTGGGAATTGAAAAAAATCTGATTGGAGATAAATCAGTTGGTGCGCCACAGGCGCACTCTATGTTTTCTTCACCTTCATGCTGGCTTTCTTTTTATTCTGAGCGTCGTTGAAGCTTTTTTTGTCGATTTCCCGGATTCTCGAAATCCGGCATTGTTCGCCTTGCACGCGAATCGCATCCAGCGTGCCGCTGCAAATCCTGCCGGTAATCGGGTCACCCTCGAATTGCAGGGTTGGGCTGGTATCCAAATTGAAACAGGATGACTGCAGACTGACGCGATACTTTTTAGGGCCTGCATCCAGTAATAATGTTTCGTCGTCGATCACAATCCAGTTGCGTATCCGGTTGCTGTCCAGGCATTCACGTTTTTCCGTCTGGGCGCTTACCGGCGCAGAGATAGCAAGGGTGCTGCCTAGCAACAATAATGGTAAAAAGCGCATATTCGATACTCCCTTGGTTCACCATAGTGTAGTAAGGTTGTCTTAACCCGAGCTCAACCCGAAGATGTGTGGCAGGCATGATGGATCCAAAGCGTCCTGGCGAAAAAACCGATCAGAATTGGACTTTCTTTCGCCAATGGTTGAAAAACCCGATGGGGGTAGCGGCGATATCGCCCTCCAGCCCGCAGTTGGCCCGGCAGATGATGGCCGAATTGTCGGACGATACCCAGCGTGTGATTGAATTGGGTGGCGGCACCGGCGTTTTTACGCAGGCCCTGCTCGAGTTTGGCATCAAGCCCGTGGATCTGCTCGTCCTGGAGTTGAACGAGGAACTGCATCAGCATTTGCAAAAACGCTTTCCCGAAGCGCACGTGGTATGCGGCGATGCCCGTGAAATCTTCAATTTGGCAAAACCGCTTGGTTTTGCCGAAAAAAAATCCGACGCGATCGTCTCCGGCCTTGGGTTTCTATCGATGCCAAGGCAATCGCAGCTCGATATCGTTTCAGCGGCATTCGATTGCCTGAAATCCGATGGGCGTTTTGTTCAGTTTACCTATGGCCCGGCCAATCCGATTGCACGCGAAGTATTGGAAACACTGGGGCTGTCATCAAGACGGGCAAGCTTTACCTGGTGGAACGTGCCGCCTGCGACCGTCTATGTCTATAACCGCCGTGTTTCCCGTGCTATTCCAGCGAGACCGATGCGCTGATATTGCGGGTTTCCGCGCCAGCGTTTTCAGACTGGTACTCGGATTTCAGTAAACCTAGCATCACGCTATCCTGCAGTTCGCCTGCGACCAGCCAACGTTGCCGTAAGTAGCCTTCCCGTTTGAATCCGAGTATCTCAAGCGACTTCAGGCACCTTGCATTATGGGGATCGACATCGGCCTCCAGTCGTCGAAGGCCAAGCTCGCTGAAAGCATGCTTTATCAGGGTATTCATGGCTTCACGTCCATAACCTTTCCCCCAGGATTCGCTGGCGATGGCAAAACCCACCTCGGCACGCCCTTGTGCCGAAGAGATATCACTCAATGTGCAGGTACCGATCAATTTCTGGCTGCCCTTGAGGCATATGCCCCACTGGAATAACTTGCCGTCATTGAAACCCTGATGAATGCTTTCGATATAGATATGCGCATCGTCTTGATGGTTGAAAGGCGTGCGGGTCGAGAATCGCATCACATCATTATCGGAATAAATTCGGTAGATGCTGTCGACATCGGCGTGATCGATCCAGCATAGATTCAGCCGCTGGCTGGAGAGTGTAGGCAAGCTGCTCGGCTCGCCCGCATGGCATATCCGGTCGGTTTTCCGCTTGAAAAACGGGGGCAGGGGCAGGGCCATGATATTTTCAACCTGAACGACTTAAAGGGCTAAACGCAATAATGCGTTGAAACAGGACTTCGGATTTCAATAGGGCCTTGGTTGCATGCCGGCAACAGTGGGTTGCAGTCAAGGCACTGGTACAGCAGCCATCGCGCTTCCATATTGGCTTGTAGAAAAGGAGGCTTCACATGAACAGGCAATATCGTGGTATCCAACAAAAAATACGCGGGACGGCGACCTCGGACGGCGCCGGCGTGCGGCTGACCCGGGTGATCGGTAGCCAGGCCATGCCGATGCTCGACCCTTTCCTGATGCTGGATGAGTTCGGCTCGGAAAAGCCCGGCGACTATATCGGCGGTTTTCCATCTCACCCGCACCGTGGTTTTGAAACCGTGACTTATATGCTGGATGGCCGCATGCGTCACAAGGACAACCATGGCAACGAAGGCTTGCTGACTCCCGGGAGCGTTCAGTGGATGAGTGCTGGCCGCGGCATTGTGCATTCCGAAATGCCCGAGCAGGAACAGGGCCTTATGCGTGGATTCCAGTTGTGGGTGAATCTGCCGGCAAAGGAAAAAATGAGTGAGCCGAAGTATCAGGAATTCAATGCCGGACAAATCCCGCAAGTGACCTTGCCCGATGGGGCGAAAATAAAAGTCATTGCCGGACAAGTCGGCGATGTTATCGGGCCTGTTGTTCAGCCAGCTACCAATCCGCTTTATCTCGATGTGCTGCTGGCTGCGGGACAAAGTTTCGAACATGGTTTGCCGAGTGAACAAAACGCTTTTGTGTATGTTTACGAAGGCGAGTTGGCACTCGTGGTCAATGATGAAAAGCTGCTGGTGAAAACCCGTGAGTTGGTGAGTTTAACCAAGGGCGATGCTGTTCGTTTCGAAGCTCATGCCGAGACACGATTTATTTTTGTTGCCGGCAATCCGTTAAATGAACCGGTTGCACGGTACGGCCCGTTCGTGATGAATACGCAGGCTGAAATCCATCAGGCAATTCAGGATTTTCAGGCTGGGAAGTTCTGATTTTTTCGGCCAGTCAGGAACATGACGTAGGGGTGCAGCAAGAATGCACCCTTACGGTCAGCCTCTCGCTAAGGTAGTGAGCAATGCTTTTGCGGTACGCACGCGCGATGCGGCGTCCGGCAAATCCAGTTTTATCCGAAGCTTGTCTCCGCCTTCCATCGCATAGATTTTCGGTTGCGACTGGATCATCCGGATCACCGAC
>ERZ795061.546-NODE-546-length-37952-cov-9.518643_pt1 | contig 37952 bp, 33 predicted proteins | sample MGYA00375145_ERZ795061 | MGnify/ENA primary metagenome ERZ795061 (study PRJEB30190, sample SAMN05720144) | anaerobic digester metagenome | isolation source: active sludge of municipal wastewater-treating anaerobic digesters | place: USA | collected 2014-12-22 ... | reverse complement strand
TTGGAAACTTTGGATCGCTGATAATCAATAATAGCGTAATGCCTCTGCCATGTTTTTCCATAGTAGCCGGTTTTGATTCAAGCATCAATACGTTGGAAACCGTAAAAACAGCGGTCCCTGTTTACCCGACCTATGAAATACCGTCAATTGTGAAACAGCATTATATTGAGCTGGCCATAATAGCCGAAAAAGACCCCAACATGAATGCAATAATAGGACGTCTGATTGAAGGCGGGATTAAGGGTATAATAAATTTCACGCCAGTACAATTAAATTCACTTGATACATCGATAGAGGTGAGAAATATCGATATTTTCAGCGAGTTCAGGTATCTGTCCGCCATGCTTGCGATCAGCGGTAAATGACAGCAGAGAAATATCGATCATAGAACTTATACAACAGGAGCATCAAATGTCACGAGTATACAATTTTTCTGCAGGTCCGGCCGTTCTTCCGGAACCGGTACTAAAAAAGGCAGCAGGCGAACTGTTAGAATACCGGGACACCGGCATGTCCGTCATGGAAATGAGCCACCGGTCAAAGGCTTATGATGATATTATCCAGACCACGGAATATCTGCTCCGTGACCTTATGAAAATACCGGATAACTACAAAGTTCTCTTCCTTCAGGGGGGCGCATCGAGTCAGTTCGCCATGGTGCCGATGAACCTGATGAAAAAATCCAGGAAGGCTGATATCGTCAACACGGGCACCTGGACAAAACGCGCCATTGACGAAATCAAGCGTTACGGAAACTGCAACATCATCGCTTCATCGGAAGACAGGAATTTTTCATATATTCCAAAACTGGACAGCGGAACCTTTTCGCCTGACGCTGACTACTTTCATATCTGCACGAACAACACCATTGAAGGCACCCGCTATACCACGTACCCCGAGACCGGTTCTGTGCCCCTCGTTGCAGACATGTCATCCAATATCCTGTCCGAAGTTGTCGATGTCAGCAGGTTCGGCATCATCTTTGCCGGGGCACAGAAAAACATCGGCCCCGCCGGCCTGACCATCGTCATCATCCGCGAGGATCTTATCGGCCATGCCATGGATATCACGCCGACCATGTTCAACTATAAAACCCATGCGGACAACAAATCGCTGTATAACACGCCGCCCACCTACGGCATCTACATGGCGAAGCTCGTCTTTGAATGGCTGAAAGATCTCGGCGGCGTTCCCGGCATGCAGAAAATAAACGAGGAAAAGGCGAAGGTCCTGTACGATTTCCTTGACACTTCCTCAATGTTCAAGAGCCCCATAGCCCGGGAAGACCGATCCCTGATGAATATCCCCTTCACGGCCTCAACCAAGGAGCTTGAAGCCAGGTTTCTCGCCGAAGCCGCCACCAACGGCTTTGTCCAGCTTGAAGGTCACCGTTCCGTTGGTGGAATGAGGGCAAGCATATACAACGCGATGCCGATCGAAGGAGTGAAAAAGCTTGTTGAGTTCATGAAAAAATTTGAAACGGCCAATAAATAACATGCGCATGTTTAAAATTCAGAAACTGGACAAAATATCCCCTTCGGGTCTGGCTCGTTTCCCGGCCGACCTCTACGAGCATGCCGCCGATATTGCAAACCCTGACGCTATACTGGTAAGAAGCGCCGATATGCTATCAATGGACTTGCCATCATCTCTCCTTGCCATAGCGAGAGCCGGCGCCGGCGTGAATAATATTCCCCTTGAAACATGCTCAAAGAGAGGCATTGTCGTATTCAATACCCCGGGTGCTAACGCCAATGCCGTGAAAGAACTGGTCATTCTGTCACTTCTCATAGCCTCCCGCAAGGTAAGCGAAGGAATTACCTGGGCAAAGAGTCTTGCCGGGAAGGGTGAAGAGGTCCCCCTGATTATCGAAAAGGATAAATCCAATTTTATCGGCCCGGAAATTATGGGCAAAAAACTCGGCGTCATTGGCCTGGGAGCCGTCGGCCATCTCGTCGCCAATGATGCACTGTCCCTCGGCATGGATGTGTCCGGATACGATCCCTACATTTCCGTGGAAGCCGCCTGGGGTCTGTCCCGGTCGGTCAGGAGGGCGACAAGCCTGGATTCGCTTATATCTGAATCTGATTACATCACCCTTCATGCGCCTCTCAACGACAGGACCAAAGGTATGATCAACAAAGACAAATTTGCCCTGATGAAGCGCGACGTCAGGATCATGAACTTCGCCCGGGGAGGTCTCGTCAACAACAGGGACCTGAAGGAGGCCATAAAAAACGGTATCGTGGCATGCTACGTCACCGATTTCCCCGATGACGAATTGCTGCGGATGGATGGCGTCATACCGATCCCGCACCTTGGCGCATCAACACCAGAGTCTGAAGAAAATTGCGCCCGCATGGCCGTGGACCAGCTGCGCGAATTTCTGGAGCGTGGAAACCTGATCAATTCCGTAAATTTCGCCGATTGTTTCCTGGCTCAAACCGCATCGAAGCGCATACTGATAGCAAACAAAAACATCCCCGCCATCATCGGGCAAATAACGAAAATACTCGCTGACAAAAAAATAAACATTGCCAACATGCTGAACAAGAGCAAGGGTGAATACGCTTACAATATCATTGATATTGACGGTGATATAGATGACAAAACAGAGGCTCTGCTGCGAAACGTGAAGGACATCCTTATGGTACGGGTGATCTGACAACAGAACCCTTCCTGGAAAGAAGGGCTCTGTTTCCATGAGCCTTGATGAGATTATCGGTTCCGTTTACCTTTTATTTCGAAGAGTTTTCTGTATGCGGGCTTACCTTCACTGTCGAAAATCAGCACGGCAAGATTATTGAAAAAAAAGTAATTCCTTCTGTATTTGCTCATATGCGTCGTATAAATGGTCATCTTGTCAACCAGGTGATATGGTTTCCCGGTTTTCTGGTCAACGCCGGACTTGGGATTTTTCGGAAATTTGACCAGCTTCACCATCTCCAGCCCGTTTTTATCTTTCTTAACATTTCCTTTATCGTCAGTGTCCAGATATGAAAAATTTGAAATATCATCCGGATATGGTACAAAGGTCCTGATTCTTTCCCGGTGCGGGATAGGGCGTTCAAAGCTGGACTTCGTCTTTTCAACCTTCTCGTAAGTGGCTATGGTGAAAAGGTATAAATCCATGGGATCATCGGTCAGATTTTCCAGGGTCAATTCGACCTCCAGTATTTCCCCTTTTCCGCCCGGATCGATCCGCTTGTTGAAAAAGAGACTCTTGATGGCAAAATTGTTGCTGTATTGCGCCTCGGCGGGGATGTTTGTTATAATCTTTGGCTGTTCCTTTGCCGCGTCTTCTTTTTTTGCTTCCTGCGCGGGGAGCAGGACCGGGAACAGTAACGCAGTCAAAACAATGACATATTTTTTCATACTCATCCTCATGCAATAAAAGTACTCAGGTTCCATATCGGAACCAGGAGATAAAAATATAAGTATTTATTGGGATGCCGGCCGGGCATGGCATGCATCAACAGAGGTTAACGATTAATCATCGAGGTCAAAAAGCTTTTCCTGGTCCCTGTCCCCGTTCAAGGCAATATACTTAAGTCCCAGATGCTGATACGCCATCGGCGTCGCGACTCTGCCGCGCGGGGTTCGTTTCAGCAGACCTATCTGGACCAGAAATGGTTCGTAATAGTCTTCCAGAGTGTCAATTTCCTCGCCGAGGGAAATGGCAATAGTCTTGATCCCGACAGGCCCGCCGCTGTATTTGTTAATTATCGCTGCGAGAAATTTCCGGTCCATGTCATCAAGGCCGAGTTCGTCGATTTCCAGCTTGGAGAGGGCGTAACGGGTAATGGCAAGGTCTATCCTTTTCAATCCGTCCACGGTGGCAAAATCAGACACTCTTTTCAGGATGCGGTTTACTATGCGTGGCGTCCTTCTCGACCGCTTGGCGATTTCAAGCGCTGCATCGTCATCGATGTCGCAGTGAATTATGGTCGAAGACCGTATGGCTATATCCTTGAGTTCGTCGATCGTATAATAATCAAGACGCATATTTATTCCGAAACGGTCCCTGAGCGCTGACGTGAGAAGTCCGGTTCTTGTCGTGGCTCCTATAAGGGTGAACGGGGCAAGGTTTAATTTTATGCTCCGCGCGCCGATTCCCTGGCCGATCACAATATCAATCGACCGGTCCTCCAGCGCAGGATAGAGTATTTCCTCGATGGCCGGGGACAGACGGTGAATCTCATCAATAAAAAGGACATCATTTTCCTCAAGGCCGGTCAGGATCGACGCGAGGTCACCGGCCTTGTCGATAATTGGCGCGGAAGTTGCCTTGATATTAACGCCTAGTTCCCTGGAAATTATGAAGGCAAGCGTGGTTTTACCCAGTCCCGGAGGCCCTGCCAGGAGGACATGGTCGAGGGGAACATTCCTCATTTTTGCCGACTGGATGAATATTTTCAGGTTCTCAGTGTTTTTTTTCTGGCCTATGAATTCTTCAAACCTGGTGGGTCTCAGCGTGCGCTCATGTTCTTCTTCTTTCTGAAGGCCATCGGAGCATATCAAACGTTCATCATCCATGGGGGAACCGCTACGTTATGCTTTCAAATTCTTTGATTGTTTTGATAACGCTTTCCGGCGTTTTCAACGTGAGTAACTTGTTGCGCAAACTTTCATTGCTCATCAATTTTGCAATCTGCGCCAGAGTTTTAATGTGCTGGGTGAGTTTGCTTTTCGGGACCAGGAGCAGGATGACGATTTTAACCGGCTGATTGTCAATGGAGTCGAAATCCATACCCTGCGGCACTATCGCCATGATATACACGATGTCCTGTACCTTCACCGTGGTACAGTGGGGGATTGCAACGCCATTGCCGATTCCGGTGCTCATCGATTTTTCTCTATCGACAAGGGACTTTGTCAAATCTTCACAATCGCAGGAATCAACTTCTTTATTCCTGACAGCGAGATCGATCATTTCAGCAATCAATTCCCACCGCGACGTTGACTTTGGCTTCAAAATGATATTGCTTTTTTTAAGATTATCTGACAATTCCATGGTTATCAATAACCGTTCCGGGCAAAACGTGATTTATCCGGATATTCAAATAAGCTGATATGACAATCAGCTTTATTAATTGAAATCTTATATACAAATCCGGATATTTTAGTCAAGCTTATAATATTCAGTCAATCAGTCTCTAGATATATCAATTCCCGATTATTAAAAAATATGCATCGATGACTCTTCGGCCATGATATACCATACCCGATATTACCCATGATACCAGCATATCTCATGCCTTACCGGCAGAGCGTCAGGCTGCCTTACATTTTTATGCAATAGATTATCTAATCTGTAAAAATTTGTTGACTTTTTAATTTTAATCTCATTTAACATAATCAAGTAATTATTGTGGGAGATACCTATGATAGAAGTCAACGATAAAGGCGACAACCTGTTTGTAATTAAGATAGTCATGAAGGAAGTACATACTCTAGATGTTCCTGACTTAAAAGAAAAGCTTCAGGAAACAATAATAGAGAAAGGGATAAAAAAGCTTGTTGTCGACCTCAGTGATGTCAAAATGATCACCAGTTCCGGCATAGGCATTTTTCTCAACATCAACCAGAGCCTGAAGTCACAGCTCCGTCTTGCCGCAGCCAATGACGAAGTGAAGAAAGTCCTTGATTTGACCAAAGTGACATCAGTGATTAAACTCTTTTCATCAGTAAACGAGGCAATTGCCTCATTCAAATAATAGCGAGGGGCCGAAAAAGATATTTGCTGACTTCAAAAGTTCAGTCCAAGCGACATAAACATTCATGATAATAGTATTGTCAGATTAAAAACCCCGCCTTTTCATTAATCCTGCCCCACTGAAATGCAAACCACCAGGGTACATCCTTTCTATTTTTTAATTTTAAGTATTCAGCCGTAACGCTGTCGGAAATAGTTTTATTCAGCGCCAGGAGTTCTTTCGCATGATTCCGGCAAGCAGCAATAAAATCAGCGCCGTTGCTCTTTTTCCATTTTTTTTCAACTGATTGAATGGCATTTTTTTCAATTTCATTCCTCACTGACTGAACAACCGGCATGAGGCTGGAATAGTTCATCAAAACACGGCGGTGTATGCTTTCACCCAACCACCAGAGCGATTCGCGGTCGCATATATCCGAAGCGCTTCCGTAAATGTCATAACCGCCGAATGTAGATGGCTCTGAACCTTCTGTAATATGCATTTTTTTCTGATTTTTACTGAGGGTGTGCGGCTTGAATACATTCATGCAGGGCGCCGAAGTGCCTGTAAAATACACCAGGGGCATTCGTCCCTTCCTTAAAACAGCCACCATGGATCCCGCAGTCTGCGAGGAAATGAGACCGCCGGCATGGAGGCATATCCGCTCCATAGGCCGGTATCCCGGCTGGAAGGGTTCCGTTACATTGTGCGACCGCAGTATCTGCATCATGTAACTGCTGGTGATGCTCCCTTTCCTTTGATTCAGCATTTCATAACTGCAGGACTTCCTTGTTCTTCCCCGGGCAAAATGGGTAAACACCAGGTCACTGAAATCCCTGCTGAAATTAACCGGACCTCCTTTTTTCATCCTGAACCCAGATTCATTCCCTTCAAATGAGGCTCTATCATAATCATCCCCTATGGTCAGGCAATTTGATATGGAGGCGATATCGCTGACTTTTTTAAACACCCATGCGGTCCCGGCTGTTTCGAGGATATAAGCTTCCGACGGGTCCGCAATAATGAATGAATTATGATAATATTTCGTGCCGCCCATCGTGTGAACCCCTCCCTGTCCATGGACCGCCAGCAGCTGGATGACAACGTCAATCGCTTCCGCCGCTTTTGTCGACCGTTCCAGGGCAAGGCGAAGCATATCCATGCCCAGAAGAGCGTCATTGTGCTTATGATATTTCTCTTTTGTAAAAACCGCCTCGTTTCCGATGGCGACCCCATGCTCGTTGACACCCATTTCAGCGCCGAACATCCAGAAGGGCCTTGAAAGAAGCGCTGCATAGGTATGCCGAACCTGAGGAATCTCTATGTACGTGCATCTTACCCGTGAACCTGCGGGATGGTCCGAGGCAGGAACAAAGGTGATGTTCTGCGCCTCGTTCGGTTCCCTGTCGGAGTTTTTAGCTACAATCATGGCTCCTTCAGCAGAAGACTTTGGGGTTGAGACCATGGTGTCACACATAAGGGCCTCTCCTTAACCGCGGATTTACCGCTCAATCTTTTCAGGTATTCTGAACATATAGCGCTTTCGTGCTATTTTCTCCGTAAGGAACCGGTCAATCTTCCGCGACGCCTGGTAAAAATTCCATATGAAGGCGTCATTCGAATAATATGAGTCTATTTCCTTCCGGGTTATTTCTTCAGCATCAATGTTTTTCTGGGCGTAATATTCATTTGTTGTTTCAATGAAACTGTTTATCAGGTCCGCCCTCTTTTCCTTATGCAGATTGGCAATTATGTCAATGGCCACGGAGCGCATGTCATAATACCGGTCCAGTACCTGCTGCAGGAAAAACCTGCGAATGACCGGCCGTAAAAATGATGCGGCGCTTTTGATAAAAATCTCCGGGTTTAACTGCTCAATTCCATTTATCCGTATCATGGGGGAACTGGTATCAATATAAACAATTACTTCATCACCGGCTGCTTCCGGCTTCGTCCAGTTCTTGAGATCCAGGGCCCAATTGGAAAGCTGAGCGTCAATCCCTATAGTCATTGCTCCGTTTTTTATATTGAACATGTACACATCGCATAATTTCTTTAAAATAATTCTCAGCATACTATTAGCGCTGTGTTCATCAAGTTTTTTTATCATGACATTGCATATGCTTTCCGACTTTACGCGCTCCTGCCCGGCATAGACCTGATAAAAATCATCATGTTTAAAAAACCGTGTGGTCTGTAAGGGCACACCGATGCCGATTCCCTCCGTAAGAATGTTCCGGTATTCTTCATACAGACGCAGGTAACGGTCCACCTCGTCCCCGTCAGGGAAAGGAGGCATCTTTTTCCAAATCCACCTGGATTCATTTTCCACGATATCAGGTCCGACATGCTTCTTTTTGTTGAGCTGCATGACTGTTGATATTTCACCATACCCGACGACATCAATTTTAGCGCTTTCCCGATACAGCCTGAAGAAATCCCTTCCAAATTCTTTATACCGGAGAACATCTGTTGAGAGGTTTTGTTGAATGGCATCAAATCTCGATAAAAAATGCAAAATATTATCAAGGTCATATTGAGAGAAAGCCAGCGTTGCCGGATCCATTTTGCTGATTTTTTTCATCGTGGGCATGTACTGTTCAAAATAGGGGATCTGCTTACAGGCAAGATTAACCAGTGAATCCTCGCCGTCAAACAGTATGGCAATCAGATTCTTTTGCGCTCCCCCGCTTGATACATGTATCTGGAAAAACTCTGCAGTTTGTTCCCTGTCGAGAGCGGCAAAACCCTTGTTTATCTTAAGGATAGTCATTGCTGAATCATCATCGCCCAATAAGCCCTGTATTATTTCACGACCCTGACTCGAAAGGTTCGAGTCCTTGAGGTAATAGAGATCTCCTTTTCTCTGCCAGATGGTATTGAAATTATCCCTGAGATTGAGTATTTCTCGGCTTACCGAAGCTGAACGGAGATATCGGAGTCTTTTCTTTTTGAATGAATATGCAAGGTCACAATTGTTAAACAATTCAATAATGGATGTGTGGCTGTTTTCGTTGGCCTTCATCGACCATTATCCTCCCATTTTAGCCAATGCCCGATCCAAGCGTTTTATAATGTCTCTCCCCTGCTTTTCCGTGATCGTCAGCACCGGCATGAACTGGAGCACTTTTTGATCATTGCTGGAATAGACAAGGTAAATCCCCAGATCGAACAGGTGCTTCATGGTAAACAGCGCCGTTGTTTCGTCCCTGAATTCAAGACCCATCATAAGGCCAAGACCTCTGATTCGCATTTTTAATGCCGGGTATTTCCGAGATAAAGTATCCAGCTCTGCTGTAAAAAATTTCCCCATTTTATTCACATGGTTCAGAAATGGCCTCCTGCCGGTAATACGCATCACTTCGATGGCGGCGCAACATCCAATCTCGCTTCCTCCGAACGTTGAGATGTGTATGAAAGGATCATCCCTGAAAAATCCGGCGAATTTACTTTTGAACACGGTGGCGGTAATGGGATATATTCCGCCACTCATGCCTTTGCCCAGGGTCACGATGTCGGGAACGACATTGAACTGTTCGAATCCCCACATGGTGCCGGTCCTTCCAAAACCTGATTGTACTTCATCCATGATGAGCAGCGTGCCGTTGGCTTCGCACAGTGATTTCACCTTTCGGAAGTAATCCTTTGCCGGGACCACTATTCCCATGGTCGCCGGTATCGTCTCAAACACGACAGCAGCTGTTTTTTTCGACAATGCCTTTTCAAGGACCGGTATGTCATTGAATGGAACCTGCCGGAAGCCCGGCATGGATGGCCCGAACTTTTCCCTGAATTTCCTGTCTCCGGTGGCAAGGGCCAATCCTGTGTGCCCGTGGTACCCGCCTTTTGCGGAAATAATCTCAGCACGGCCGGTGACACCCCGCGCCAGTTTGATGGCCAGATCGACCGCTTCCCCGCCGCTCACTCCGTAAACCACCTGGTTTAATCCTTCAGGCATTGACGACGCTATCAATTCCCCCAGCCTGGCCTTCGGTTCGCTGATAAGATGATGATTCCCTATGTCATATTTTTTCATTGCCTCGTTGACAGCCCGGATAATCCGCCGGTTACGGTGCCCGAGATTGAAAACCCCGCCGTTACTGTGGCAGTTTATATACCTTGTTCCATTAATGTCATAGAGATAACAGCCCCCTCGTTTCCCGGGAATGAGTACAAGGTGAAACTTTGAATAGATGTCAACCTTACCCGGAGAAATGTGGTTCGCGAACGATGTGATGATTTTATCTCTGGTGCTCATTATTGCAATTACCCCTTACAAATGATGGTAATACTAATGAGAACTATGAAAGTGAAGTAAAAACAATATTGGCAGCTAACGACAACAATTTCAATCATTAATTGTCACAGGCCTAATTATTGCAAATACGGCGTGTTTGATCCTGCAGGATATGAAAAAAAACTTGCGCTGAAAATATACTCCTATACAAACAATACCATGGCAGTTAAATCAATTATAGATATAACCGTGTCACCTAAATCGTCGCGAAGCACAATAAACATTGATGCGAACAAAAATATAAAAGTCTATCTCAACGCCCCGCCGGTGGACGGCAAAGCCAATTCAGAGCTTATTGCGCTGATTTCAAAGAAGTTGAGGATCCCAAAGGGGGCCATCACAATTATTTCCGGCGCAAAAGGGAAAAAAAAGCGGATCGAGATTGATGGCATGTCATCTGAAACCATACTTGAAAAATTTACGTCTTAATAAATCATGCAAAAACATTGAGGCTTATATTGAAACCCGGAACGACCATGAGAAAAATAGGGGTCCATCTTTCAATTTCAGGAGGCCTGTACAAGGCAGTGGAAAAAGCCGCTCAGCTTAAGATCCAGGCACTTCAGATCTTTTTGAAAAATTCAAACCGGTGGGAAGCAAAGCCGTACAGTGAAGATGACATCAGCATCTTTCATAAAGCGAAAGAGACCGTGAAGGACATAGTCATTTTTGCCCATGCCGGTTACCTCATCAATCTCGCCGGCATCGGTGATGTTAAAAAAAAATCCCTGGTAGCCCTTGCAGATGAACTGCAGCGCGCCGAACAGCTTCATATCGACTATCTGGTTCTCCACCCTGGCAGCCATGGCGCAAGGGGACTTGAACAGGGCATTGATTCTGTTGCCGAAAATCTCGTCGAAGTATTGACCAGAACAAAAAAAGTTAAAATCCTGCTTGAAACGACAGCGGGCCAGGGATCATCCATTGGCCATCGTTTCGAACATATCCGCTCTATCATGGACAAGGCCTCCTGTTCTGCACGACTCGGCGTGTGCCTGGATACCTGTCATGTTTTTGCCGCAGGTTATGATATTTCACGAAAAGAAAGTTATGCAGATGTCTTTTCAGAATTTAATGCTATCATAGGATTGAAAAAACTGAAATTGATCCACGTGAACGATTCAAAAAAAGAATGCGGCAGCATGGTTGACCGTCATGAACATATCGGCCGGGGATGCATCGGAAATGAAGGCTTCCGTTTGCTCCTGAATGATTCAAAACTTGCATCCATCCCCCTGGTGCTTGAAACGCCTAAATTCAATGATGATGAAGCGGATAAAATGAATTTGAAAGCACTTCGCCGTTTGATGATACCTTAAGCTGAAATCCCCGGAGGGCACATTTTCCCGGGTTTAAATTTCTTTTTTATCAAGGGATATTCAATGAAAGAACAGAATGCGTTTACGTATCCGATCTTCGTCAAAGGAGATATTGACGGGTTCATCGGCCTCTTTATTGATAACCTGGTCAACCTTCTCATTATAACCGGCCTGTGCCTCTCCATAGGCATGCCGTCATCACTGGTCTTCGGCAGGATGCTGCCCGGTACCGCCACCGCAGTTCTGGCCGGAAATATTTTTTACTCCTGGCAGGCGCATCGCCTTGCCCGTAAGGAAGGCCGCACCGACGTTACTGCCTTGCCCTATGGCATTAATACCGTAAGTCTCTTTGCCTTTTTTTCTTTAATCATAGCACCGGTTTATATCCAGACAAAAGATGCGGACTTTGCATGGAAGGTAGGCGTTATCAGCTGTTTCATCAGCGGCTTCTTTGAAGGCATCGGAGCCTTTTTCGGTGATCGTCTCAGAAAGCTGACACCCCGAGCAGCACTCCTCTCCACCCTGGCCGGGATTGCCATCTCATTCATTGCCCTTGACCAGACCATCAAAATATGGGACCGGCCGATTATCGCCCTTATTCCCCTGGCCCTCATCATGTCTGAATACTTCTCCCATGTGAAGCTCCCCTTCAGGATCCCCGCCGGCTTTTACGCCCTTGCAATAGGATCAGCCATAGCCTGGTCCACGGGTGTCATGAACCCGACACGGCTGGTGGAATCAACCGGGGCAGTTTCAATCTATCTGCCAGGTTTTTTTCTCCTGGACCTTCTCAATGGCGTGAGCATTAAGGACATTCTTCCCTATCTTTCCATATCAATACCCATGGGCATCATGGCCTTTTTTGGCACATTGCAGAATATTGAATCAGCATCCGCGGCAGGCGATACCTACCCGGCCATGCCCACCCTGGCAATGAACGGTATCGGCACCATAATCGGCTCTTTTTTCGGGTCGCCCTTCCCGTCAACGGTTTATATCGGACATCCGGGATGGAAGGGCCTTGGCGCCAGATCCGGCTATTCAATAATAAACGGTGCGGTCATGACCATAATCTGCTTTACCGGCCTCATGAGCGTTATTGTATCCGCCATACCCCTTGAAGCGGGCTTTCCCATCCTTCTCTGGATCGGCGTAATAATTACGGCCCAGGCTTTCCAGACCACCCCGAAGGACCACGCCCCTGCTGTCGCTCTCGGCCTGATGCCCGCAATCGCGTCCTGGGGTCTTACCCTTCTTCGTCAATTTGTCAATGCTGAAGGTAACTATACAACGGCACAGATGAATGACATCATATCAAAGACACTTCCCCATCTTAAGGGAATACTCATCTTTTCCGAAGGAGCTCTTTTTTCAGCCATGTTCCTCTCCGCTGTAGCGGTCTATCTTATCGACAAGGACTTTTTAAAAGCCTTTTTCTGGACCATCCCGCTGATAATTTTCTCCTATTTCGGATTTATTCATTCACATGAAATCGGGTTTGGAGCGGCGGGAGACATTACTCTCGGTTACCTTCTGTTTTCGATAATCATTCTGCTGATTTATCTCTATAACCGGTTCTACCTGTCACGGCGAAGCTAGGATCACCGTCGTTCTTGTGCCATCAACGCCGTGATTTATTAAGATTATTTCTTAAAAAAAAGCGGGGCCTACGCCCCGCTCATGGCAAAATTTATTTAATTACTCCGGATGATCTCAATTGACTTATTTCTTCTGGAGATTTCTTTAGAAGCTCATTAAGCATCCAATCGGTATGCTGGCCATGTTCCGGCGCTGCGCCGCGCACTTTTGTCTCGCTGTTTGTCGTCTTGATCGCAGGTCCGTATATGACGACATTGCCCCGCCCGGGCTGCTCCAATTCCACCGGGATGCCCCGGGCAATTGTATGCGGATGTTCCACGACATCCTTGACGCTGAAAATGGGCGAAGCGGGAACGTCATGTTTGATCAGTATTTCCATCAACTCGTCAGTGGTCTTGTTCTCGACCCACTCCTGTATTATCTTTTTCAGTTCAGGCTCATTGGCGTTGCGGACAAACAGGTTTTTAAAACGCTCATCGGTTTTTAATTCCGGCATTCCCATCGCATCGCAGAGATTGTGGAAGGTCTTGTCCCCGGCACTGCAGATCATGAAGTAGCCATTCTTTGCGTGGAACGTGTCAAAAGGGCTGACATAGGGATACCGGTTGCCGGTTCTCTTCGGCACATTCTTGGTGACCGTGTAATCGGTCCATACGCCGGCCAGGAGGTTTATCGCTGTTTCATACATTGAAAGATCGATATATTCCCCTTTGCCGGTTTTTTCCCGAGCAAACAGCGCCGCGCATATCGCAAAGCCGGCCTGCATCGCCGTTGCCAGGTCAATTATGATCGGACCAGCCTTTACCGGCGGACCATCAGGGAATCCGGTAACATCCATTATTCCCGAACAGGCCTGTATGATTGAATCATAGGCGGGTCGCTTTGACAGCGGACCATACTGACCATATCCTGATAAAGACAGCATTATAAGTTTCGGATTGATTTCTTTCAATGTGTCATAATCGAGGCCGAGCTTTTTCATCACGCCAGGTTTGTAATTTTCAACCAGAACATCGGCGGTAGCCACCAGTTCCTTGAAAAGCTGAACCCCTTCGGGTTTTTTAATGTCAATAACAACGCTCTTTTTCGCCCTGTTCATAACTATAAATGGCGCTGAGAAACCATTCACATAGGGCGGAAACAAGCGCGCATCATCTCCGATACCAGGCTTTTCCACTTTAATGACTTCAGCGCCCATATCGGATAACAATGCAGTCGCGGCCGGCCCTGCGATGTTAGCGGTAAAATCAATGATCCTTATACCATCAAGCATAGCTCCCATATAAATTAAACCTCCCCTGAATAAAGCATCTTAAAAAAAACCAACCAGTCAGTCTGAATTGGTTGATTATCCAACCAGACAACAATGGTTGCAAAATGCAAGTATTAAATTTAAAAAATATTTTTATTTTTTCATTAATTACAATTATGACACTTTACAAACTATGCCCATAAAAAAGGGGCTTTCCTATTACAGGAAAGCCCCTTTTTACTCTTTTGTATTATTCTTTATTACTTTTCCATCGCGTTGAAAACATATTCAGCTATGTCATAATTCTCCATATTCTGAATATCCAGCTCTGTGATCCCATCCGACAGCATGGTCATGCAGAAGGGACAGGCGGTACAGATCTTGGTAGCGCCCGTCGACTGGGCATCCTTGGTCCTGAACTGATTGATACGGGTTCCCAGGTGCTCCTCGATGAACATTCGCGCGCCGCCGGCGCCGCAGCAGAAGCTCGTCCTGTGATTTCTGCTCATCTCGACAAAATTGACGCCCGGTATCGCCTTGAGTATTTCCCGCGGCGCTTCGTAGATTTCGTTGTATCGACCGAGGAAGCAGGAGTCATGATAGGTGACGGTCTCATTAAGGGCATTCACCAGCTTGATCTTGCCGCTCTTAATCAATTCATTGATAACTTCGGTATGATGGTATATTTCGTAGTCGGCTTCGAGGGGACCGCCTTCAGCGTTCTTACCTACCTTGGCGAATTTTTTGTATTCCTTCTTAATGACATTGTAGTCATGCGGACAGGTACACACGATTTTCTTAACGCCGTAGGCCTTGAAGTTTTCCAGGTTCTGGGTGGCCAGCGCATGGAAGAGATATTCATTACCGCCCCGCAGCGCCGCATCGCCGGAATCCGCTTCTTCCGCGCCCAGGATGCCGACTTTAACTCCCGCTTTCTGCATGATTTTGAGGAAGGCGGTAGCGACTTTCTGATTACGCTTGTCATAGGATGCCGCGGATCCCACAAAGTAGAGGTAATCCACCTGGGAGTCTTCCGCCATTGTTTTCACTCCGAGGTCGGCAGGAAGCCACGCACCCCGTTCGCCGAAGGCAAAACCGTAGGGGTTAAAGTTGTTTTCAAGGTTCATGAAGGTCGTTTGAAGCTCGGGAGCCATATCGCCTTCCATGAGAACTTTATACCGCCGCAGGTCGATCATTTTCTGCACGTGCTCGATATTGACCGGGCAGGCCTCCATGCAGGCGGCGCAGTTGGTGCAGGACCAGAATTCATCAGCCTGAACCGAGCCGTCTATAAGGGGAGTGGTCTCAACAGTTGAGGGATCCTCGGCGAGTCTCAGCTTGGGAATCCGCTCATCCATGTTGGTCTTGATGTCATTGACCAGCTTTTTGGGAGAGAGGGGCTTCTCGGTAAGCCATGCCGGGCAGTTGTCCTGGCAGCGGCCGCACCGTGTACAGGCGTCGCTGTCCATCAGCTGTTTCCAGGTGTACTCCTCAACCTTGGAAACACCGAAGCTTTCGGCAACTTCAAATACTGCAGGGTCAATTACATTCAACGCAAATTTGGTCTTGGGGTTTTCGTTGCCGATATTGCCGTAATATACGTTCAGCGACGATATCACGACATGGCCCAGTTTGTCGGAACCGACAAGGCCAATAAAAATAAAGGCTCCCAGCATATGGATCCACCAGCTGAACTGGTGCATTACCCTGAGGGTCGAGTCGCTGAAAAGCGAGAAGAAGTATGCAAGAACATAGCCGAATGGCGACCAGACTTCCCACTCGGGAAAATTTGACAGCGCTATCCGCATCGCTTCACTGGTGAAACCGGTTACTATTATTATGGATATCAGCACCAGGGCGAAGGTATCAATCGGTTTTGTATCAAGCCGGGTAGGTTTCGTGACATACCGGCGGTAAATTGCCATGCCGAGCCCGACAAGGACGACAGCCCCGGCCAGGTCGGCCACCAGCGACCATATCAGGTAGAAGTTTCCTATGATGAAGTTCCAGTGGAAAAACAGCTCCGTAAAGTCGTCTTTGACAAAGATAAAGAAGGTAACACCGGCTAAAGCGACAAATCCGAAGAAGAGTGACGCGTGCATAATACCGGCAAAGGACTCACGTAATATCTTGGCCTGCAATATGACATACTTAATGACAGCGAGTATCCTTTTTTCAGGGTAATCTGTGCGCAGTTCAGGTTGTCCTTTTCTCCAGATAAGAACCCGCTGAATGACACTATACGCAAGGTAGAAGAATGCAATGAACATGAAGATGTACAATCCCCACCTCATAAATCCATGCGGTCCGCCGACGTTGAAGAAAGATTCTCGGGATATTTCTTCCAACGGGACGCCATACGATCCAGCAAACTTCATACAAATCCCTCCTGGTTTTATTAAAATGCCGAATTTTTCTTATCAAAAACAGGTTTTGTACAAATAATTTTTAATTGCCTACCTTTATCTTTACAATGATCATTAATGTCAACAAAAATTGTCAAACAAAAATCCAAATCACCAAACCAGGTTACCTGTCTTAGCTGTTGCATGATCATGATTCACACAGTATATTATAATACCAATATTTTTTTAATGTCTTATTTTGTTGTTGACATCAACAGTCAAAATCAATATCAGCATTGTTTATCTTATCGAGAGTGGTCGAGGGACTGGCCCTGTGAAGCCACGGCAACCGTTCAGCAATGAAAGAGGTGCCAATTCCAGCGGATGTTTATCCGGAAGATGAGATAGATGACTAACAACCGCTATCTCATATCGCGGTTTTTTTATGCCGCTGGGAGCCCCCCTTTCCGCCAGATAAGAAGGACACCTGTTGCACAACGTATAAGGAATGCATACCATTTCCTCTTTCACTGTATCAGCCGGGGGAACGGTCAGTATTCCGGTAAAGCAATGGTCCTGATTTCAATTATACAGCGTTTGGTCTATGGAGAACAATAGTACAATGGGCAAATCCGTCGGAATCGTGGAATCCCGCGAGTTTACCTTCGACAGCTTCACCTTCAGATCAGGCAGGACGCTGGGCCCTGTCACGCTCGCCTATGAAACGTACGGAACGCTCAATGCCCAGAAGAACAATGCCATTCTTCTTACCCATGCCCTGTCCGGAAGCGCCCACGCCGCAGGGTATCACAGCAGCGATGACAGGCATCCCGGGTGGTGGGACCTGTACGTGGGCCCGGGGAAACCCTTTGATACAGATAATTACTTCATCATATGCTCCAATGTTATCGGCGGATGCAACGGTTCGACCGGTCCTTCGTCGATCAACCCCGAAACAGGCAAACCTTACGGGCTGGATTTCCCCATGGTGACCATTCATGACATGGTAAACTGCCAGTGGCATCTGATTCAACATCTCGGCATTGACAGGCTTCTCTCCATTGCCGGCGGATCAATGGGAGGCATGCAGGCACTTAAGTGGTCCATCATGTATCCCGACATGGTCGGCTCGGTCATATCGATTGCCACGTCCGCTTCGCTTTCCGCCCAGGGAATTGCGCTGAACGAAGTCGGCCGCCAGGCGATCATGAATGATCCCAACTGGAACGGCGGCAATTATTACGGATCCAAAGGCCCGGACGCCGGGCTTTCCCTGGCGAGGATGATCGGTCACATAACCTATCTCAGCGAGAAGCACATGCATGAAAAATTCGGTCGCCGGTACAAGGATGAAGACCCTACCATAACCAGGTTCGACAATGTCTTCATGGTTGAATCATATCTCCATTACCAGGGAACCAAGTTCGTGGATCGCTTCGACGCCAATACATACCTCTATATTACCAAGGCCATAGATTACTTCGACCTGAAAAAAGATTATGGCACGCTTCATAACGCCTTTTCTTCCGTGAAATCCAACTTCCTGATCATCAGCTTTACCTCCGACTGGCTCTATCCCAGCTCACAGTCGAAAGAGATCGTCCAGGCCCTTCGGGCCAACGGTAAAAATGTAATGTATACCGACATAGAGACCGATATGGGGCATGATACCTTTCTTATCGATTACGAACCGTTAAAGAGAAACATAACGAACTTTTTAAAGCGCGAGTATGAACGGGTGAAAAGCTGATGGTCGACATTGAACATATTGCCTACGATCTGATTGTCGAAGAGGTTGCTCAGGGTTCAAAAGTTCTTGATCTTGGCTGCGGCGACGGGACTCTTCTGCAAAAGCTCCGCAAGGAGAAGCAGGCTGCCCCTTACGGCGTGGAAATTTCAGAGGACGGGGTGTGGCATTGCGTCGAAAAAGGCCTGTATTGCTACCAGGGCGATATAGACGAAGGACTGGCCGACTATAAAGACAACTCCTTTGATTACGTGATTCTGAACCAGACCCTCCAGATAACCAAGCGGCCGTCGTATGTTCTCAATGAGATTATGCGCATCAGCAAGAATGCCATTGTGAGCTTCCCCAATTTCGGATATTACAAGACACGGCTACAGCTTCTGGTAAAAGGCATCATGCCGAAAAACATGCTCCTTCCCTACGAATGGTACGAGACGCCCAACATCCACCTTCTGACAATTCAGGATTTCCAGAATTTCTGCGAAAAACATGAATATCCCGTGAAAAAGGAAATCCATTTCTCCCTTGCCTCATCAGGCAGGTCCCGCATCATCAGGACATTCCCCAACATCATCGCCCAGTATGGCTTTTTTGTCCTGGACGGGGAACGCTACACGAGGCCGCTTACGCAATAATTCATATCCACAGGGCCATAAAGGCCTCCCCGGCCCTTCTTCCCGTATCATAGTCAGCAAGGAGTGATTCAATTTCCTGTGTTGTCCTGCCAGACTTGAGCGGATCTTCAGGAGCTATCTGAATGACCGTCACGTCCCTCGGCGGATCGAGGATAAAGTCCACGCAGCGGGAGTAGGTGTCCGCCTGGTTCTTAACTGCCTTTGACAATTTCGGCCATTGTCTTGTTGCAAATGATGAAAGGTAATTTTCCATGCCTTTTTTCTTCCTGAATTCCGCAGGTCTCGTACGCACTACCGCAATGTTCCGCGCCCCCCTCAGGTAGGCCTCCCGGGCCGGTATCGGATCGGTCACCCCGCCGTCGACACAATGCACCGAATTCACTTCAAGATTACCGCGGTACAGGAGCGGCACAGCGCTGGATGCCTTCAGGCATATGCTGCAGTTATCCGCATCAGGTTTGATGTAGACCGGTTTTCCGCCTTCGATATCGGTGGCAACAATGATGTATTCTTTATCTCTCATCTTGAAAATTTCTTTCACGGCCAGAGGGTCCTCGGCATCGATGACATCCCATAAATAGTCGAGATCCATCATGTGACCGCCCCGTAAAAATTTCTTCAAGCTGATGAAATCCGGTCTGGTCATCAGGCGTGTATAGATGCGGAAGTTACGCCTGTGCTGGCCCGCAAGGTGCGATGCGAGATTGCACGCCCCGGCTGATACCCCGATATACAGGTCGAAGGGATCGAATTGTTTCTCCATGAAGACATCCAGCACCCCCGCGGCAAAGATGCCGCGCATGCCGCCCCCCTCAACTACCAGCGCAACTCTGGATAATTTCTTTTTCATGGTCATGTCCTTGTAGATGCGATGTGGAACAGCTCATTCGCCATTCACCGTCAACCGGGATTCTGCATGTCTGAATAGGCTTCCTTCAGCTCAGATAGGGTTTGGACAATTCTGCACTCAGGCACCGCCTTTAAAAAAAGACGGCCGTATGACCTGCTGGCTATCCTCGAATCCAGAACGGCGACCACGCCGCGGTCATTACTGCTCCGTATGAGCCTTCCAAAGCCCTGCTTGAAACGAATTACCGCTTCGGGAATCTGCAGCGCAGAAAAGGGGTTCTTGCCCTGCGATTGCAGCCGTTCCATCTTCGCCTCAACCGGCGGCGAATCAGGCACGGCAAAGGGAAGCTTCATGACGATTACCCCCCTCACCAGGTCGCCGGGCAGATCGATCCCCTGCCAGAAGGAGTTTGACCCCATGAGCACCGAATTGCGGTCATTCACATACCGGTCAAACGCGTCGGTTGACGACAGCGCATCCTGTGAGTAAATGGGATATTCGATACGCCCGCTGATGATGGCCTTCACCTCCCTCATTGCCCGGTACGATGTGAAAAGCATGAGACAGTTTCCCTGCAAATGGTTGATGATCCCTGCCGCTTCCTCAGAGGCCCTGGCGGCATACACACCGCTTCCCGGATCCGGCAGGTCCTTTGCAATAAAGAGAATCACCTGCTTTTTATAATCAAACGAGGACTGCAGGGACAGGCCCCGGTACGATTCGATGCCGAGACGCCCGGCAATATAGGAAAATTCGCCGCCGATCGACAACGTGGCTGAAACAAAAATAGACGAGTCAAAGCAGGAGAGCACCTCCCGCTGGAATAATTCCGCTATGTCCACCGGCTGTCCCCGCAGCACGATATCTCCCAGCACAGCTTCAGATTCACGCTCTATCCAGTACACGTAATTCTCGCTTTTCTGGAAAACAAACAGGGACAGCTCCTCCAGCGAGGTGAAGAGCTTCCCCCGCGCAATATCGAATTCCATGCGCTGGGGGTGGTCCTCATCGAATTTTTTTTCCGAATCGGCCAGGAGCACCATCAGTTCCTGCAGGTGCTCCACCAGGGCCTTCCCCGATGGCTGCGCCTCCCTTATGCGCTGGTACATTTTTTCGGCCGGGATCAGGTCCCTCAGTTTCTCGAAAAAAGCCGTTGCTTCCGGCAGCGTTTTCCTGGCCATCGCGGTCAATGCGGATACGGTTTCATCGTCATCGATTCCCTTTATCACATTACCCTTGCGGTCTTCGCGGAAGAGCTGGATTATCTCCTTGAGCTCTTCATAGCCGAGGCTGAAACCGAACTGGGACGCCGCGACATCCTCAAGTGAATGGGCTTCGTCAAAAACCGCAATTTCGCACTGGGGGAGGTAGGTCTTACCCGATGCGATATTGGTGAAAAAAAGGTAGTGATTCATAACCAGCAGGTTCGACTGGCTCCATTCTTTTCTCGCCATCTGGTATGAGCAGACGGACACGAATGGACATTTATACGAATTGCAGGAGTCTCCTTCACGGTTTAATTCATTCCAGATATAACCCGGCATGCTGAGATCAAAAAACGTGAAAATTTTCTTTTTTTCGAAGAGTTCATGGAGCGGCTCAATTTTCTTCAACTCGCCGGGCTGGAATCGTCCCATTTTCAGGGCGGCTTCAAACCGCTTCCTGCAGGGGTAGTTGGAGCTTCCAAGGCAGAGGGAATAGGAGAAGTCCATGTTGAAGAACCTTTTTACGACCTCCCTGACGATGGGCAGGTCCTTTTCGAAAAGCTGCTTTTGCAGCGTCTTTGTCTCTGTGGACACAGCGATTCTCTTATCATGTTCAACCGCATGCAGCACAACCGGCAGCAGGTAGGCCAGTGTTTTCCCCGTGCCGGTTCCGGCCTCAATTATTCCATTCTCACTGTTGACCAGACACTCCAGAATGAACTCCGCCATATGAAGCTGCTCGCGCCTGAATTCGTAGGAGGGGATCACATCCGAAAGGAATCCATGTTCATTGAAGATCTTATTCATGGTGCTATGCTGGTAATTGCGCGGTCTGCCTGCGTGAGGAAACTGTTTCCGTGATATAACACCGAGCGGTCATTTGCCGTTTATTTCAATGCTGATCAGCGTAATATCGTCCCTGAGAAGCAGCTCTTCCCTGACCCCTATGTACTCCCGCAGGCTTTGAATTATTGCATCGTCAATGACGCCCACCGGCGAAGTCTTATGCCTTTCAACAATTTTCAGGATATCGAGTTCGGTCAACCCTTCGTCTCTGTCGTTGAATTGCTCAAACAGTCCGTCGGTATAGAGAAACACCTTGTCATGGGAATGAATATCCCGTTCGACAAAATCATATTCAGTGTCGCGCTTGATGCCGACAAGCTTGCCCGTGTGCCGTAATATTTCAATCGTATTGTCCGCTATGATTATCTGGTTGGGATGTCCGGCCGAGGCGTAACGCAGTTTATGGTTCCTTGTGTCAACATCAACAATCACGCAGGAAAAAAATGCGTTCAGCGAAAGATACAGGTCGGTGAAGGACTTGTTCAGCCATTCGAGGAGTTCCCTAATGTTTTCGATCGTCTTGACCTTTTCGTATTCGCTCTTTATGATCATGGTTATAAGGGCCGCCTGGATGCCGTGACCGATGGCATCGGCAAGAAAAAACCTGGTGCAGCCAGGGGACATCTGGAAAATATCATAGATATCCCCACCGATATCGGCCATCGGATAATAATGAACGATGAGGTCCATGCCCTCGAAGGAATCAAGGTTTTCAGGCATGATCCTCTTCTGTATCCGTTTTGCCAGGGTCAGGTCAGCCTGGATCTGGCTGTATATCTTGTTCAGGTTGTCATAGGCATTGCTCAATTCTTCCGTGCGTTTGGTGATTTTTGTTTCAAGGTCTGCCCTTATCCCGTTGATCTCGACAGCTGCGAGATTATAATTTTCGGAAAACGTCGCGAATTCTTTGTCGGCAAAGGGAGGGAAGAACATGCCGCTTCCCCCCGCCGCGAGCTTCTTCGTGGAACGGTTGATGGTTTCCAGGGACATCCTGAGAATATTAAACATCAGGAATATCAGGAGGCCCACCGTGATGAGGCTCAGGGTGATAAAACCGATTATCACGATGAGCGACTTTTCACTGCGCCGGATAAGTATCGTCAGGTTCATCATGCTGAAGAGGACGACCATCAGCATGAAGATCGCCTTGTATTTGAAGCTCAACAGCGCGCGGGGCCTTATTTTTATCGACCGCTCGAACATGATTTGTTCCAGCCTCATCTTGTAGGGCCCCGAAAAGTATTCTGTAAGCAGAAACGTACAGTAGCCGATTATGACCGAAGAAAAGATCCCGCCGAGGAGCACGAATATTACGCTCTCCACCTCTCCCCGGTACAAATAAATAAGTATGATCAGGGCAAAAACAACGAGGGCGGTGAAGACCTGCCCGGTTATGAAGTTATGAAACGGCAGGTTCAAAATCGCCGAGTAGACTTCTTCGATATCATTGCTCGGGATACTTCTGTAATTCACGAAAATATGCTTTTTGTCAAAGAACCGGTTGATGAGGCGCACGGTTTTTGTAATGCCGGGAAAACCGAGCCGGTAAAGCATACCGTAGTAGCTGAGGTGGAGGAACACGGCAACGCCGGTACAGACGATCAGGGCGCTGATCATGTATATCAGCTCATCCTTCTGGAAATTGACCGTGGCATGGACAAAGAAGAAGCCATAGAATGAAGCGACCCATGACCATGTTGTGGTGAACAATGCTATGGTGAAAGCGAAGGATGATCTGTCGTATATATAGATAAATAATCGGGCAATCATGCTCTTTACAACAAAATGTTTTGCAATTATTAAACCGGATAACGGGGCGTGTCAATGATGTTTTGGGGTTTCCATGAAATAAAAGCCCCACCCGGCAAAAGTCCGGATGGGGCTTGATCAATTACTTTGTATACAATGCCTGCTGGAAACCGGATCAGCCAAGCACTACTTTTTTCCGTACCCCAGAGACTTGATTGAAACTTCAATCTCACCCAGAATGGCCGGGTCATCTATGGTTGAAGGTATGGAATACTCCTGCCCGTCGGCTATCTTTCTCATGGTAGACCGGAGGATTTTCCCCGATCTTGTTTTGGGAAGCCGCTTGACGATGACGGCCTGTTTGAACACCGCCACTGCGCCGATCTGTTCGCGGACCATGTTGACCAGGTCCTTGATGATGTCGTCATTCGATTTCTTGACTCCTTCCTTGAGAACGACAAACCCGAGGGGAAGCTGGCCCTTGAAGTCGTCAGCGGCTCCGATGACAGCGCATTCCGCAACGTCAGGATGCTGGGCTATGACCTCTTCCATGGACCCCGTCGAGAGACGATGGCCGGCCACGTTGATGACGTCGTCAACCCGCCCCATAATATAGAGATACCCGTCCTTGTCGATGTATCCGCCGTCGCCGGTAAAATAGTAGCCGGGGAAGGGATCGGTGTACGATTCCTTGTACTTGTCGTCATTCTGCCAGAGCGTCGGCAGGGTGCCCGGAGGAAGGGGAAGCTTGATGGCCACCAGGCCTTCCGTCTCAGCGGGAAGCTTCTTCCCCTCGCTGTCAATTATCTCCACCTGGTACCCGGGGACGGCTTTTGTCGGTGACCCGGCTTTTATCGGGAATTTTTCAAGACCCATGCAGTTTGCCGCAATGGCCCAACCCGTTTCTGTCTGCCACCAGTGGTCCACCACCGGCTTGTTCAGCATGTTGGATGCCCAGTGGTAGGTATCCGGGTCCAAGCGCTCACCGGCGAGGAACAGATACCTGAATTTCGAGAGATCATATTTTTTCATATGCTCGCCGTTGGGGTCTTCTTTTTTTATCGCCCTAAAGGCCGTGGGCGCGGTAAAGAGGACCTTCACATCGTGCTGATTGATGATGCGCCAGAAGGCGCCTGGATCAGGAGTCCCCACCGGCTTTCCTTCATACATGATGGTGGTGCATCCGTACAGGAGGGGCGCGTACACGATGTAGGAGTGACCGACGACCCAGCCCACGTCGGAGGCCGCCCAGAAGACTTCGCCCGGATTCATGCCGTAAATATTCTTCATGCTCCATTTAAGAGCGACCGCGTGTCCGCCGTTATCCCGGACCACGCCCTTCGGCAGTCCCGTTGTCCCCGACGTGTAAAGGATATAGAGCGGATCCGTAGATTTAACCGCCACGCAATCGGCGGAAGTCGCCTTTTTTATTGCCTCAGTCCAGTCACAATCCCTTCCCGTTGCGAGGGGAGCCGTTACCTGTTCTCGCTGATAGATGATGCAGCATGACGGCTTGTTTTTTGCCAGCTCGATCGCCTTGTCCAGGAGGGGTTTGTATTCGATTATTTTCTTCCCTTCGATACCGCACGATGCCGATACGATCAGCTTCGGCTTGGCATCATCGATCCTCACGGCAAGCTCATTGGGGGCGAATCCGCCGAACACGACTGAATGGATCGCACCAATCCGGGCGCAGGCCAGCATCGCCACTGCTGCCTGCGGAATCATGGGCATGTAGACGATGACGCGGTCTCCTTTGCCGATGCCGTTATCTTTCAATGCTCCGGCAAAGAGCGCCACCTCGTCTCTGAATTCCTTATAGGTTATCTTCTGGACTTTCCCCGTGACCGGGCTGTCGTAGATAATAGCAACCTGTTCGCCCCGGCCCTGCTCGATGTGATAATCAATGGCATTGTAGCAGGTATTCAGTTCACCGTCAATAAACCACCGGTAAAAAGGTTTTCCCGAATCATCCAGCACTTTACTGTATTTTTTGGACCATTTAACGTCCTGGGCCGCCTTGCCCCAAAAACTTTCAGGATTCTTAATTGATTCTTCATACGCTTTTTGATATTCCCCCATGGGTATCCTCCTTATAATAGGTTCTGATTATGTGTATGCATGGTTCAATCCAGCACTACCCTGAATTTATACTTGTTTTCAACGAAATAGGTCCATACGATCTCGACCGGCTTCCGTTTCTTGTCAAATACCGATGTCTTGATGGTGAGGACCGGATCAAGAATGCGGATCCCCAGCAGTTTGGAAATTTCAGCCGAGGCCCGTGTGATTTCAACCTCATGCTCTATGGTTCCCAGGTCTATATGAACGACCGATTCAAGGGTCTCCAGCATGGTCATCTGCTGCAGGTGCTTCTTCTCGATGGGTGAGCCGTATTGCTCCGGAAGAAAGTTAATCGTATAGCTCATCGGCTCCCCGCCGGCTGACCTGATCCGCCTGAACACCGTCACTGCCGAGTGCAACGGCAAGCCGAGAAACCTGCACGCTTCGTCAGGGCCCGCTTCACTGCTTTTTGAAAGGACCCGCACCGTTGTCTTTTCGCTTATATTGAAAATCTGCTTATTGATGCCCGCCATCTTCTCCTGCCGGAGCAGTTTGGCATTATCCGTCCAGAATGTCCCCTTGCCCTGTTTCCGGGTCAGAAGGCCCTTTTTCACCAGATGGTCCAGTGAATGCCGGATCGTTGTTCTGCTGACGCCGAACGTTGCCGCGAGGTCCTCCTCGGTTGGCACCTGGTCTTCATGGCTGAGATCGCCTCGTTTCAGCATATCCTCGAGATAATCGGCTATCTGATAATGAAGCGGGACATGTGAATTGTCGAGTATTACCGGTTTCATGGGCATATAATGTCTCATTGTATAAACAATAATACAATTAAAAATTCTCCCTGTTCCTGTCAATAACAAAACGCAGGAAATAACCGCATCGGAGTCTCTGCCATGGCCGGGTACAGTTAAAAATAACAATTTGACAGGGATATCTATCGTACTATAATGCAGGAAACTCAATACTACTGCATGAAACGGTACTTCAATGGCCACAGCCTTTTTATTCGATTCAGTATATCTGCAGCATGATACCGGATGGGGACACCCGGAAAAGCCTGAGCGGCTGATATATATCAGCAACGCCATTTCTGCGGCGCCCTACTATGAAAGCCTTGTCAGAATCAAACCTGACATGCCGGATATGAAGCATGTTGAGGCCATTCATTCAAAGTCCTACATCAAACGCGTTGAGAAGGAAATAAAAGGCGGCACATCATATCTTGATTCCGGGGACACCGTCGTATGCGGTTATTCCTACGACGTGGCCCTCAAGGCGGTGGGCGGATCCCTCAGAATGTGTGACGCTATCATGGAGAAAAGGGCAACTAACGGTTTCTGCGCGGTACGCCCCCCGGGACATCACGCTGAATATGATTATGCCGCCGGGTTCTGCATATTCAACAATATTGCCATTGCTGCCCGGTATCTCCAGAACAGGCATGGAATCGGGAAGATAGCCATCGTTGATTGGGATGTCCACCATGGGAACGGCACCCAGCACTCCTTTGAACAGGACTGCTCCATACTCTACATCAGCCTCCACCAGCACCCCCATTATCCCGGGACCGGAGCGTCATCCGAATCCGGAACAGGTGCTGGTAAGGGCTATACCATCAACGTACCCATGAGCGCGGGAAGCTCCGAGAGGGAATATATCCCGGCGTTTCAGAACCGGATCATTCCCGCCATTGATGACTTCAAACCGGAAATAATACTTATTTCTGCCGGTTTCGACGCGCACCGGAATGATCCGCTGTCATCCATACGTCTGAATACCGAGACCTTCGGGGAATTCACCAGAATGCTGATGTCAGTGGCGGATATCCATTCGCAGGGCAGGATCATCTCATTTCTCGAGGGAGGATACAACCTCCAGGCCCTTGCTGAAAGCGTCAGGGCAATGATGGATGCCTTTGTATACGGGCAGGGGGAAAAAAATGATTGAATCATTGACGGTTAAGAGCAGGACGGCGGAAGAATTCATCGATATTACCGCCATGATCCAGGGCATAGTTACACGCAGCAGGATCAGCGATGGCATATGCTTCATTTACACCCCCCATACGACGGCAGCGATCACCATCAATGAAAACGCCGATCCCGCGGTGCAGAAGGATATCCTGAAGGGTTTACGTCACCTTAAATTAGACCAGGTCGATTTCAGCCATGCCGAGGGGAATTCCCATGCTCACATAAAATCATCGCTGATAGGATGCTCCGAAACAGTTATCATTGATAACGGCAAACTCAGCCTCGGCACCTGGCAGGGGATTTATTTTTGCGAATTTGACGGGCCCAGAACCAGGACGGTGCTGGTCACGATCCTCAGTCAAACTTGAAACGCGGATACACGTCGACAATCCCTATGCTGAAAGCCAGCACCCTAGCAGTATACCGATAATACCTGTTCATGAAATCAAAGAGCAGGTGCGGCCATCCCCCGGTAACCAGCACTGACAGTATCCCAACGAAAAACACGAGCGGTATGATCAGGCTCATGATCGACAGAATGATTAGATGCGGCAGCGTAAGGACAATGATCCCCAGCACGGACAGACGGAGAAAGGCAAGAAGCCGTGACGACCTGATGGGATATATGATCCTCATCTGCAGAGGATAATCAATATTATCTCGGCCGGCAAAAATCGGGAGTTCCTCCACGATGCCCAGCGATGAAGCGCTGATGGAAAGAAGGTAGCGGAGGGTATTTTCATGTATCCCGGAAAAATCCTCCATGTTCTTCTCGGTAAAAATAACCAGGATGTGATTGATGAAGCCAAGGATTATAGATAATGCGTTATACACGAAGAAAACCACGAAATGAGGAATGAGGCCGATGAAAAAGATGCCGAACAGCCTCAACAGTGCGCCAATCCTTGAATATTTGATGGAATAATCAATTGAAAAATTGACCGCTCCCTTCGGAACCATGTCCGGAAGCTCTTTTCTGAGACCGCCCCTCGCCTTCGGGCCTTTTTCCCCTTCATCGAGACTGAACAGCTCATCCTCGAATTTTGAAACAGCGACCCTATCCGTCTCTTCATCTATGCCGACTAGTTCCAGGTCTTTGTCGAAATCTATTTCCGGCAGATCTGAAAGCTCATCAACGACGAGAAGGTCCTGTTTTTTTCTGGGGGGCTCAACCAGAATCGACTCCGCTTCCTTCAGCTCCTTTTCTATTTCATTCATGTCAATATCAGGAGCGATTTCATTGATGCTCAATTTGATATCGTCCTCTTCGGCTTGCTTTGAATCCCGTCCGGAAGATACCGATATCATTTCATCGGTGGTCAATTCTTCCAGCGTAAGTCCGGCATCCTCAAGGGTCAGCTTTTCGTCGTCACCCAGATCCTCTCCCTTCTTTATTTCATCACTCTCCTCGAGTGATATATCAAGAGAATTCAGGTCCAGGGTAATACTTTCGTCATCCTTCTCGTTCGGCTTTTGCGAGACTTCCTCAAGCTCCTGTATGGTTTCCTCGGAAAAATCAGAAAGGTCAAGATCCAGTTCCTCATGGCTTTCGCCCTTCATGGGCTCCTTCTCTTCCTGAAGATCAATATCAAGCGTATCAAGATCTATGGTGATGCTTTCATCTTCAGCCGGCTCATGAAGAGGCTCTGCTTCCTTTTCGGAAACATCAAAATCAAGGGGAGCTTCGCCTTTGGCCGACTCCTTCTTTTCGGCATCTTCCAGATCAATATCCAGGGTATCAAGATCAATGGTTATGCTTTCATCCTCCACCGGTTCCTTGGCCCGGTACACCTCTTCGGCTTTTATCTCCTCATCGAGCACCATATCCGGCGCCAGCGGTTTTGATTCAATATGCTCCGTTTCAACTTCCAGAGGCTCAAATTCATCCACGATTTCCTTTTTCCGGTCATCCTCGGCAAGGAGTTTGTCTATATCATCTATTTCATCCAGATGAACCGGGGCATTCGCATCTTCCTTCAGGTCCATTTCATCAAGGATTATATCGGATTCCAGTTTAGCCTCGCCTGTTTCCAGGTCAAGATCCTCAAAAATCGTATCACCCGCATCTTTCCGGGAAGGTTTGCCTTCTTTGCCCGGACGATTCTCTTCCAGGTCCATATCGATATCGGCGAGGCCGAGATCCTTCAGGTCATCGTCAATATTAATGTCATCAAGGGGGATACCGGAGCGCATGTCGTCCGCCGGGGGAAGGTCGGCTTGTTCCAGTGAGGTGTCTATTTCTTCCATCTTTTCAGGTTCGGCAAGCCCAGAAAGGTCGTCAGTGTCCACCATGGCCGATTCATCGAGCATCAGCCCTTCATCTGAAAGAACATCGCTTTTTGACGACCGTTCCGGAGCCTGGGCAACCATCGATTCCTCAAAAAGGTTATCCCTGCCGGTGCTTACGGCAGCCTCATCCCTGGCGGCGCGCTCGGGGATTTCATTATATTCTTCATCTATTACAGTCGGTCCTGCAACTGCAGCCTTCAGTTCTTTTCTGTTGTCGATGACATTCTCGTTATCGCATTTGGGACAGGTAAACGCGAATTTCTTATCCTTGACCTTTCCGTCATCCACGGCAAATGCAGAATTACAGTTTTTACACCTGACTATCATTGGTGGCTCCTGTAGTACTTAACGACCCGGGAAAAATTTTTCATTCAAATTGTGCTGAATAATAATCGGGAATATGACAATGCAGGGAAGAAACAGAATCATGTACCATTTAACGTCCCTGCCGTTCATCAACTCCGATTTTTGAAGATACTTCAGATTCAGATACAGGCCCCATATCCCGAGGGTAAAAACGGTCAGCAAAATGTTTATTACAGGGTCATCCTCAAAGGCCTTGCTGACCCGGGCCAACCACCAGAAATAATAGAGACCGCAGGTTATGATCATCAGCAAAAATAGAACAACAAGATTGTTTTCGGGTATATATTCATCCATCGATAATCACCCTGATCCAATTGGTATTATGAATCCTTTGCCTGTACCATATTTTTAATCTGCATAATCCAATATTACAAGCCAAAAAATGGTTATACATTCCTATATTTTATTAACGGAAAAAAATATTTATTTTTTTATATTTTTTTCACGATTTTATCATTTTTATGTTTTAAACATCCAAATTAAAATCATTGAATTTTTTACCAATTCCATCATTAAAATACACTCCGGAATGAAAAATTTCAATTTGAAATAACAATATCCGGCCACTATTTGCCTCTAATATTCAAATTTCACCGCGGACAGGTAAATTATTTGACATAATATCCTTACCGAATATTTCATAATAATATTTTTTTATCGGTTATCAGGGGATATATTCAACTGATTTTAGGTGAAGGATATTCTTCTGCTACAGCCAGATCAATGAAGCGATGATTTAATTTCGCCGTAATATATATAATACCAATGAACCTGCTGGCCAGTAAATACTTGATCAACAGCCCCATCGAATGGCTCCTCGATGAATCGGACCCATCCATTTCATATCTGACCAGAAGGGATATTCTTAAGGATGAACGATGCATTGATCTGTATCCAAAAATTGCAGAATCAACTGAAATCGGAAAATTGATCGGTAAAACAGGGGCCATTCTGGGCGACAGCAAAAATCATGACATTTACTACAGCGGCACCATCTGGTGTTTCGCGGAGGCGGTTGAACGAGGCCTTGACATGCGTTCGCCGGTAATTCGTGAAACAGCCGAATTCATCATTTCCCGATGTCAGACCCCGAGCGGAGGATTTTCCCTGAAATGGAAACCGCAGGCGGAACTGGCCTGCAGGACGGGCGACATGGTGCGGCTTCTTCTCAAGGCCGGTTTCAACGACAATACGATCCGGAACGGCGTCAGATGGATAACGAATCATCAGCGCCATGACGGGGGCTGGCTGCATTGTCCCCTTGCTGGCATATGCGACCAGTTCAAGCTGATCCTGCTCAACAGGCCGGGAAAGGGCCTCACCAGGGAATCGGACGATGCCGTGACAAGCTGCATCTACGCGACCATTGCCTGCTCGATGGCCCTCGCGGAATATAGAAATAAGACCGGTTCCCGGGTCAATGATCCTATTATGAAAAAAGCCGCGGAGTTTTTCCTGAAGCGTTCTCTATTCAAGAACAGCAGCAAGGAACCTATCAAACCGCGCAGTTCCTGGAACCGAGATTTCCGGCTGCTGGGATATCCGGTCTTATCACAGTATGACATTCTGTACGGGCTCCTGTTTATAGCCCGGGCCGGGTTTCTCGGTGACAGGCGTGCCGGCGAAGCATTCAATCTTGTCATATCGAAACAGAATGGCGATGGTACCTGGAACATGGAAAACGCCCGGACCGGCATGATGCATGGGAATGAGCCGAAAAAGCATACCGGCAAAAAAAGCAAGTGGGTGACCCTCCAGGTCATGCGGCTGCTGAAGCACCACGGAACAATCGACGGTGCTGGGGAGTAAACAGAGCCTTTCATGCGGCGGGGCTCGGCAAGATTAAATTTAGATTTACATTATTCTCTATATATCGGATAATGACCTTATTCTGATTTCCCGCACTTTGGCCCATCAGAACGAAAACAGTACACCCAAGGAGCATATCATGGTTGAAGAAGGAAAATTCGTACAGATTCAATATACAGGGACCTTTGACAACGGGGAAATTTTCGATTCCAATGTCGGTCTTGAGCCCCTCGAATTTCAGGTCGGATCAGGCGCGATAATCGCAGGTCTTGACCGTGGTATTATGGGCATGAAAATTGACGACGAAAAAAACATCACGATCAAACCGGAAGACGGCTACGGCGATTACAATAACGATTTTGTCCTCACGGTGCCGCTGGCTGAAATGCAGTCGAATTTCAACCCTGAGCCGGGCATGGTAATATCCATTCAAATGGAAAATGGAAGCCTCATTCCTGCCCGCATCACTGAAGTTAACGGCGAAACCGTCATATTAGATCTCAATCATCCAATGGCTGGTAAGACCCTTCATTTTGCCGTTAAGATTCTCGCCATTAATGACGAGGCGCAGCTGGAAAGCGGATGCGACTGCTGTAGCGACGGATCATGCAGCGATGATTCCTGCGGCGATGGCGGATGTTGCTGTTAACTGCGGGTTCCTCCCTGAGATACCATGCTGCTGGTTCATGAAAGAAACTGATCGCCTTGACATCAAGTCAATCCGGTTCCCAATATATTTTCATGGTACAGCACCGGACTGTCCAAGATTTTTATTCTGGATTCGCCGTGGTGCTCTCGCAATTCGGCCGACATTAAACACACCAACATCATGACACCGGAAGATTGTCGTCGGGCCGAGCCACGCTTGGCCTTGTGTGGATGACGTTCCCTGCCGTTAACAACTGCCAGAGGAATTAATTTGAAAAGGCATAACCCGCTGACAGCATGAAGCACACGGAGTGCATGTTTGAATTATTTTTATTCTGGAAAAACCACGAAAAATTCTGAATATTCGAAATATAAAATTTACTGTTAAATTTCAGCATATTCATGTTCCAGTCGCATCCGAATGAGAGTAAAAACCCCCCCGTGAAAAACATGGATATGTTAAGCTCAGCTCCGACGACAATGTTATTTGTTCGCTTTTTCCGTCTGGCAGTATAGAAATAAAAATATTGGAACTCGGTCGGTATATCATAACTGTAAATCAGCTGGGCGGCTATCGGTGTCGCGGTATATCTTCCAAGGGCGTAACCGACGAGGGGGGTGAGGGAGATATCCCATGCCCTCCTGCTAGTGAAATGTACCGCGGGACCCAGAAAAAAAGAAAAATCACTGTAGAGCATCTTGGTCCAGTTCTGGTATTCAGATCCGAACTGGGATCTCTGCACTACGGATGATCTTCGTCCTTTTACTTTAATGCCCAGATAATCAACGGGCATATATTCGTAAAATATGCCATAACTGAAGAACAGATGCTGCAGCATGATCTTCTTTGTTATGAGATTACTCAGAAACGTATAGGTTGAATTTCTTATGTAATTATTTTCAGCATTAATGATAGTGCCGTAGGGAACCCCGATGGTTGCAAAGGCCCCGAGCAGCATTTGACCTTTATGGGCTCCTTCGGGGGGTTTATCGAGTTCTTCAAAACGAGCTGCATGGACAGACGATGCTGCCATCAAAAATACAATGATGACTAGTATACTTTTCATGCTGATAAGCCGATTTCTGCAGTACCATAGAGCAAATAACCCTGACTGTCAATTAAAAAGTTATATATTTAATTATCTTAATAAGCATGCCTTCAACATAATGAATAATTATCCCTGACGGTTAAAAATACTTGCCATCATCGGTTGGATATTTTGTATTGTCGTATTATAACCATGATATATTGTTTCAATAATTCATGGAGAAGACCATGATTCGAATAGGATTTTGCAGATTGTTGTTATCATGGCAAACGATTTATACGCTGTTTGATGATCGGATACCAAACCATTTGAAATGCAACAGTTTTTATATTAATATTATATAGACAAGGTGAAGCACAATGAATTACTTCAAGGGATCCGATGATTATGTTTTATCACAGGCACTGCGTGACAATGTCAACGTCTCAATTGCCCTGGAACGGCCTCTTATTGTAAAAGGGGAGCCGGGAACTGGCAAGACCCTCCTTGCCCATTCAATAGCCAGGGGCCTTGGTAAGGAATTGATAATCTGGAACATAAAATCTACAACAAAGGCAAAGGAAGGCCTTTACGTGTATGATACTGTCCAGCGTCTTAATGATGCCAGGTTCGGCGACGGCAACGTATCCGATATCAAGCGGTACATCAAGCTGGGAAAACTGGGAGAGGCATTTAAGTCCGAAGAGCAGGTGGTGCTTCTCATCGATGAAATTGATAAAGCTGAACTGGAGTTTCCCAACGACCTCCTGAACGAACTGGATGAAATGAGTTTCTATATTCCGGAAACGGGGGAGAACATAAAGGCCAAGCACCGTCCCATCATGATCATAACTTCCAACAGTGAAAAGGAGCTCCCGGACCCGTTCCTCAGGCGCTGCATCTTCCATTATATCGAATTTCCTGAAACCGAACTTATGGAAGAGATCATAAAGGTCCACTATCCCAAGATTGAAAAAAATCTTCTCCGCGAGGCATTGAAGCGCTTTTACTGGATCCGCGAATTTGACATGCTGAGGAAGAAGCCTTCCACCAGCGAACTGATTGACTGGCTCCAGGCCCTGATGGTCGGCGGCATTTCGGCAAAAGCCATAGAAAAGGAAATCCCCTTTATCGGCACGCTCCTCAAGAAAAAGGAAGATGTCGATCTTGTTGAAAAATCCGGGAAATCTCATTACGCGTACAATACCAGCATGAGGACCAGGGATGTTTATTAATTTCTTTTTCACCCTAAAATCGTATGGAGTCCCCGTATCAATCCATGAATGGATGACACTCCATCACGCCCTCTCCCTGAACCTGAACAACTGCAGCCTGACGGATTTCTATCACATAGCCAAATCAATCCTGGTGAAGCATGAAATCCATTTCGACAAGTACGACCTTGCCTTCCTGGACACCTTCAAGGACATTGAAACCACGGATGAAATGCTTGAGGAGATCCTTGCCGGTTTAAAAAAAGTCAAGGAACTTCATCTGACCGAAGAGGAGAAAAAGCAGATTGAACAGCTCAACCTCGATGAGATCCTGAAGAATTTCGAAGAGCAGCTGAAAGCGGGTCATTACAAAGACCACGTCGGGGGGAACAAGGCCATCGGCACCGGGGGCCGCTCCACCCAGGGCGCGTGGGGATATAATCCGGCCGGCATACGCATCGGCCAGGGTGAATCACGCCACCACCGGGCCGTCCAGATCGCTGAAAAGCGAAGCTTCCGCAATTATTCAAGTGATATAACGCTGGACACAAGGCAGATGAAGGTTGCTCTTTCCCATCTCCGGTCTCTGCTGCCCATCGGCATGGGTGAAAAGCTCAATGTTGATGAGACGATTGACGCCACATGCAAAAACGCCGGCGAGATTGAATTCATCTGGGAAAACAAGGAAAAAAAGGCTTCAAAGGTTATGCTTCTCATGGATGTGGGCGGCTCCATGACCCCCTATGCGGAGCTTGCAAGCAGGCTCTTCTCGGCAGCCTCATCCCAGATAAGCAAATTCAAGCATTATTATTTTCATAACTGCATCTATCAGGAACTGTGGACCGACATGGAACGAAACAAAACCATATCATCCCAGGACCTGCTGAGATGCGAGGACAACGATTACAAGGTCATCATTGTCGGTGACGGGGAAATGGCCCCGTCTGAACTGACATGGGTGAACGGGGCCATTGACTACTGGTATCACAATGATACGCCGGGCATCGTCTGGCTCCAGCGTTTCAAGGACAAGTTCAAGAACATAATCTGGCTCAATCCCATCCCGGCCCGTTCATGGAATTATGTTCAGACTATCAGGATGATCCGGGGCATATTTCCCATGTTTGAGCTGACGCTGGATGGTCTGGATGAAAGCGTGAAGTATCTCATGTCCGGCAAGTGCGAATTATATCACAATTAGCGGTTCGAAGCCCCGCCTATATCTTTTTTGTCATGGTCAGAGTATTGAGCATATCCACATGCGAATATTCCACTTTATCCATTAATGTCATTATGAAGTATATGCCGAGGCCTCTCATCTTTCCCGATTTATAATGCTTTTCTATATCAGGCAATTCAGCCTTGGTTATGTCGAATTTCTCGCCGAAATGTGATATAACGATAACGACCTCGTCTTGATGAACAAGGCATTCAACATGGATCGTATTGTCCCTGTTCTCATGAGAACTATGCTCCACAATGTTCACAACCGCTTCATAGACCGATAATTCAATGCGGGAAGCGGCTCCCTCGCTGACGTCATGCTGTTTGAGAAAATCAATGACTGAATCACGAACATGATCGAGCTTGCTTATCACCCGCGGAACATCTATCGTTATTTTATCCGGAACACCCGCCATTACGTAGGTATCGCCCCCCATTCATTCAACCTCAGAACGAATCAATGGCCTTCTGGTCATTCTCAAAAATTTTGAATAAATTGATAAATCCCAGCAGTTTGAATATCTTTATAATTTTCTCATTCATTGCTGAAAGCCTGATTTCCCCGCCCTGCTTGCTCAACTCATCATTAGCGCTGATCAGCACCCCGAGTCCCGCGCTTGCAATATAATCCAGGCGCTCCAGATTACATACTATTCTTTTTGCCCCTTTCTCTATTTCACCCTTGATCTTTGCATGAAACTTCGGCGAAGTTTCCGCATCGAGGCTGCCGCCAATTGTAATAAGGGTTACCGGGCCGTGTTTGGCCGATGAATACTGTAATACTGACATAGTCACTCCCTCTTAAAACCTGTGATATTGCCCCCCATTACATAAGAAGATACGCCGACTGCAATTCTTTGTCTTTGTATATATCAATGAATCTTCTGCGGATATCCGGTGATATCCCTTATCTCGTCATAAAGAGCCTTCAGCCGGTCATACATTTTCAAATATACCTTTTCATACAGCTCTCGATATATGTCCCTGTTCTCCGGAATCGGTTCAAAGGCGTCCCGCAGCCTAGTCATGGCGCTGACCGCACTGTCAAAATCAGTGTGGAGCTTGAGTCCCACGGCGGCGTCGATCGCGGCGCCCAGGGCGGATGTTTCATACGTGTGTGGCCTTTCAGCGGTCAAATCGAATATATCGGCAGTCAGCTGCATGGCCACAGCGCTCTGTGACCCGCCGCCGGAAACCCGCAGCCGTTCAATCTTGATCTTGTTTCTGCTTTCAGTCCGGGCTGCACCTTCCTTCAGCGCATATGCAAGCCCTTCCAGAATTGCGCGATAAATATGCGCCCTGGTATGAACATCGCCGAAGCCGATAATGGCGCCCTTGGCCTCTGGTCCCGGAATTTTAACGCCCGGAGACCAGTATGGCTGAAGCGTCAGCCCCATTGAGCCGGGGGGTATATTTTTAACCAGTTCATCAAAAAGTGATTCAGGGGCTATCTTCTTTTTTTTGGCTAGCTCCTGTTCCCTAAGGCCGAATTCTTTCTTAAACCAGCTTACCATCCAGTAACCGCGAAATATCATGACCTCGGTATTATAGGCTCCGGGAACGGCACTTGGATAGGGCGGGAAAAACGGAACCACTTCTGTATACTTGCTGTTTGTTGTTTCAATCGTCGCCGTGGTCCCGTAACTCAGGCAGGCTATCTTCGGCTTCATGCAGCCTGACCCGAGCATTTCGCAGGCTTTATCGGCAGCGGCCGCGACGACCGGAAGTCCCGAGGGAATCCCGGTTTCCCTGGAGGCCTTTTTGGATATATGGCCCATGATCTCGGTGGGTTTG
>ERZ795061.540-NODE-540-length-38252-cov-9.016703_pt1 | contig 38252 bp, 33 predicted proteins | sample MGYA00375145_ERZ795061 | MGnify/ENA primary metagenome ERZ795061 (study PRJEB30190, sample SAMN05720144) | anaerobic digester metagenome | isolation source: active sludge of municipal wastewater-treating anaerobic digesters | place: USA | collected 2014-12-22 ... | reverse complement strand
TCCATCAGGTACTGAATACGCTTGCCATATAAATTTGGCAGGCAATATCCGGTAGTGTCCGGGATGTTCACTACATCTGCACCAGCAGCAATTACGGATTCTACCAATTGAGCAAGAAATACTAAATCAGCACGACCAGCATCTTCCGCATAAAATTCGACTTCATACCCTTTGGCTTTGGCATACTTAGTTGCCCATACACCTTGCTCCAGTACTTGCTCACGACTACTTCTGAATTTATGCTTGATGTGTACATCCGAAGACCCGATACCTGTATGGATTCGTCCATGTTTGGCATGATGCAGGGCCTCGGCCGCTACATCAATATCTTCTTTCTTTGACCGGGTAAGCGCACAAACTACCGGTTCAGTTACCGCTTTTGAAATTTCAACAACAGAGAGAAAATCACCGGGGCTCGAAATCGGAAAGCCAGCCTCAATAACATCTACACCGAGTAACTCTAATTCTTTGGCGATAATGATTTTTTCTTCGGTCTTCAATTGACAACCGGGAACCTGCTCGCCATCGCGAAGGGTTGTGTCAAAGATTTGAATTTTCTGTGCCATAATTTTTCTGGTTACTTGATCTTAGATACTGGTTACTTCCGACTGACTACTTACGTTCACAAGTTGATTTATTACCTGCTTGCCCATTTGCTGGGTATTTAAAATTTTATCTTTTGGAGTTTTAGCGTCTGCGATGTCTGCGGTGCGATACCCTTGCTTCAGTGTTTGTTCTACAGCTTTGATTACTGTTTCCGACTCTTCTTTCATTCCAAATGAAATATCAAGCAAGAGTGCTGCTGATAAAATAGAGGCTAACGGATTTGCAATCCCCTTTCCGGTAATGTCATGTGCACTTCCGTGAATGGGTTCATACAATCCCACTTTGTCGCCCACCGAGGCAGAGGCTAACATACCCATGGAGCCTGCAATCTGCGAGGCCTCATCGGTAAGAATATCACCAAAAAGATTTCCGGTTACAACTACATCATAGCTGCGTGGATTTTGAATCAGCTTCATTGCGGCTGCATCCACAAACTGATGCTCGAGTTGTACATCCGGATATTGCTTGCCGATTTCCTGTACTACTTCGCGCCAAAGCCGTGAGCTTTCGAGCACATTGGCTTTATCCACAGAAGTAACTTTTTTCTTCCGGGTACGCGCTGCCTGAAATGCTTTGTGGGCAATACGTTCCACCTCATAACGCTGATAGATCATCAGATCGAATGCAGTATTGCCGTTATCCTTTCTTCCCTTCTCACCAAAGTACACATCGCCCGTTAACTCGCGGAAGAATAGAATATCAGAACCTTTGAGGATTTCAGGTTTGATGCTAGAGGCTTCCAACAACTCATCAAATAGTTTTATGGGACGCAAGTTGGCGTACAAGCCCAACTCCTTGCGCATCTTTAATAGTCCTTGCTCTGGTCTTACCTTGAGCGTTGGATCATTGTCATATTTCGGATGCCCGACAGCTCCAAATAAAATTGCATCGCAGTTTTTTAACTTACTCAAGGTCTCATCAGGCAATGGATTACCGGTGGTTTCAATTGCATCATGACCGATGATTGCCTCATCAAATTCAAATTGATGACTAAAAATTTCGGCAATTTTTATCAACACACCTTTTCCTTCGGTGGTAACTTCTTTTCCAATCCCGTCCCCGGGTAGTATGACTATTTTCTTCTTCATTAATGTGCTAAATCAAATTCTCTGATCTCTTTATTCAAACTCAATAAGTAATCGATATCATCATATCCGTTAATTAGGCATTCTCTTTTATAGGCATTGATTTCAAACTTCTGGCTTTGAGTTCCATAACTTATAATCTGATTCTGTAAATCTACCGTCACGTCTGTTGAAGGATTTTTCTGGATAGTGTCTAACAGATTTTTCAAAAAGCTATCAGAAACTACTACCGGCAACACCGCATTATTAAGCGCATTGTTTTTAAAGATGTCGGCAAAGAAGCTGGACACCACTACCCGGAATCCATAATCATAGATGGCCCAGGCTGCGTGCTCACGACTGCTGCCACATCCGAAATTTTTTCCAGCTACAAGAATCTTTCCTGTGTACGTAGGATTATTTAATGCAAAATCTTTCACTGGTTTATTATCACTGTCGTAGCGCCAGTCGCGGAACAGGTTATCGCCAAAACCTTCACGGGTTGTAGCTTTTAGAAAGCGTGCGGGAATAATCTGATCGGTGTCAATATTCTCAGCAGGGATAGGTACCCCAGTTGATTTTAGTATGGTGAATTTGTCTTTACTCATATCGTTCTTCGTTGATCGTTGTTGGTTGGTACTCGCGAATTACGGAGAACCATCAACTAACAATGATTATAAAAGTTCTCTTACATCCGTTACTTTGCCTGTGATCGCAGCTGCGGCTGCACTCAATGGACTCGCTAAAAACGTGCGAGATTTGGGTCCTTGCCGGCCTTCAAAATTCCGATTGGAAGTACTGATACAGTATTTGCCTGCCGGAATCTTATCTTCGTTCATCCCAAGACAAGCCGAGCAACCGGGATCACGCAATTCAAATCCTGCAGCTTCAAAAATTTTATCGAGTCCTTCTTTCTTAGCTTGTTCCTGTACTTGCTTTGATCCGGGTACAACCCAAACTTCAACATTGTTAGCCTTCTTTTTTCCCTTCACCATGGAAGCAACCTCGCGCAAATCTTCGATACGTGCATTGGTGCAACTTCCAATAAATACATAATCAATCGCCTTACCCAATAATTTCGATCCGGCCTCAACACCCATATACTCCAATGATTTTGTGAAGGAGGTCTGCTCGCTGATCTCTTTCATCTCTGCCGTAGTAGGAATGCGATCCGTTACTTTCATCCCCATGCCGGGGTTAGTACCGTATGTAATCATTGGTCCAATGTCTGCGGCATCAAACTTTAACACCTGATCATAAACGGCTCCCTCATCAGTAGCCAATTTTTTCCATTCGCTTACTGCTCTATTGAAGACTTCTCCTTGCGGAGCAAATTTTCTTCCCTTGATATAATCGAACGTTGTTTCATCGGGTGCTATCAACCCACCACGAGCGCCCATCTCGATACTCATGTTGCAAATTGTCATTCGCGCTTCCATCGAAAGATTACGTATGGCATCGCCAGCGTACTCAACAAAAAAGCCAGTGGCACCACTGGCTGAGATTTTAGAGATGATGTATAAAATAATATCCTTGCTGACGACACCTTTACCCAACTTACCACTGATTTCAATCTTCATGGTTTTGGGTTTGTATTGTAAGATGCATTGAGTAGCCAACACCTGCTCCACTTCAGATGTACCGATACCAAAAGCAATATTGCCAAATGCTCCGTGTGTTGACGTGTGACTATCGCCACACACGATGGTCATACCAGGTAAAGTTAAACCTAGCTCTGGCCCAATGATATGAACAATTCCCTGGAAAGGGTGCCCAAGATCATACAACTCAACACCGAACTCTTTGCAGTTTTTACGAAGTGTTTCGACCTGGTGTCGTGATAAAGCTTCCTTGATAGGAAGATGTTGATCTTTTGTAGGTACGTTATGATCAGCTGTAGCTGTAGTTCGCTTTGTATTAAATACCTGAAGTCCTCGTTTCTTCAAACCATCGAAAGCCTGCGGGGAAGTTACTTCGTGAATAAAATGACGGTCGATAAATAAAGCATCAGGATAACCAGCAGCATGTTTTACTACGTGACTGTCCCAGATTTTTTCAAAAATTGTTTTTGGTTTTTTCTCGCTCACAACAATCGTTAGTTTGTTCAAAACACTTTAAAACGAAACTGCCCCGACAAAGTCGAGGCAGTTAGTATTGGTTTAGGTTAGGTTATTGGGTAATCATTTTGATTCGCAAATAACAACACGAAGATGTAAAATCCGTAGCGATTACTCAAATCAATTTTAAAGAAAATAGTACATAGCTTACAAGTGTTTGGTGGCTATTAAAGTTCCCACCAAGGTAATGGCAGCTTGATTTCATTTACTGAATCCACTACCATATCGGGCTTATATGCATATCGAATCAACTCTTCTTTTTTGGTGATACCACTTAACACGAGGATGGTTTTATAACCCATTTGAACCCCTCCGCGAATGTCAGTATCCATTGTGTCACCAATCACTGTCGTCTCTGCTGTTTCAAGTCCCAACGCTTTGCGCGCTGAACGCATCATGACAGGTCCGGGCTTTCCAACCACAAATCCTTTTATCCCGGTAGCTTCTTCAATCATTGCAGTGGTAGATGCAATCCCTAAGTTGTCCCAGCCTTTTTTCTTTGGCGATGGATCGCGATTGGTGGTAACAAACTTTGCTCCAGCCAGAATCATATCCACAGCACGTTGCACCATTTCAAGAGTAAAATTTCTTCCTTCTCCGAGCACAACAAAATCAGGATCGGTGTTTACCAACGAGATTCCATTTTCATGGAGACTTGAAAGCAGCCCACCTTCGCCTAAAACATACGCAGTACCGTTGGGAATCTGACTTGCCAGAAATTTCCCCGTTGCCATGGCACTGGTGTACACATGGTTTTCTGTTACTTTAATTCCAAGTTTGGAAAGTTTACGCACGGCATCCAGTCGTGTACGTTGACTATTATTAGTCATGAACATAAATGGAATGTTCTCTTTCAACAGGCGGGAGATAAATCCATCAGCACCAGGAATCATTGTGTCGCCACCATACACCACACCGTCCATATCAATCAGTAATCCTTGAGCCATAAGTTTAGTTTTACTGACACAAGATACGGATTGAATTCAAATAGTTAGAATCAGTTCGAGACAATAGATTTCAAACGGTTGTGATACAACCGGTGAGATTAATTTCAGAAAAATTTAATGAAAGGATTACACTAAATACTCAAATAAATTCTCGTTCTGATTAACGAGCGTATAGTTGAGTTTGTGATTATCCATGCGCTCAATCAGCAAAGCAAAATCTTCTCTTGATTTTACTTCAATACCAATCAAAGCCGGGCCAGATTCTTTGTTGTGCTTTTGGATAAATTCAAAACGCACGATGTCATCGTTAGGACCTAGAATATAATTGACAAATTCTTTGAGCGCTCCTGGGCGTTGGGCAAATCGAACAATGAAGTAATGTTTTAATCCTTCATACAATAAAGATCGTTCTTTGATCTCCTGCATGCGGTCAATATCGTTGTTTCCTCCGCTTACGATGCAGACAACTTTCTTTCCTTTTAGTTTATGAGCATATTGATCGAGTGCGGCAATGGATAAAGCCCCCGCTGGTTCAGCAACAATGGCATCTTCATTATACAATTGAAGAATGGTGGAACTAACCTTGCCTTCCGGGACTAAAAGCATATCGGCAATAACATCTTTGCAGATCGCAAATGTTTGATCGCCCACTTTCTTTACAGAGGCACCGTCTACAAATCGTTGAATGGCATCAAGTACTACAGGCTTGCCGGCTTTGAGTGCTTCTTTCATTGATGGAGCGCCTGTGGGTTCAGCACCAATAATTTTCGTTTGTGGTGAGTAAGTTTGAAAATAACTACCCGTACCAGCGCAAAGACCGCCACCCCCAATAGGTACAAAGACAAAATCAATGTTTGATTGATCTTCCAGAATTTCTTTAGCTACAGTTCCCTGGCCTTCCATCACTTTGATGTGATCGAAGGGCGGAATAAAGACCATGTTATTTTCTGCTGTGTATTCCAATGCATGTGCCTGGCATTCATCAAACGTATCTCCAACTAATACAATCTCGATGTTATTTCCGCCAAACATTTTCACCTGATTGATTTTCTGTTTGGGTGTGATGGCAGGCATGTAAATCACGCCTTTAATATTCAAAAGTTTGCAAGAGAACGCAACGCCTTGGGCATGATTGCCAGCACTGGCACACACAACCCCTTGTTTACGCGATTCTTCCGGTAAGCTTTGGATTAGATTATAGGCTCCCCTGATTTTATACGACCGCACCACTTGAAGATCCTCACGCTTCAGATAGATTTCTGCTCCAAACTTTTCAGAAAGCTTGCGATGAAACTGCAATGGAGTCTTCAACACTACGGATTTCAGGACTTCGTAGGCTGAATTTATATCAAGTGAGTGTATGTTAACGGATGTATTCATCTTCTTTGAAGTTGACAATTGACAAAAGGCAGTTGACAAGTCATTTTGCCTCTTGTCAATTGTTTTTTGCCAACTAGTTTATCATGCTAGCCTCTACACTTGCCTTTTCGGGTCTGAGTTTTCTAACAGCTGCGCCCGCTTGCCACAATTCGCTTTCACGAACTTCTTTGAGTTCTTCAGCAAGTTTTTCACGATAATCAGGCTTGCTGCAGGTATCGATGGTACGTTTTGCTTCTGCGCCAGTAGCAACACTTTCGTACAATTCTTTAAACACTGGCAGAGTTGCTGCTTTAAATTTCTTTTTCCAGTCTAATGCACCACGTTGCGCAGTAGTTGAACAGTTAGCATACATCCAATCCATTCCATTTTCGGCTACCAATGGCATTAAACTTTGTGTAAGCTCCTCTACGGTTTCGTTAAATGCTTCGGAAGGAGTGTGTCCTTTTGAACGCAACACTTCATACTGTGCTTCGAAAATTCCAGCGATGGCACCCATCAACGTACCGCGTTCACCAGTGAGGTCAGAGTAAACTTCTTTTTTGAAATCAGTTTGGAATAGATAGCCCGAGCCAACCCCAATACCTAATGCAATTGCTTTTTGAGTTGCGTTACCGGTGGCATCCTGAAACACTGCGTAGCTTGAGTTGATTCCTTTTCCCTGAAGGAACAATCTGCGTACAGAAGTTCCGGAACCCTTTGGTGCAGCTAATACTACATCGATATCGGCAGGTGGAATAATTCCGGTTTGTTCTTTGAAAGTGATCCCAAATCCGTGGGAGAAATATAAAGTCTTTCCTTTGGTAAGGAAGGGTTTAATGGTTGGCCATAAAGCGATCTGACCCGCATCGGAAAGGAGAAATTCCAGAATGGTGCCGCGCTTGGCGGCTTCTTCTATTTCAAATAAAGTCTTGCCAGGAATCCAGCCGTGTTCAACCGCTTTGTCCCAGGTTTTTGAACCCTTACGTTGGCCAACGATTACATTAAATCCGTTGTCGCGCAGGTTTAGCGCCTGGGCAGGTCCTTGTACACCATATCCAATAATTGCAATGGTTTCATCCTTTAAAAGATTGAGTGCTTTTTCCATTGGGAATTCTTCGCGGGTTACCACTTCTTCCCATACACCTCCAAAATTGATTTTTGCCATGTTAGTTAGTTGTTAGTTTATTCGTTGTTAGTTTAGATTAATCTATGTCTACTATTTTTTCGCTGAGTTCAAGATATTGTTCGCTTCCGTTAGTATACTTGGCGTATTCTACTTCAATCAGTTTTTCTAACTGATGTTTTACTTTTTCCATTAAGTCGGGAGTAGTATGCAACAAGAGTACAGCTCCTCCCTTTCGAAAATCATCTTCGTTTTCGTGGGCAATCAGTTTTTTGATGCGCACACGTCTACGGTTTAAAACATTTACAATCCGGTTCAGGATTGAGAAATTATTATCTGAGGCAATTTCTAAAGTGAAATCTTGTTTCATGTGTTTAGTTGGCTTTAGGAATTTCCAGAATTATTTCGGCTACCCCGGCTCCGGCAGGAACCATGGGAAATACATTGTCTTCTTTCTCAACCACCACTTCTAAGAAATAAGATGAAGGTGATTCAAGCATTCTCTTTAACGCACTCTCCAAATTGACTTGCTCCGTTACTTTATCGGCTTGTATTTTATAGGCCTCTGCTATTTTTACAAAATCGGGATTATCCATTTCTGTAAATGAATAGCGCTTTCCGTGAAATAGTTGTTGCCATTGTCGCACCATACCCAGAAAGTTATTGTTCAGCACCAGAATTTTTACTGGAATTTTGTATTGCATAATGGTGCCTAATTCCTGGATGGTCATTTGATAACCGCCATCACCAATGATGGCAATTACCTGCTGATTTGGTGAAGCCACCTTAGCACCCATGGCTGCCGGTAACGCAAAACCCATGGTGCCTGCACCTCCTGAAGTTATGTTTGTGCGCGGATTTTTGTATTTGTAATATCGGGAAGTCACCATCTGGTGTTGCCCAACATCGGTTACCACTACAGCTTCGCCATTTGTTAATTCCGATAGCATGTGTACTACTTCTGCCATCTTCAGGCTATTGGTGTTCTTTATTTCCTTCTCTACTACTTTTTCAAACTCTTCCTGATTCAGCGCCTTAAAGGAATTAATCCATTCGGTAAACCGATTTGGTTTGCAGTGCTTCACCAACTCCGTTAAGGCTTCTTTTGCATCGGCATGTACTGCAACTTCTGCTTTTATAATTTTATTTATTTCTGCTTTGTCAATTTCAATATGAATTACCCGGGCCTGATTTGCATACTTACTTACATTGCCAGTTACTCGGTCGTCAAAGCGCATACCTACGGCTATCAGCACATCGCACTGATTGGTATTGATATTAGGTCCATAATTGCCATGCATTCCTAAGTATCCAACGTAATTGGGATGATTTGTTGGAAAAGCTCCCAGTCCAAGTAATGTGCTCGCTACCGGGATACCTGTTTTTTCCGAAAAGGCAATCAGTTCTTTAGTGGCACCTGATAATAAAATACCTTGGCCAGCCAAAATGTATGGCCGCTTTGCGTTGTTGATAAGAGTCGCTGCTTCTATAATTTGCTCACTTTGTAAACCAGGTTTTGGTTTATACGTGCGAACAGCCTTACAGGGTTGATATTCGAATTCTTCAATCAATTCGTTTTGTGCGTTCTTGGTAATGTCTACCAATACGGGTCCGGGTCTTCCGCTGGCAGCTATGTAAAAGGCTTTTGCAATGGCAGGTGCAATATCTTTTGCTTCTGTAACTTGAATATTCCATTTAGTAACCGGAAGAGTGGTGTTTATAACATCTATTTCCTGAAATGCATCTGTACCCAATAGGTGAGCAAACACCTGACCGGTTATACAAACCACCGGAGTAGAATCAATCAAGGCATCAGCCAGTCCAGTAACCAAATTCGTAGCTCCGGGCCCCGAAGTAGCAAACACAACCCCTGTTTTTCCGGAAACCCGGGCATAACCTTGTGCCGCATGAATAGCTCCTTGCTCATGGCGCACCAATAAATGTGTGAGCTTATCGGCATAGGAATACAATGCGTCATATATAGGCATAATCGCACCTCCGGGATAGCCAAAAATATGCTGTACCTTTTCTTCTACCAGGCAACGCAACAATGCTTCCGATCCGGTAATTTTTTGCTTAGTAGCAGGGGTTATCTTTTCTTCAGACTTCGTCAGTAACGCATCCATCAGCTGCTGTTTTTACTTGTTGAGCATATTTAAATAAGACACCATTTTTAGCGCGCGATACCGGTGCCTTGTAATGAGATCTTCTGATCGCTATCGTTTTTTCGTCCACCAGCAAATTGATCTGGTGTTTCCTAATATCAATTTCAATCCAGTCGCCATCTTCCACCAGGCCTAATAATCCACCTTCCGAAGCTTCAGGAGTAATATGACCAATTACAAAACCGTGTGAACCACCACTGAATCTTCCATCAGTAATAAGAGCAACACTTTTACCAAGACCAGATCCCATTATCAAGCTGGTTGGCTTAAGCATCTCCGGCATACCGGGGGCACCTTTAGGTCCAACATTGCGTATCACCACCACATCGCCTTCTTTTATTTTTCCGGATCTGATTCCATCCACGACTTCAAACTCACCATTGAATACGCGGGCAGTACCCTTAAATCGTTCGCCCTCTTTGCCGGTAATTTTAGCAACAGAACCTTTCTCGGCAAGATTGCCATAAAGAATTTGCAAGTGACCGGTTTTCTTGATTGGCTTTTCAATAGGAACAATAATATCCTGTTTTTCGAAATCAAGATCTTTTGCGTCTGCTACGTTTTCAGCAATTGTTTTTCCGGTAACCGTAATGCAATCGCCATGCAGGAATCCTTTCTTTAACAGATATTTCATCACTGAGGGAACTCCACCTATTTTGTGAAGCGCTTCCATCAAATACTTTCCACTTGGTTTTAAATCAGCGATAAGCGGAGTTTTGTCGGAGATTCTCTGAAAATCTTCCTGTGTGATTTTTATACCAACGCTTTTTGCCATTGCAATCAAATGCAAAACTGCATTAGTTGATCCGCCAAGGATCATCACGATGGTGATCGCGTTTTCAAATGCTTTGAAGGTCATGATGTCACGAGGCTTCAAATCTTTTTCCAACAATAATCTGATTGCTTTTCCCGCTTCTGCACACTCAGCAGACTTTTCTTTGCTTAATGCTGGATTGGAAGAGGAATAGGGTAACGACATCCCGAGCGCTTCAATGGCCGAGGCCATCGTGTTGGCTGTGTACATACCCCCGCAGGCACCGGCACCTGGGCATGAGTTTTGAATGATGCCTTTAAAATCTTCTTCTGAAAGTTTGTTTTGAATTTTTTCTCCCAGCGCTTCAAATGCAGAGACAATATTCAGTTCTCTTCCTTTATAATGTCCTCCGGCAATCGTTCCGCCATACACCATAATAGCCGGACGATTTAATCTTCCCATGGCCATCACTGAGCCGGGCATATTTTTGTCGCAGCCAACTACAGCTATCAATCCATCATAATATTGGGCGCCACATACAGTCTCTATAGAATCAGCAATTACCTCACGACTTACCAGCGAGTAGCGCATACCATCGGTACCATTGCTGATACCATCGCTTACGCCTATGGTATGAAAAATTAGTCCCACTAATTCCTGATCCCAAACGGCTTGCTTCACTTCTCCGGCCAATGCATTCAAATGCATGTTGCAAGTATTTCCATCGAAGCCCGTGCTCACAATTCCTACCTGCGCTTTTTTAAGATCATGTTCAGTTAAACCAATTCCATACAACATCGCCTGCGAGGCAGGGAGTGTTGGGTCCTGGGTGATGGTTCTGCTATATTTATTTATCTCCATTCTAGTTGCAGGTTGCTGGTCTCTGGGTACTGGTTTTGCGAGCTACGAGTAACCAGAAGCCAGTTACTGATTTAAACAATTACATACGAATAACTCTTATCCAACACAATACACTTGTAGGCTTCCTGAACCACAGCACCCATTGAACTTTTCCAAGGCTTGCTGAAAGTTTGTCCTTCGATCGATTCGATCCCAATTACTTCGGCAGCGGTGCCACAGAAGAAGGCACTATCGGCTTCAAATAATTCCTCCGGACGGAAATATTTTTCTTCCACAGGCATGTCCATCTCTTTGCAGATTTCTAAAACTGTTTGCCGGGTGATACCTGGCAAGATATTCCCAAGCGGAGGCGTATAAAGAACTCCATCCTTCTCAAAAAAGAAATTGGCTCCAGGCCCTTCCGCCACAAAGCCATTCATATCTAACATCAAGGCTTCATCAAAGCCACGTTGTTTCGCTTCGGTAGTCGCTATGATGGAGTTTACATAATGACCACACACTTTAGCTTCAACCTTTACGGATTTTGGATTAGGCCTTTGGTAAGAAGAAATACAAACGCGAACAAGTTGGTCCCCAAGATATTTACCCCATTCCCAGGCTGCGATCATCAATGAAGATTCTTTAGGGGCTGTCAAAGACATGTTAGGACCACAATAAACAAGAGGTCTTAAATATGCGTCCTTCAGATTATTCCTTTCCAAAACTTGGTAAGAAATCTGTGTCAGTTCTTCTGCCGAGTAGTCGAAAGGTATTCCAACAAGCGCACAACTTCTTCCAAGTCTTTCAAAGTGCTCATGAGCTTTAAAAATTTTTACACCATGAACAGTTTGATAAGCACGGATGCCCTCAAACGTTCCATATCCATAATGCATAGTTTGACTAAACAAATCGGTAGTTGCATCCTTTGCCTTAACAAATTTTCCGTTAAGAAAGAGAGTTGTGTTTTCAGTGTAATACATACTATTTTAGAACAATCGTTAGTTTGTTGTAGCTACTATAAAATAAAACCGCCCCAATTTCTCGGGGCGGTTGACAAATCGTTTAAACAATATCGTCACAGCCCCGGTTTTCGGAGAAGAATGACGTTAATTAGCACAAGCACACTGATTGGATTGATCAGCTTGCTATTGATTACGGATAACTCTACTCGGTTCATGCTATATAATCTTGTGCTTGGCTACAAGTTTGGAGAATTTTGTAATGACATTCAACGAAACCACGGAAAAAAGTTTCAAAATATTCTTTAACGAATGTTAGGTAAGTGCTTAACTGGAAGCAAGATATTCTGCAATACCATCCCGGATTGATGTGAATGTTTTGATCAGGATGTCTTCGTTTTCCTCCAATAGTGTTACGCGAAATCCCTGCAACTCCGAGCAGAAAGAAGAAATGGGGACAACGCATACACCCTTGGCACCAAGAAGGTAATATACAAATCGTTTATCATCTGGAATATCCTGATCGACCCAACCCTCTACCAACTTGCCGATGCGATCATCACTGATCTTAAGTTTTTGACCATTCCTTAAAGTGCCTTCCCGAAAAATAATGGTGTTATAAAAAGCCCCAAACGTTTCATTAAATGTTAATTGCGGAACCGTGTGAAGAATATCAGCAATGATTTTACTTCGCTTGCCAATATTGCGATTGGTTTCTTCGCGATATAATTTGAATCGTGGGTCACCTAAAATTTTTGGAATCGCCAGTTGAGGAAGTTTCGTAGAGCACACCTCAATCATCTTGGCGTTATCCAGGGCCTGACAAAATCTATTGAAATCAGAATCTTTATCGCGGTTATAATATTCCATCCATCCACAGCGGGCGCCTGGCCAGGGAAGTTCTTTGGAGATTCCTTTCATCGCGATACCCGGAACATCATCGATCACTTCTGCTAATGAATAAGCACGAGCTCCATTATAGGTGATGTTGATATAAATTTCATCGCAAATCAAAAACAGTTTAAACTCTTTTGCGATTTCAACAATTCGCTTCAATGTCTCCAACGGATAAACCATGCCGGTAGGGTTATCTGGGTTGATGATGAGGATGCCTACCACATTTGGGTTGTACTTCACTTTATTGTACAGATCATCCAGATCAGGATACCATTTATTATTCGGATCTAGCTTATAGGTAAGGGGTTCATTACTGGCATGGGCCGCTTCAGCACTGGAGTGTGTTGAGTAAGCAGGCGAAGGTCCGATCACGCGCGCTGTTGGCGTGATGTATTGATAGACTTTGGCAATCGCGTCCCCAAGGCCGTTGAAAAAACAAATATCATCGGGAGTGATTTGTGCCCCACCCAACTGATTGGTTTGTTGCGCGAGAAATTTTCTTGTTTCTAATATGCCTTTGCTTGGGCAATAACTGTAGGATTCATTCTGTAAAGCCAGATCGGCAATGATCTGTTTAATCCAATCCGGAAGTTTATGGTTCTTCTGGATAGGGTCACCAATGTTTTCCCAATAAATGTCTTTCCCAAGATTTTTTATTTGTTCAGCCTTCTTTACAATCTCTCGTATTTCGTAGCTGAGTTCGCTGGCCCCTTCACTGAGTAGTTGCTGACGCATGTGTTAAGTTCAAAGTTTAAAGCAGAAAGTCCAAAGAGATTAGCGCTTTCTGTTTGAAAATTAAAGTTCGAAGGTAAAATTAAGTTGAACAGATAGCAAAGATTGTTATTTGCTTTGTACATGCGGAGTTGCTGCCATCACTTCGGCAAAAGCCTGATCCGCGCGCTTGCTAACCATCGGTAGTTTGTTCATCCAGTGTACATCAATGGCGTAGACACCAAAGTCTTCGGTTACTTTTCCCTTCATTTCATAAAAACCACGACCGCGAAACGGAAACTTGCGGGCTGAATCCGGAAAATGAACGGTATCAAAAACTTCGCCCTTCACGTCATAGAAGGTACCAAACGCCATGTGCTCGTGATTTTTCATGGTGAACGCATCTTTGGTGGTAACGATATAGCCCACTATGTGTACTTGTTTTCCTTTCTTTTGAGAAAGCTCATTTGCTAACGTGTCACCATAATCTTGTGTGGCCAACAGATCAAACGGATTGCAAAGCGGAAAGCCCAGCAATTCAATTTCATCGAAGGCATCCTCTAATACGTTGCGCTTCAATTCAGGCAATGGATATTCCTTTGGCTCTGTATCAAACAGATCAACTGTAGTTGTCGGCTTTGCTTTTACCTGACTGAAGTAAAGCATAGACTCCCACAAAAGTTGTTGCTTGGTTTTTCCTGTAAAGCGGAATGAGCCAAGTCGGATAAGAATGCGGAGTTGCTCCAGGCCAATACCTGGCGTACGTCTTAAAAAATTATCGAGGCTTTTATAAGAACCCTTTTGTTTTCGTTCGTTTGCGATATGTTGACCAATTTTTGTTTCCAAACTTTTCAGATGAATGAATCCGATGTAAATCTGATTGCCTTGAATGGTGGTGAGGTACTCACTGTTGTTTACGCAGGGTGCTTCAATCTGTGCGCCATTCATGCGGGCTTCGTGAAAGTAAAACTCAGTGCGGTAAAAGCCCCCAAAGTTATTGATTACGCCTACCATAAACTCCAATGGATAGTGTGCTTTCAGAAATAGACTTTGATAACTTTCCACCGCATAGCTGGCTGAGTGGCCTTTAGCAAAGGAATAGCCGGCAAAGCTTTCGATTTCAAACCAAACCCGGTTAGTAACGTTAGGATCATATTTTCTTTGTTGGCAACCTTCAAAGAACCGATCTTTCACCCGTTGAAATTCTTCGCGCGAGCGATACTTGCCCGACATGCCTCTGCGTAACACATCAGCTTCCGTTAAAGAAAGTCCTGCAAAGTAATGAGCTACGCGAATCACATCTTCCTGATACACCATTACACCATAGGTTTCAGCCATCAGTTCATCCATGATAGGGTGAATTGATTCATACGTTCCTCCATTTCTCTTTGTATGAAATCGCTGAATATATTCCTTCATCATACCCGAACTGGCCACACCCGGGCGAATGATGGAGCTGGCTGCTACCAAGGTCAGATAATCTTCACAACGCAATTTTCCAAGTAACATGCGCATGGCGGGCGACTCCACATAAAAACAACCCATTGCTTTGCTATGACGCATGAGGTCTTTTATTTTTTCATCTTCTTTGAACTTTTTGAATTGATACACATCGATATCAATTCCTTTGTTTCGTTTCACATGCTTTACAGTTTCTTTGATGTGACCGAGGCCGCGTTGGCTGAGAATATCAAATTTATAAATACCGAAATCTTCGGCTGCATGCATTTCAAATTGTGATACGGGTAAACTCTTGGGCGGAAATTCGGTGGCTGTGTAGGCATAGATAGGTTTCTCGGTGATGAGTACACCCCCTGCATGAATGGAAATGTTGGCAGGTAATTCTTTACTTACTATATATTGAGCATATCCCATCACTTTCCGGGCAATATGATCCCGCTCTATTTTTTCCTTTCGATTATCAACCAGTGCATCAATCTCGTCTTTCGGTAATCCAAAAACTTTTCCGAGTTCGCGGATGATTGATTTACCCTGATAAGTAACGTGGGTGCCCAACAGGCAAACATGATCGTAACCGTACTTAGTAAAAATGTATTCATAAATCGCATCGCGATTGTCCCATGAAAAATCGATATCAAAATCGGGTGGAGATACGCGCTCTTCATTTAAAAATCGTTCGAAGTATAAATCCAATTCGATGGGGTCCACATTGGTGATACCGAGACAATAGGCTACTGTGCTGTTGGCGCCACTGCCGCGGCCTACGAAATCATAATTATTTTTTTTCGCAAAACGGATCAGATCGTAAGCGATCAGGTAATATGCAGTGAAACCTTTTATTGCAATGATGCGAAGTTCCTTTTCAATATGCGATTCCCAAATGGTTTTATCGTGTCCATAGCGTTTCACATATCCACGGGCCGTAATAGACCGCAGGTACTTCGTGTCTTCTACCGGCCCTGAAGTAAAAAACTTTTTGTTTTTGTCTTCACCCAGTTTACATTCTATAGTGCATTGATTAAGTAACGAGTTTGCATTACTAATCAGTTCGGAGAATTGCTCGAAATGTTTTTTCAATTCTTCTTCAGGCATCATAAATTCTTCCTTACGTGCCTGGTGGTGTTCGGGAAGTTTGCTTAGTAGAGTATTCTGGGCAATGCAACGCAGCAGGCGATGTGCGTTATAGTCTCGGTATACTAATTTTCCTTTTGCATTTTTTTCCGGAGGCAGAAATGTAACCGGATGGAGCAGTACGAATTTATAGTTGTATTCTTCGCGTTGTGGATGGATGGCAAACGATACAAGATCGTGTTTGCCTACACCAATGTATTCGTATGCTTTTAATTGATCTGGCTCGATTTTACCATACGGATAGATGATAAATGTCTGATCCAATTCAGGTGCCCGTGTCGGAAATTGTTTTTCTTCCCGGTTATGACGGGATAAAAATCGGTTGATGGCTTCAAACCCGCGATTGTTTCGGGCAAGCGCGATGAACAAAAAATCATTTTCATTTCTGAATTCTACTCCTATTGTAATATCGAGGTCGTGGGATTGCTTTCCGTATTTGGTAAGCCCGCCTTCCCGGGTTTTGTTTTCATCGCAGATACGCAACAGATCCAGATACGAGGCTACGTTGTTGATTTCAGTGAGAGCGAGTTTGTGAATGCCACAACGTCTGGCTTCTTCAAAAAGAGTTTTTACAGGCAGGGTGCCGTATTTGAAACTTAAACCAGTGTGACAGTTGAGATACATGAACCAATGTGCCTGTTATTAAATTTAAAAATGAGTTAATCATTTCGATCTGTGAGGACACAGACCGAGGTTGTGATAATTTCTGATCTATGTCCTCAATCCCCGGTCTGTGTCCTCACAGACCGGAATCTTAAAATCGTTCTCTGTAATCTGTAATTATTTTAAAGTCATCAACTCCCAATTCATAGAATTTTGCCGAAGACCATGTATAATCTTCAGGTTTGTTCACTAAATTCCAATGTTCTTGCAGCGGGTTAAGATGGATGTAGTCCAGTTTTTGACTCACCTTATTTTTTGAATCCATTTCCACAGCTAACGGATCACGTTGCCAAAACCGATGTTTCCTTTCATTATCATATTCTTTAAACCCTACAAGGTCTTGATTATGTGTTTCCCTAAGATTTTCTAAAAATTGATGACTGGTAAACTTATTAAAACTAGCATAAGGCATTTCTTTTCCATTTTTCTCCAACATCTCCCAGATTAGATGCAGATGATTTGGCATGATTACAAATCCATAAATTCGGATTTTATGGCGACTGACCAAATTGCGCCAACAATCGATAATTATATTTTTATATAAATCTTTTTCCAGAAGCCTATTCCATTCTTTGATGGTATCTGTCCAGAAATAGACCTCATTCAAGACTAATCTTGAATTACGAAGGCCATATTTTATTTCGTTTTGAGTCATCATTTTTAGTTATCATTTCGGTCTGTGAGGACACAGACCGAGGTATCGGATTATATTTTTATATAAGTCTTTTTCCAGAAGCCTATTCCATTCTTTGATGGTATCTGTCCAGAAATAGACCTCATTCAAGACTAATCTTGAATTACGAAGGCCATATTTTATTTCGTTTTGAGTCATCATTTTTAGTTATCATTTCGGTCTGTGAGGACACAGACCGAGGTATCGGTGTCATAGGATTGATTTTTATCCAAGGGCAATTCCAAATATCGATTCCAACGATTGGGTTCTTTCTTAAGAACAGTGACAGTGCTGCACCGGAAGTAATTACTGTACGAAATGTTTTGCAAACTTTCCCAGGCCTTTGTAAAATCATCATGATCTAGATTTCTTGCAAGAATTATGTTAGGGGTTATACTTTCTCCGCCCAAGATGTTTGCTAAATCCGGGACGGGAGTTTTGCATTCTGTTTGCAGATAGATTGTTTTATTAGCTCCGTGTTTAAACAGGCCCAGTCCCTTTACATGGATCTCAAATGGCAGCAAGGCAGAAATAAGTAAATCAGTATCGTATAAAAGACGCTCTGTTTTATGGTTGTATTTAAATAGCGCGATGTAGGCTGGAGAAGATTCATCTTCAAATCCATGCCCAATGGCTGTACGCACTATTTTTTTTAAATCTGAGATGAAATCCTGAACTGGTTGCGGAGGAGCTATAGTGAAGAAGAACCTGTTAATGCAAAATTTTTCCATGCTATTCATAAATTATTAATTGATCAGATTTTTTGTGATTTTTCCCTTAAACATATTCATCTCCATGCGCACGCGTTTATTTACATCCAACGTGGTGGCGCGGATTAATTTTTCAACCCCGTGTTTGTGTTTAATAAAATCCATCGCTTCGTAGAGGTTGATGTCTTCCTCGGTATCGTCAAACAAACTGATCTGTTGATTGCCGTGTACCAGGTTACTTAATCGCACCCCGACCAATCGGATTAACATCCTGCGATTATAGAGTCTGTCAAATAACTCCTGAACAACACGAAGAATAACATGATCGGATGACGTGTAGGAAATATGAATCTGTTTGGTTTCGGTATCGAAGTTGGAGTAGCGGATTTTTACGGTGATACACGAGGTCAGCTTCTTTTGCTCGCGCAACTGAAACGCTACTTTTTCTACCATAGCAATCAGAATGGACTTTAGCCGCTTTACATCAATCGTGTCCTGGTCAAAAGTAGATTCGGTAGAAATAGATTTCTGCTCGCTGTAAGACACCACGGGCGAGTCATCAATCCCCTGCGCTTTGTTCCAAAGACTGATGCCGTTTTTACCAAACGCACTGATTAAAAATTGTTGGGGCATGTCGCGAAGGGTAGCCACGGTGCGCACACCCATATCGTACAGGAAAGAAGCGGTCTGCTTTCCTACCATCGGAATTTTATCGATGGCGAGTGGGGCTAGAAAATCTTTTTCAGTTCCGGCAGGAATTTGTTTTTGGGCACTGGGTTTAAACTCGGCCGTAGCCACTTTCGATACCAGCTTGTTTACCGACAACGCCATCGAAATGGGTAGCCCGCTTTCTTTCATGATTTTTTTCTGCAACTCAATAGCCCACTTAAAGGTGCCAAAGAACCGGTCCAGGCCTGTGGCATCGATATAAAATTCATCGATGGAGGATTTTTCAAAAGCCGGGGCTTTGTCGGCAATGATTTCAGTTACGAGGTGGGAGTTTTGACTGTAGGCTTCCATATCGCCCGAGATCACTTTCGCATCGGGACAGAGTTGCATGGCCAGGTACATGGGCATAGCCGAATGCACTCCGAACTTGCGGGCCTCATAACTACAGGCTGCCACCACACCTCTGCGGCTGCTACCCCCCACAATAAGTGGTAATCCATTTAATTTAGGCTCTTTTTTGCGCTCTACAGCCACAAAAAAGGCATCTAAGTCCATGTGTATTATACTCCTGTTCACAAGGGCAATAATACTAAATAATTTAGTATTTAATTTATAATGCTAAATTATTTGTCTTTTCCGTAATGGATGGAAAGCCCGAAGTGGGTTGTTGTGGGTCGGTTGGCACGCCTACGGACAGCCTGACCTGATTCGCCAGTTGGGCAGAGAAGGGGCATACTATATATTAATGTATGATCTGATTTCTGTGAGGACACAGAACGAGAGACACAGGCCGAGGAAGTTTACTTCTTCAAATCCAACCGCGCCACATTCTCCACATGAGTAGTCTGCGGGAACATATCCACTGGTTGCACGGCAGTGATGTCGTATTTCTCAGAAAGTATTTTTAAGTCGCGGGCCTGGGTAGCGGCATTGCAACTTACATACACGATTCTTTTTGGAGCAGCTTTCAACAGCATGTTGGTAACATCTTCGTGCATGCCTGCGCGGGGTGGATCGGTTATTATTGTGTCGGGCTTACCGTGTTGTGAAAGGAAACTGTCGTTGAGCAGGTCTTTCATGTCGCCTGCATGGAAATCGGTGTTGGTGATATTGTTGATTTTGGAGTTTACTTTGGCATCATCAATGGCTGCGGCCACATACTCGAGACCTACTACTTTTTTTGACTGGCCTGCCACAAAGTTGGCAATGGTGCCTGTGCCTGTATAAAGATCATAAACTAACTCATCGCCTTTCAGGTCGGCCATCTGCCACGCTACTTTATAAAGTTCAAATGCCTGTTCGGAATTAGTTTGATAAAATGATTTTGGTCCTACGCGAAACTGAAGTATACCACTATCCGGCTTCTGCATAGTTTCTGTGATGTACGGATTTCCTTTCCAGCACACCACATCCAGGTCAGCAAAAGTGTCGTTACGTTTTCCATTGATGATAAAGTTAGCCGAAGTTATTTGCGGAAATTCATCCGTGAGCGTTTTCAACATCAGCTCAATCCATTTCATTTCATCATATGTCACTTGCAGGATGATCATTACTTCACCCGTATTAGCAGTTCGTATAGTCAATGTCCGTAAAAAACCTATTTGCTTGCGCAGATCGAAAAACGGGATTTCATTTTCAACAGCAACTTTTCGTGCCAGCAATCGAATACCGTTGGATGGATCGGGCTGCAAATAACAGTTCTTCACATCAAACACCCGATCGTACATGCGCGGAATATGATAGCCGAGACCTGTTTCATACCGCTTTTCTTCAATAGCCAGATTCAATTCTTCTTTCGTCAGCCAACGATTAGCCGTGAATGTGTAATCCAGTTTGTTGCGATAATAGTTTATTTTCCTGGATGCGAGGATGGGTGTAATTGCCGGGAGTGTTAATCCTCCTATTCTTTCGAGATTATCAATAACCTGTTGTTGCTTATACTTTAATTGTGTTTCGTAATTAATGTGTTGCCACGAGCAGCCTCCGCAGGTACCAAAGTGTTCGCAAAAAGGTTCGGCCCGGTGCGGAGATAATTTCTGTACAGTAACCACTTTACCTTCCAGGTAATTACTTTTTATTTTAGTCAGTTCAACTTCTACGGTGTCTCCGGGCGCACCGCCCTGTAAAAAAATAACCAGTCCATCCACCTTAGCGATGCATTTGCCTTCAGCCGCCATGGTTTCAATCACAATATCATTTAATCGGTCTCCTTTTTTCATTTAATCAGGTTACTATGCTAAGGGTTGCGAAATTACTGAAATAAGGCCGGTTTTTAGCAGTGTATTGAATTAGCTATCTTTCGTAATTGGTGACATGTGATGAAACGATTTTTTCTTACTCTTCTGCTGCTGATTTCTTTTCCGCTAATCGCCTCGCACATTGTTGGGGGTGAGTTTGAATTGATTCATATCTCTGGAAATACCTACCGCCTGAATCTCATTATTTATTTTGATCAGATTAACGGAGCGGCCGGGGCAAAAGACCCCAGTGCTACAGTAACGATTTATCGGAAAAAGGACAGAGCATTTATGGGCACTGTGCTTCTTTCGCTAAACACCGAGACAAATGTTCCCTATACTCAGCCCGAGTGTTCCAATGGAGAAATTGTAACCTCTAAACTGTTATATACTTCTACGCTCACTCTCGCACCGGAAAAGTTTAACGATCCGGAAGGATACTTTGTAGTATGGGAGCGCTGCTGTCGGAACTATACCATTACCAACATTTACAGTCAGCAACCCCAGGGTACCAATATTGCTGCTGGTCAAACATTCTATCTGGAGTTTCCGCCAGTGGTAAAAGACGGACAACCCTTCATTAACTCATCGCCCCGGCTTTTTCCTCCGCTTAATGATTTTGCCTGTCCGTTTCGTCCTTACTATGTTGATTTTGCGGGAGTCGATGATGATAACGATTCGCTGGTTTACACATTAGTCACTCCACTTAACACCACATCGGCAGTGGCACTACCTACGCCATCACCCGGTCCTTTTCCTGACGTAACCTGGAGACCAGGTTATAGCCTTTCTAATATTATTAATGGACAGCCGGATTTAAGAATAAGCAAAGAAGGATTATTAACGGCCACGCCACGAACACAAGGACTTTTTGTGTTTGCTGTTAAGATTGATGAATACCGGAGTGGAGAGAAAATAGGGGAGAGCAGGCGCGATTTTCAAATGTTGGTGGTAGATGCTTGTCCTCAGGCGGAACCTCCACAAATTTTAGGAAAGCAACTTACTGACCCGGAATACACATTCGATGAAAACATGAGTGTTAGTTTTGTAAACACGGTTACTGATGTCGAACGTTGTATTCAGGTAAGAGTCTCCGATCCGGATGCCAGCAAAATTGAAGACAACTTCAGTGAAAAGATTTCTATTCGGGCAGTGTCACTCAATTTTAAGAAGAATGTTAGTGAAATACTTCCAGAGATTACCTCAACAACTTTACTGAATGGAAATACAGTAGATTTTACTGTCTGTTTCCCGCAGTGTCCGTTCATTGATGGCGGCCCCTATCAGATCGGGATTATTGCTTTTGATGATGCCTGTAGTTTGCCGCTTAGTGATACCTTGAAAATTGCTGTTACTATTGAACCACCAGTCAATACTAAGCCATATTTTGTAAAACCGATCGATCCGATTACCTATGTAACCCTCAACGAAGGTGGATTTTATGAGTCAGACTTTGAGATACGGGATGATGACAATGATGAGTTGATTTTATCCATCACTAATAATGGATTTATAATGGCCAATGCCGGCATTTCCATTCAGGTAGATGAACCTCGAGTGAATGGAATCATCACAGGTAAAATCCGATGGGATGCGTTCTGCGATATTTATGATTTTACGAAGCGCACGAATTTTGATGTAAAGCTTAACGTAAATGATAAAGACTTATGTGATCTGGGTGGCCAGGTAAGTACAACCTTTCGGTTTTCAGTGAACCTTCCGGGTAACGCAGATCCGTTTATTGACACAGACCTGACTGTTGATCCGCAAGAGCGTAAGGTGATTAATATTCAGCGAAGAATTAATGAATCGCTATCTTTTTTGGTTACCGGAAAAGATTTGTCGGATAACGATTTACTTGTACTCGATGTAAAACAAAGAGACTCCCTTGGCTTTTACGGAATTTCTTTCCCGATTGTAACTGGAAATGGTATTGTAGCATCCCGCTTTCAATGGGATTTAACCTGTAGTAATGTTGATCTGAAGAAGAAGAGTAATTTCACGTTTCAATTTATTGTAGTAGACAATGCCAATAAGTGCCGGTTTTATAAAGCTGATACGGTAGATGTGCAGGTAAAGATTCTTCCGCCACTCAATGCCCAGCCACAGCTAACGGTTCAACAGGGAACAAAAGTTGTTAATGAACAAACGGTTGACTTTACGTTAGGACAGTCCATTCAGTTTTTATTGACCGGAGTAGATGCTGATGTACAACCTGAACAGGATTTGATTTCACTTTCTTTAATTGAGGCAACGGGAAATGTGAAGCCGGAAGGCTACTCATTTGTTCCGGTGCAGGGCAAAGGTCGTGTTGAAACGGTTTTTTCGTGGTCGCCCGATTGTTCCATTTTTGAAAATGGTCTTTATGAAAACGATTATCTTTTCAAGTTTAAACTGACGGATAATCGTTGCTACGCGGTCAAGGCCGACACTGTTTCGGTGCGTGTAATCATTAAAGATGTAGTTAGTTCCGAAAGCGAATTTCTACCCCCTAATGTATTCACTCCCAATGGCGATGGCTGTAATGATTATTTTGCGTTGGAGGGTATTAGTCCATGTTCGTTTAATTCCGATCCGGCACAAAATCCAGATCAACAAATTTCTCTTCCGCTTGATAACTGTGTAAACCGCTTTGAATCAGTCCGGGTATACAATCGTTGGGGCGGACAGGTTTTTGAAAGTTCAGAACGGAAATTCAGATGGTATGCTTCGGATCAGGCCGCGGGTGTTTATTATTATGTGGTCAAGTACACGAATAAAGAATACAAAGGATCTTTGTCTATTCGCTTTTAAAGCACAACTGGAAGCACCAGATTCTCTTTTACGTAAGCCTCTTTGTCGAGCCACTCAACTTTTAGCCATACATCTTTTTTGCCTGTGATTTTTAGTTTATGACCTTCGGTGATCAAGGTAACTACATTAGCTCCGGCAGAGGGGCCGCTCATCAGGTAAGTGGAATCGGTTACAATGGCCGAGGGATGATCGTAGGAAATATTAACCTGTATGGCAAGGATTGCAATGACAATCGTGGTCAGAATTCCCAGAGCCACCGGCCTAGTTTCCTTTTTTCTGAGTCTATATAGAAAAGCAATCAGAAAGATTGCAATCGCAGCCAATGCTGCAGATAGATAGTAGCTGTATTTCTTTAGATTAAAGAACAAGCGTGTGCTTTCTGAATGTTCATACCCCTCTAGTCTGTTTTTAGTCGCAAGTTCTTCCAGTTTGTCTAACACCTGTATATCTCCACTAGCCAGATAGTACAGGTTTAAATAATATAGTGATAAACTGGTGCGTCCGAGTCCTTCCTGAATGAAGGCCATTTTGAGAAGCATGGCTGGAGAGTAGTGACCACTTTGGTGAAGGCTCTGATATATTTCAAACGACTGTGTGTATTGTTTTTTTAAGAACAGTGAATCAGCAGTGCCTAACTGATCGGATGCCACATTGGCTTTAGCAAACGAGCCACATAGAATTGCACCAGTAACCAGAAGAATTTTTAAAAAGCCCGTTTGTATATTTTTCATATCCTGTTACCTTTGTGCCCTCAATTACGGAAAAGCTGTTTAAAGCGGCAAATTCGCTAGTCGGGAGGAAGGTTTCGTAGCTCAGTTGGTAGAGCAATACACTTTTAATGTATGGGTCCTGGGTTCGAGTCCCAGCGGAGCCACCACAAATAAAATATAGCCCTTGTTAATCAACAGATTAGCAAGGGTTTTTCTTTTAGGGTAAGTCAAAGATTCAGAATTCCGAGTAGTATGAAAACTCATCTAAATCTTAGTAATCCTTATTTGATTTTAAGTCAAATAATAAGCTAAAATTATCCTTTCTATTTCTTTGTTTCTTAACCCACATAGTTCACATGTGTAAACAATGTAATTCTAAAGGTTTCTTTTGTAAGTCCACACGAGAATTTAATGTTGATCTTTGATATCAGAAGTCGATTAATAATTCTGATCGCTCAGTATAGATATTCAGGTTGCTATAGGAATACTGTAGATGACTTGTATGCAAAAAGCACCTAAGAGATTAAACTTACGGTGCTTTTTCATTTCAGATCTTGGAAGAAAAATTCCTATTTATTAATTGGCTTCTGGTTCTTGATTCCTTGAGCCATTTTCACGGCTTCATAGGCGTTTACCAATCCCCCCGAAATACTTAGTTGATTAAAATTAACACGGCCTCCGCCTGGCTTTTGAACCATCAGATTATCAAATTTTCTTGAAGATTTCATTAAAATATCCTTCACTTGTTCTGCTTTGAGTTCAGGAAAGTACGCCATCAGCAAGGCAGCCACACCTGCTGTGGAAGGACTTGCCATGCTTGTACCACTTTCATTTTTGTACTTACTGCCCGGAACCGTTGAATAAATTTCTACTCCTGGGGCAAACAGGGCTACCGATTTTTTACCATAGTTTGAAAAGCTCCCTACAAAATCTTCATCACTCCCCCAGGCTGAGGCGCCAACTTCAACCCAGTTTTTTGCCTCTTTGCCATCAGCATAAATACGGGACGGATAGTTTTTTTCTGTATCGATATCTTCGGCATCGTTACCTGCTGCATGTATCAACAACACACCCTTTTGCTCTGCATAGCGTACAGCCTTATCAACGGTTTCTTTATTAGGTGAAAATGACTTTCCAAAACTCATATTAATAATCTGAGCTCCATTATCCACTGCATACAAAATGGCATTGGCAATATCCTTATCACGCTCATCACCATTCGGCACGGCTCGCACAACCATAATTTTCACATTGTCAGCAATTCCTTTTATTCCCAGGTTGTTTTTTCGATCGGCAGCTATAATGCCTGATACGTGAGTGCCATGGGTGGGATCGGGTCCTTTTACATCGTTATTTCCATAACTCTTTTCATTCAGGTTATTAATATCATCACCAACAATGAGGCGCGAATTGTAAGACTCGTTATATCCATATTTTACAATTACCTCATAATAGTCAACGCCTTCTTTCAGTTCGGCTATGTATTCATCAAGCGAACCCTCATCGCCCATATTCTTGAACATATTCAATAGAAAACCTTTAGCAAAAAGGAGACTTGGCTCGTTGGTCTCGAATTTTTTTAAAGCTTCCACAGTAATTGTGTCAACTCCGAGCAGTGCTTTCAGCGTATCAACACTCTGAACAATGTTGGTGTAGATATTAGAATATAATTTGTATTGCTGCTCATTCTTAGCCTTTAGCTTTTCGTATTTGTCTTTAATCTTTTGATAGCTCTCAAACTCAGCTTTTTGTTTTTTTGAGATTTTGCTTTCGTCTACGTTTTCATACCTCGCTTTCAATCGGATGTACTCTCGGGTTAGCTCATAGGTGTCGGCATCTACGTTCCCGTTTTTTCCACCAATAAAATTCCAGCCGTAAACATCATCCACATAGCCGTTTTTATCATCGTCAATTCCGTTTCCGGGAATTTCATCTTCGTTTTTCCAGATAACATTTTTCAGGTCTTCGTGGTCAATATCTACACCCGAATCAATTACAGCCACAATCACGGTGCGGGAGGGTTGGTCTTTCAAAAGAGTCTCATAAGCCCGCTCGGCACTTACGCCTTGAAGGCTGTCTTGTTCCGGGTCACGTAAAAACCAGTCATTAGGTATTGCGCGGCTGCTTTGAGTTTGAGAAAAGCCCGTAATGCTGATTACAAACAAAAATATTACACTTAAGAATTGCTTTTTCATAGATGATTATCCCTTATAAAATTGTGCCAAGATAGCCTTTAACGTTTTTTAACACCTTTCACCGTACTTTTTTACTGATATCTTTTAAGTCTGGAGTTTCTAATAGACAGTAAGATTGTCAAAAATCCAAAAGAAATTACTTCTGTGGGGCCTGCATTGACTTGATAACGTTTGGTCAGTGTGGTTTAGTCACTTTTGATTCATAAACACAACCACTATGATACAGTTTTGCCTGATAGCCGTTTTAGCGTTTTTTACCGTGTTTTTTTATTCAGTAATCAAATTGCAGGATATTAAATTTGAGGTACACGGCTGGAAATCTAAAAAGGCTCTGATTTAGGAATAAGTCAACAGTGATTTATTCCAAAAAAAAGAAAGTCACCTACAGTTGCAGAATGACTTTCATGTAAGTGCCGAAGGCGGGACTCGAACCCGCACACCTGTTACGGCTCACGCCCCTGAAACGTGCGTGTCTACCAATTTCACCACTTCGGCATTGTGCCCAGGACTGGACTCGAACCAGCACACCTTGCGGCACTACCCCCTCAAAGTAGCGTGTCTACCAATTTCACCACCTGGGCTTAAACAAACTCGTATTAATCGAGTGAGGGCTGCCAGAATCATCCGGCAGGGGCGCAAAAGTAAAAAGGATTTAAAACTTTACCAATGTGTAGACTTACGCGGCCGCTGTCTTTTTTCTGGGGATCTTTTGTTGAAGGTATTGAACAAGCCGAACATATTCTGTGTGTTCCTTTTGCCCTAAACTGATTCTTTTCTTGTCCTCAAAAAGTATCTCTAGTTGCTTATAGACAGAGGTCTTGCCTGTCTTCACAATATTCTCACGCCATGCCAGCACCGAATTCAGGGTGTATTTTTCTGACCTTCTTAGCACCGGGTACCTGATTTCAATTTGATTATTGCCAGCACGAATCACCTTGTACCTTATAAAAATCTTGTATGCTACGAACATCCCCATAGGAAGCAGTAAGGCGATTATCAGGTAGTTATACCAGGCTACGGCTCCGCGAAAAGCGGAAACAATGTTCATTGCAAGGACCGCAACGGTGATTAACAAGAAAAAAGCAAAGGAAACAAGCGTGTTTGTTTGAGGTTTTGAGACAACCAATGTTGAAAATATTTAAAGTGTTGATGATAAAATCAGATTGAGCCGAGAATGGGATTTGAACCCACGACCTGCTGATTACGAATCAGCTGCTCTACCCCTGAGCTACCTCGGCATCAAAACAACATGTTAGTTTTGTGTTCAATAAAAACACATACAAAAGTATAATTATTCACAAAAAGTATATCTTGGAAACACTTTATGCTATCGAAGAAGTGCAAATACGCCATTCACGCCCTTATTTATCTGGCGGAAAGATTTCAACAAGGTCCCGTTCATATTCAGGAGATTGCTGATGCTCAGCGAATACCGAAGAAATTTCTGGAAGCCATTCTACTCGAATTGAGAAATGCCAAAGTGCTACACAGCAAAAAAGGGAAGGGTGGAGGTTACTACTTATATAAAAAGCCTGAAGATGTCAACCTTATAGAAATAATCCGCCTCATGGACGGTGCCATTGCCATGCTACCCTGTGTTTCACTCAATTATTATGAGCCTTGCGAAGAATGTAAGGATGAAAAGACCTGTGGTATTCGTGACAGTTTTATTGGTGTTAGGGACGAAACCCTCCGGATTCTATCTGAAAGCACCCTCGCCAAAATCGTGAAGCGAGAAAAGGTGCTAAGCAAAAAATAGCAATTATCCTTTTAGTATACTGACTTTATAGACTTATGCCTATATTTGTCTCCTCATTAAAAAAAATTATTATGTCAATACGATTAGGAGATATTGCCCCGGATTTCACGGCCGAAACCTCGGAGGGCACCATTAAATTTCACGACTGGTTAGGTAACAGTTGGGGCGTTTTATTTTCGCATCCTGCCGATTTTACACCGGTATGCACGACAGAACTTGGTGCAGTGGCCAAATTGAGAGCTGAGTTTGATAAGCGCAACGTTAAGGTGGTAGCATTAAGTACGGATTCAGTTCAGTCTCACAAACAATGGATTGGGGACATTAATGAAACCCAACATACACATGTCAATTTCCCAATCATTGCTGATGCTGATTTCAAGGTTTCCAACCTGTATGATATGATCCATCCACAGGTGAGCGATAAATTTACTGTACGGTCAGTGTTTGTGATTGCACCTGATAAAAAAGTGAAGTTAACTATCACGTATCCCGCTTCAACCGGAAGAAATTTTGATGAAATATTGCGTGTTATCGACAGCCTTCAATTAACCGCTGGTTATAGTGTTGCTACGCCTGCCAACTGGCAGCAGGGCGAAGATGTGATCATTACCACAGCCGTTAAAGACGAGGATATTGCGGCCAAATTCCCGAAAGGTCACAAACGGATTAAGCCTTATTTAAGGACTACTCCTCAGCCAAACATTTGATTTTCTGAGAAGTAAAGAATCAAGAGAGCTCCCCTTCGGAGCTTTCTTTTTTTGAACTAAATTTGCCAGCCTTTAAAAATCAATTCAGGAACGGCTACCCAGATCCATGCAGAAGGAAAAACCCATGAATGAAATGCCCGTGATGCACGAATCGGAGGGCATAGTATTATTTCATCCACATGTGCCGGCACGTGCTATTGAGGAGGTAACTCAGGTTTTACATTCACGTTGGATTGGTCAGGGGCCGCGGGTAGCGCAGTTTGAAACGGAGTTTACTCAACGTTTTGCAGGACCGGGGGCCTCAATAGCAGTAGGTTCTGGAACCGATGCTTTGCATCTCGCCTACATTTTGGCAGGATTAAAATCGGGTGATGAAGTAATTGTACCGGTATTTACGTGCACCGCTACAAATATTCCATTTCTATACATGGGAGTAACTGTTCGCTTTGCCGATGTGGACCCTGAAACGCTGAACATTAATGTAAACCATGTGCGTGAACTCATCAATGAGAAGACGAAAGCCATCGTCTGCGTTCATTACGGTGGGCTTCCGTGCGACATGGATGAATTGCAAGCCATTGCCAAAGAATATAATGTACCGATTATTGAAGATGCTGCACATGCGCCTGGTGCTACCTATAAAGGAAAAAAGGTAGGTGAAATTTCAGAATTTACCATGTTTTCCTTTCAGGCTATAAAACATATAACTACTGGTGACGGAGGGATGCTGACGATTCAGGACAAAAACCTGATTCCTAAAGCAGAACGGATTCGCTGGTTTGGCATCGATCGCTCGAACAAGCAAAAAGGTACCTGGGAAAATGACATCACGGAAGTTGGGTATAAATATCAGATGACTGATATCAGCGCAGCCATGGGGTTGGCCTCCCTGCATGAGTTCGATGAGATTTTAAGTCATCGGCAAGGCCTTTTTGAAGCATATAAAACCGGGTTGAAAGGTGCCACTGGTATTACACTGATTGGTGATCATGCACCTGATCGCACCCATGCTGCGTGGCTTTGCACGGCCCTTGTACAAAAAGACCGTCCTGGTTTTATGCGCATGCTTCGCGATAAAAAAATCGAATCAAGCCAGGTACATTATCGCAATGATCGCTACAGCATTTTTGGCGGCCGCAGAGATGATTTACCAAACATGGATGCAGTGGAGGAAAATTATATTGTGCTGCCGCTTCATACCAAGATGACAGTGGAAAATGTGAAGTATATCTGCGATGTAATTAAGAAGGGTTGGTAATTTATCTGCAGCATAGATTTGCAGATAAGTCTTTTCTCACTTCCAACCGGAAAACAATTTTTTCAGATGGTCGCGAAATAGCTTCAACCTAAAGTCATTTTTATCGGGTTCTGCGGTATACCCAGCAAATGGTTGACCCAATCGCAAGTACATATCAAAGAAGGTTGATTTGGAAAGTCCCCACTTCAATAAGAACTGCTTATTACCATCATTCTTTTTTACACGGGCCGTACTGCGCGATGTAAAATGATAGACGCGCGATTGACTTACACCTTTATAGTAACGAACTCCGCAATGCCAAAGCTTCATCATCATGTCTGGATCTGACCCCATACCAGGATAAAACTCAGTACTCAGTCCACCAATCAGATTCCAAAGGGTACGATGCATCACCATTGGGTACCAATTGGCGCCATTCCAATCCGCAAAGGGGAATGATTTGTATTCTCTTAAGAATCTCTCCTCATCAAACTCTTTTACAGTTTTACCAAAGTTATACGGAGCAATCATGCTTGAGTATTGGGTTGGGCTGTGCTCAATCATGGTTCCGCTTATGCAGAAATAGATATGATCCAGTTTTTGAATTTCTTCCAGCAGGTAGTAATCCCAGTCAGGGGCAAAGTAATAGTCATCATCCGAAAGTAAAATATAATCGGTTTTTGCCAGTGCTGCGGGTGCATTAAATCCGTAACACACACCTACGTTTTCTTCCGAGTAGGTATAATCGATTCCCTGCTCTTTAATCCACGCCAGTGTGCCGTCTTTTCCTTCGTTTACATGAACGATCAGTTGATGGGTGTAACGAGAATTTTTTTTGATGCTCTGAATACAGCACTTCAAATAATCAAGGTTATTCCATGATGGGATGAGAATCGAAAATACAGGGTTATTGAGCTTATCCGATTGACCTTGTTCCGCCACAGGATGAAAACTGATTCTGGAAATCATAACTACAAATTGAGCGCCTGATATTGTTTTTTCTTCTGGTATTGATAACCGTAGTTCACAAGATAAATCCCCGTAACGGTAACTAAAAATGCAATCCCGATTTTAAGGTTTAGTTTTTCATCTAAAATAAACCAACCCAACACCACAGCTACCAAAGGGTTGACATACGAATAAAGCGAGGCAATTGTAATAGGTAATTTGCTAAGGGTGTAGGCATACATGCTAAAGGCCGTAATCGAACCAACTAAAATAAGGTACGAGAGGGCGAACACTACTTCCGAAGTCCACATTACCTCATGTAGATTATCGAACCCGGCACTAAACGGTAGGCAAAAGAGTCCGCCAAAGAACATCTGCAGACCTGCATTTAAAAATGGATTTGAATTCTGGATAGTTCGTTTAGTAAGAATGCTACCTATTGCCCAGGTAAGGGTAGCTATAAAAATAAGGATGATCCCCATTCGGTAATTGGGATTGGCAAAGTCAGAGAGGAATTCACTAAACACCAACAGAATACCTGATAGACCGATAATAACTCCAAGACCGATAATCCAATTTGGAAGTTCTGATCGGTTAACGGAAAGGTTTATTAGGATCACCATCACGGGCATGGTTGAACAGATAATTGCAGCGAGCCCGCTGGGAACAAAAACTTCTGCCCACGACACGAGACCGTTGCCACATGTGATCATTAGAAATCCCCGAAAGGCCTGGATGCGAAGTGTATTAAAAGATGGGAAGGCTTCCTTTCGGATAAACAAAATGAAACTACATAAAATAAAACCAGCTGTTACCTGCCTGATAGCGGCAAAGAGAAAGGGAGGAAAGTGCATTACTCCTATGCGCATTACCAAAAACGTAGTGCCCCAAATAAGACAGATGCCGGCCAGACAGAAGTAAGCTATAAGGGTTTCTTTTTTCACGGGCGGCAAGGTAGATCAGCCTATGGGAATCACCAAGAAAATGAGTACCAACAATTAAAGATTGATTTACTACACTCCAGTATGATTTAAGACAGGTTTAGTTAAAAATCATTAACAATCCTTTGTCAGTACCGTACATTCGTATATAATTTAAAGTATGAAGATCGGGCATATTCTGTTAATCCTGATACTGTCAGGGTGCAGTAAATCAACGCGAACAATACAGCCATCTGTAAAGCCTTTAATGGAGGCTGTGTATGCCTCAGGTTTTGTTGTCTCTGAACAGGAGTATCAGGTTTTTTCGCAGGCAGATGGAACCCTGAAACAGGTGGTAGTAAAAGAGGGCGAAGAAGTTAAAAGAGGTCAACCCATCGTAATTGTCGAAAGTGTGCAGCAAAGTACGCGGTATACCATGGCCAAAGAGTCTTACGAACAAGCTGTTAAGAATAAAGTACCCGTAATGGCTGAGTTAGATGCAACCCTGCAAAGTGCCAGGTCAAAAATGCAGTTTGACTCAATCAACTTTGTGCGGTATGGCAATTTGCTAAGGTCCAATGCAACCTCGCGGGTAGATTATGATCGGGCTGAGATACAATACAAAAATTCCAGAAATGATTTTTTAACCATAAAAAATAGATTGATAAAGACCCAAAATGATCTGGATCTGGCTATCCAGAATAGTTATAACCAATTAAAAATTTCTGAGGAGGAATCCGCTAACTACATTTTGAGAAGTGATATTGATGGAATGGTGTTCAAGATTATGAAAGAGAAGGGGGAGTTAGTGCGCAGAAGTGAGGTTGTGGCAGTGGTTGGTATGCCCGATAATTTTTATTTAAAACTTACGGTGGATGAATTAGACATTCAGCGTGTAAAAGAGGGCCAGGAAGTAGCAGTAAAGATTGATGCTTACCCAGACAAGATTTATCGGGGTAGTGTGAGTAAAGTGTATCCTCTGGTTGATACAAGACAGCAATCGCTACGAGTAGATGTTATACTAATGGAAAAACTTCCTGGATTATTCTCAGGCCTGGCAGTAGAGGCGAATATTATTATACGTCAAAAGGAAAATGCGCTCGTAATTCCCAAACAATCCATTTTGCCAGGCGATTCCGTTTTGATCAGCACCTCTGAAGGAGAGAAGAAAGTAAAAATTATGCGGGGTATCGAAACGCTTGATGAAACAGAGGTTATTTCGGGATTGGATGTGGACAGTAAATTGATTGTGAATTAGTGAGGATGAACCTAAACTCTTATAAACTTTCCTTTAGCATTGCCTGGGTGCATTTGGTAAGCAAACCAAAGCAGACCATCATTGCCATGTTAGGGGTTACGTTTGGCATAGGCATGTTCATAGCCCTGGTTAGTTTGATGACAGGGTTAAATGATTTCACGGAGGAAATTACGATGACTTCTTCTCCGGATATTCATATCTATCATGACATTACAGAAAAGCGCTCCAGTATTCTGGAACAACTAAATCCTCAAGGACTCAATTGGGTCCATCATCAAAAACCAAAGAATGAAACTCTCCGATTGCGCAATGCAAGCCAGTTAATTGATTTGATAAGGAAAGATGATCGAATGATAGGTGTAGCCCCAACGCTTTCATCACAAGTATTTTACAACTATGGTTCTGTACAATTAAACGGACTGATTTTAGGTGTCGAGATTCTGGAAGAAGACAAACTATTTGATCTCCAGTCGAAGATGAAGGAGGGTAGGTTGGAAGACTTACTTTCTTATCATGAAGGAATTATCATGGGCAGTGGCATTGCAAAAAAACTTAATATTAAAAAAGGAGACCGGGTTGTAATCACCACCCCGCAAGGCTTTACAAAGACACTTAAAGTAGTAGGTATATTTCAAATCGGCATTGGCACAGTTGACAATGTGCGCAGTTATGCTAACATCTCAATGGTACAAACTATTCTCCAACAAGATCAGGCTTACATTACGGATATTAATATAAAAGTGAAAGATCGCCACCAGGCTAAAGAAATTGCTAAAGAATTACAGGCAAAATTTATTTATAAGTCTGAAGATTGGGAAACGGCCAATGCAACAATGCTTACAGGTTCGAACGTTCGCAACATCATTACGTATGCGGTTTCTTTTACACTGCTGGTAGTGGCAGGTTTTGGCATCTACAATATTCTTAATATGACTATTTACAATAAGATGAAAGATATCGCCATATTAAAAGCCATGGGATTTGCAGGTAAAGATGTGCGTACTATTTTCATGATTCAATCACTTGCCATAGGCCTCGTGGGTGGTTTGATAGGATTACTGGTAGGTTTTATATTATCCTATATGATTGCCCAGGTTCCATTTGATGGCGGGGATATCATCAATCTGGAGCACTTCCCAGTCAATTTCAAATCGAAGTACTATGTTATAGGGATAATTTTTGGAGTTACTACTACGGCTATTGCTGGCTATATGCCTTCCCGTAAGGCAGCAAGGATAGACCCAATTGAAATCTTAAGAGGCCAATGACAACCCAATCACCTTATGTGTTACGAACTCAGGGGGTAACCAAATATTTTTATGATCCGGAAAAATTTCAGGTCCTAAAAAATATTAACCTCACCGTTAACAGGGGGGAGTTTTTGTCATTGGTGGGTAAATCGGGCTGCGGAAAATCAACACTGATGTATGTACTCTCGACCATGGACACAGATTATGAAGGAGAACTAGAAATAGCCGGAGAGCGATTAACCGGCAAAAAGCAAAATGAATTGGCACAGTTTCGAAACAATCATATTGGCTTCGTTTTTCAGTTTCATTATTTGCTCCCTGAATTTACTGTTTTGCAAAATGTAATGATTCCAGCCTTAAAACTAGGAAAGTATTCCAACTCGGAAATTGAACATCGGGCCATTGAAAAATTGACATTGCTTGGGATGCAGGAGTTTGCCCACAAGAGAACTAACAAATTGTCTGGAGGACAGCAACAGCGCGTTGCCATTGCCAGAGCGTTAATTAATGATCCGGATATAATCATGGGTGATGAGCCTACCGGAAATCTTGATTCTTACAATTCCAACATTGTGTTTGATATTTTTCGGGAGCTTACTTCAGCATATAAGCAAACAATTATAGCGGTAACTCACGATGATGAGTTTGCCAAAAAGACCGATCGGGTAGTAGTAATGAGTGATGGCAAAATTACAACGAACTAGAAATGCGGATGAATATTAGGTTTTGAAATAGGGGTAAGGCTAGAAAAAAGTGTCTTATGGAAAACATTCAGAGTTATGAAAAACTACGATTCACCTTCAATGCAATTAAATCTTAACAATTCTTATCTCCGTCTTTTCCAGCTAGCCCAACAAAATTGGCAGCTTTGGCAAAAAGAAGAGCAGAGAAAAAAACAAAAAAAGCATCGAACAAAGTGAGTTTGGTTGAAAAGATTGGATATAAAAGTTGGAGGCACTTTAGAAATGCCTATGCGATTATTTTAGGTCTCGGAATTCTGAGCGCCATTTTTCGTTATTTTAAGTTCAGCGAGTTTAGTCTCTCCCTTCATATCAATTTTTTTATTGTTTCAGGGCTGGGCGTTATATTTATTTGGGAAAGCCTACGCTTAATTGATTTAGCTCTTAACCTTCACTTCCCGTACGAACGCAATCTTATCGGACGCATTGTGCTTCAGATTTTTCTGGGATCGTTATTCGGTTTATTTGTAAGAGTGCTGATCTACTATTTCGCTGAACCTTATTTTCCATTTCAACTCGATGACTTGTTTCTGGCAGTTACCTGGGCACTCTACATCATTTTTCCTTCAGCCATTAATCTTGTTTTTTTTACGGGATACTTCATAACTAAATGGAAAGAGGGAATTATTAAGACTGAAAGACTTGAAAAGGAAAAGACTCAGGTACAGTTTGATAATTTGAAGAATCAACTTAATCCTCATTTCCTTTTTAATGCACTTACTTCGCTCAATAGTTTGATTCGAGAAGATCCGGAACTGGCCTCTCAGTTTCTTCAGCATCTATCGAAGGTGTATCGGTATGTATTGCAACATAAAGACGAAAGTGTAGTAAGCCTACAAACTGAAATTGATTTTATCCGGAACTATATTTTCCTTGCTGAAACGAGATTCGATAAAGCGTTATCCATTGATGTTCGAATTCAAAATGAATATCTTGACAGCTCCATTGTACCTGTAACTATGCAAGTGTTATTGGAAAATGCATTCAAACACAACATTAGCGAAGCAGAGCGCCCTCTTCGCATTCTAATCTCAACTGAAAATGAGTATCTTATTATCCAAAATAATCTACAGAAGCGAAATAATGTAGAGGGCTCGAATAAGCTGGGATTGGAGAATTTAAAATCACTTTATAGATACCTCACAGACCGACCGGTGATTGTTGAGGAAACAGAAAGTCAGTTTACGGTCAAAGTACCCTTGTTATGAAAATCTTGCTCATAGAGGATGAACCATTGGTAGCTAAAGACCTGAAGAGTCTTATTATGAAATTGGAGCCAGCGGCTCAAGTACTCGAAGTTCTGACAAGTGTGACAGGGGCAAGAAGGTGGTTATCTGAAAATGAATTGCCTGATCTTATATTATCGGATATACAACTTTCGGATGGGGTTAGCTTTGAAATATTTGAAAACAGCGAAATTAACTGTCCTATTATTTTTACTACCGCCTATGATGCTTTTGCCATCCGTGCCTTCAAACTTAATAGTATTGATTACTTGCTAAAGCCCATTGATGAAAATGAATTGCAGAAAGCCCTGGCTAAGTTTAAGGTTCTATTACGGGCTAACGGAAATGATTCTTTGCAAGAGTTAATCCGTCATTTAAACAAACAACCCCAGAAGTATAAGGAACGGTTCTTGTCTCCACAGCGCAATAGTTTGGTGCCGGTGGTGGTTAATGAGATAGCCTTTTTTAATAAAGAAGAATTGATTTTTATCAACAACCTGAAAGGAGAAAAGCTATTAAGTGAACATGCTACCCTTGATGAGTTGGAAGCGTTGGTAGACCCTGCTCTTTTTTTTAGAGTAAACCGCCAGTTTCTGGTACATATACAGGTTGTAGCAAGAATTAAAACCACCCATAAAGGATTGAGCATTCAACTCAAACCGCCATTTTCTTTGATCGAATTGGATTTAAGTCGTGAGAAAGCCAGTGCGTTTAAAAAGTGGTTGGGATAAGATTACTTACCCATTAATCGTGTCATACACCACCACCTTGTCCCATAAGGAAGAGCAATCGGCAATAAACTTCTGGTGAATGGGATGATCCTGATAAACCTTTTGTCCTTCGAGGGTGTCGAAGAACATGAGTTCGGATACCGAGTAGCTATTATCAACTACATCCCGTTTTTCAGTAGAGGCTGGAACCCCAACATGTATATATTTTATAGTCTCAATTTTTGATAACGATTTAACGCCAGCAATCAATTTGGCAAGATCTTCTTTTGAATCAGGATTTTTTAGCCAAAAAAACACATGGTGTACAACTACTTTTTTATCTTTTTTCATAGAGAAGGCTTCGATGGCCGGAGCTAAAGATAATAAAGAGGCGCTGGCTAAAAACTTTCTGCGGGTGGATTTTGACATGGCGTTTTGAGATAATTACTTTTTTAAAAGTAACTAATCCTTGTGATTTCAGCCACTTCTCTTTATAAGAGAAATTGGTATTTATTCATTTCGCAACGAGTTAACCGGATTAGTATGGGCTGTACGCCACGCCTGTGTGCTCACAATAGCAAGGGCAAATACCAAGGCAATTAAACCAGTTAACGGAAATACCCACCACTCAATAGCCGTACGCACCGGATAGCGTTCCAGGTATTTCGTTAGCATCCACCAGGCCAGTGGTGCCGAAAGAAGGAACGAGATGA
>ERZ795061.539-NODE-539-length-38293-cov-9.537607_pt1 | contig 38293 bp, 36 predicted proteins | sample MGYA00375145_ERZ795061 | MGnify/ENA primary metagenome ERZ795061 (study PRJEB30190, sample SAMN05720144) | anaerobic digester metagenome | isolation source: active sludge of municipal wastewater-treating anaerobic digesters | place: USA | collected 2014-12-22 ... | reverse complement strand
GAAGACCATTCACCATATCGAGACCCAGGAGGTTATCTCGGTGCTGAAGTACCGGAACCAGGTGGTGGGCGAAGGCGGCGGTCCGGTGACGAAGGAGACCGATATCAGGGAATTGTACACCCTGTAATAAAAGCGCGGGCATGTCGCACAATGGCAGGCCAGCTGACAAAAAAGAGAAATCATCATGACAAAACCATATACCGTAGAGAACCCCATAGAGTACGCCCGCGATGTGGTCGGGTGCGACCCCTTTGCCACATTTCTCGGCATTGAAGTCGAGGAAGTGCGGGAAGGATACGCCCGCGTCGGCATCACGGTGAAGCCGGAATTCATGAACGCGGTCGAGCGGGCCCACGGCGGCTTCATCCACGCCCTGGCCGACCAGGCCTTTGCCGTGGCATGCAACAGCACCGGCGTCATGGCCATCGCGGTGAACTTTTACATCAATTATCTCTCCTCGGCCGTGGACGGGGAGAAGATTTTCGCCGAGGCGATGCCGGTAAACGTGGGCCGCAAGGTCTCCGTCTGGAGCATCCAGGTGCGCGGCGCCGAGGACAAGCTGATTGCCACCGGGGTCGGCACCGCCTATCACAAATAACGCCGGCGGCGGTCTTATTATGACCCCCCGTCCCCCTGAGGGCGTGTGCGAAAGAGGATGTTTTGGGACCTGTCATTGCGAGCACAGCGAAGCAATCGTGATAATGTCAAAAAAGTGACATGATCTTGCCATATAATCTATGTGTCATTTTCAAGATCGCTTCGTCGTTTCACTCCTCGCGATGAGAAGCGAACTAATTATCTTACATGCCCCCTTCGGGGGTCAGGGGGGATTAAAGCGAGGAATTTCCTGAGTCTAAAATGCACTTATAAGATATGTTTATGTATAATTAAGTGTTGACAATGACTTTTAATGTAAGAATATATTGGTGTTAGACGATGCGTAAGGAGAATGCTGTGCTGAAACGACTGATAATTCCCGTTGTTGCGGGCCTGTTTTTTTTCGCGTCATGCGACGGATTCATTGACGGTAAAAGCGCGGACGATCTGAAGGACTATGAAAAGAAATACTATGTCTTAAAGAAGGATATAGATGTTGACGGTAAAAAGCTGAAGAAAGGCGAGGAGGTGAGGATCGTGGTCACCGCCGGCAAGGAATGGGTCAAGGTTCATGCCTATCCGGCGCGGGCGAACGAGCTTAAGGCGGACCGTATCCTGATCCTTTACATCTTTGACGATGATTTCGAGAAAAAGAGATTCAACATGAATTTCTTCAATGAACAGCTGAACGCGGTGGCCGCCGTCAGGGGCGAGGCCGCGGTGTTTGACAAAAAGAAAAAATAACCTATAACGGATAAAGCCATGTTCGAAGGAGTATATACAGCACTGATAACGCCGTTCAGGAACGGCACGATTGATTATGACGCCCTTGAAAAAGTGGTGGCAATGCAGATTGACCGGGGGATAGACGGCATCGTTCCCATGGGGACCACGGGCGAGTCCCCGACCGTTTCTTTCGAGGAGCACAAGGAATTCATACAGCGGGTCGTGAAGCTGGTCAATAAAAAGGTCAAGGTCATAGCCGGGACCGGCGCCAATTCCACCGAGGAGGCCATCTGGCTATCCCGCGTTGCGGAGGAGGCGGGCGTCGACGGCGTGCTGCAGGTGAATCCCTACTACAACAAGCCGTCCCAGCGCGGCCTCATTGCCCATTTCGAAAGCGTGGCGAAATCGATCCGGATACCCGTGGTGCTCTACAACCACCCGGGCCGCACCGGCATCAATTTCCTTCCCGCCAGCGTGAAGGAGCTCTGCACCCGCGCCGAAAACGTCGTGGCGATGAAGGAGGCCTCAGGGGACATTAACCAGATGATGGAGCTGCACGAGCTGTGCGGCGACCGGCTGGTCCTCCTGTCCGGCGACGACGGCAACCTGCTCCCCTTCATGGCCATCGGGGGAAGGGGGATTATCAGCGTCATATCCAACCTTCTCCCCGCGGAAGTGAAGAAGATCGTCACCCTCTGGAACGGGGGAAAGACCGCCGAGGCGAAAAAGGAATTTTACCGGCTCCTTCCCCTGAGCCGGGCCATGTTTCTTGAGACGAACCCCGTGGGGATTAAGGCCGCCATGGCCATGGCGGGCATGTGCAGCGAAGACCTGCGCCTTCCCCTGGTGCCCTTGTCCGATGACAACCGGGCGAAGCTCCGGAAGGCGCTCCTTGACTACGGGGTGAAGCTTTCATGAGGATCGGGATCTGCGGCATATGCGGGCGCATGGGCGTTTCGGTGCTGAAGATCATGCTGGAGCGGCGGCATGTCCTTGCCGCGGCCTTCGACCATGAAGGGGCGCCCCGGTTCGGCGGCGATGCCGGCATGCTTGTCGGCTCAGAGGGGCTGAATGTCACGATAACGGCCATCAACCAGGACGATATCCTGAAGGCGGACGGCATCATCGATTTTTCCGCGCCGGCGGCGTCGATGCGCCTCCTGGAAGAAGCGTGCGCGGCGGGGAAGCCGCTGGTGATCGGCACCACCGGCTTTTCCGATGACCAGAAGAAGAGCATTGAAAACGCGTCGCGCCAGATACCGGTTCTTTTTTCGCCCAACATGTCCGTGGGCGTGAACCTTCTGTTCAAGCTCACCGAAACGGCGGCGCGCGCGCTCAACACCGAGTATGACGTGGAGATATTCGAGGCGCACCACCGCTTCAAGAAAGACGCCCCCTCCGGGACCGCGCGGCGTCTCCTGGAGATAGTCAGGGAGAACATGGGGGGCCTGGAAAAGGCAAAGGAAGTTCCGGGACGGGACGGGATCGTCGGGGAACGCTCGAAAAACGAGATCGGCATCCTTGCCATGAGGGGCGGCGATATCGTCGGCGAGCACACGGTGTTTTTCACGACCTTCGGCGAGCGGATAGAGCTCACGCACCGAGCCACCAGCAGGGAGATCCTCTCCTCGGGCGCGGTGACGGCAATGGAATTCCTGGCGGGCAGGCCCGCCGGCCTATATACCATGTATGACGTGCTGGGGTTTTAATGTCCGATAAGAAAGAAACGGCGCCTGACGAAAAGCAGGCCTTTGAGGAAAATCCCTTCAACCCGGAAAACAGGCGGCCCGAGGACATCGTCAGGCTCTTCTATACCTTCGACGTGCCCATCATACCGGTGGTTTCCAAGCGCGGCATACTCATCGGCGTGCTCAAAAAGGAAGACCTCGTTTCCGAGCTTTCGGACATCGAGCGCGTGGAAAAGATGAAGGTAGACGATTTCGTCACCAGGGTGGCGAAGAAGCTCACCCTCGACGAGCTCCTTCCTTACGGCTCCATCAAGGAGTTTGTCGTCATCAACATTTTCGGCGATATCCAGGGCAAGTGGTCGCGGCTCCAGCTCTTTACCGCGTCGGAAACCCCGGAGCGGTCCGGGGCAGCCGCCGACCGCGAGGCCGATGTCCAGAAGGAAGAGCAGATCCTCGAGTGGATGATCTACCTGATCCTGGAGCATATACCGCGGGCGCTCTACGCGGTCAACATCAACGGGAAGACCATCTTTTATAACAGTCATTTTGAGGACCTGTACCGGAAGCATTTGAAAAAGGACGTTGATGTGGCTTTTGTCGAGGAATCAATTAAGGATCCGGATAAAAACGAGCTTATATCCGGCAAAAAAAGCGATGAGCTCATGTTTTTCAACCGTGACCTGAAGATACATTACGAGAAGATCCCCCTGATGAGCAAGCGGAAGAAGGTGGGCTTTCTGCTCTTCTGCACGCCGGTTTCCGACGATAAGTCGGCTTCGCCGATACCGGGGATAGATATTAAATCGAAGTCCCTTGACTATATCGCCGATGCGGTGGAGCGGATCGTCCTGGTCGACCTGCTGAAAGAAAAAAAGGACCTTGCCGCCGTTGCCAAGTCCCTTAAAATAAGCGAGAAATCGCTCGGCCATAAGATGAAAAAGCACGGCATCAAGTGGAAAAAAGAAGAATAACGCCATGGGTTTTTGCCCTTACGGGCAAAAAAATACTTGAAAGGACATAATAATTTTATTATATTGTCTAACGTAAAAGATGATATTTTTGTTGACTTAAACCGACTGACCCGTAGATTGTCCTTGTTTGAAAAGATTCGGCACCTCCGTACTATCTTTTTTGGTATTATTCCCTATATATTTGTTTAAGGGCGTCTAAAAAAAACGTAATATAATCCTGCATAATAACATTATACAATAACACGCTATTTTATTAATCATTTATCTTATTTTTCAACAAGTGTTTTAGCGGGATAATCAGCGCAACGAGATCCATGCCTTCCAACAGTATGCAAAGCATGGCATCATGCAATATCAATTAAAAACCAGAAGGAAATTCTATGGCACGAACTACGGAATCCGCGAAGTCCAGGAGCAAAACCGAAAACCAGCAGGCCAACGGAAACGGGACTGAAAACACCGAGGCCGCACCGGTCCAGGAGACTGCGGCGCCGGAACCTCCCCGCAACGGAAAAGCATCGGAAACCTGGCTTGACCTCGCCGAGCTGAAGACCAAGAAAATAACCGACCTGGTCAACATCGCCAAGGAAATGGGCATCGAGCGGATTTACGGGATGAAAAAACAGGACCTCATCCTGGAGATCCTGAAGTCACAGACCGAGCAGAAGGGGCTCATTTTCTCAAGCGGCGTCCTGGAAATCCTGGCGGACGGATACGGATTCCTGAGGTCGACCAACTACAACTACCTGCCCGGCCCCGACGACATCTACGTGTCGCCGTCGCAGATACGCCTCTTCGGCCTGAAGACCGGGGACACTATCGCCGGCCAGATCCGGCCCCCGAAGGACAACGAGCGTTTTTACGCCCTCCTCAGGATCGAAGCGGTCAACTTCGAGAACCCGGAACAGCTGCAGAAGCGGGTGCTCTTCGACAACCTGACCCCGCTCTATCCGCAGGAGCGCATCAACCTGGAAACTGAAACCGAAAACGTCGACATGCGTATCGTCAACCTGATAACGCCGATTGGAAAAGGACAGCGGGCCCTCATCGTGGCCCCGCCCCGTACCGGTAAAACGATACTGCTGCAGAAAATAGCCAATTCCATAACAACGAACCACCCCGAGATCTACCTCATCGTTCTTCTCATCGACGAACGGCCTGAGGAGGTGACGGACATGCAGCGCACGGTCAAGGGAGAGGTCATCTCCTCCACCTTCGACGAGCCGGCAAGCCGCCACGTCCAGGTCACGGAGATGGTGCTGGAAAAGGCCAAGCGCCTGGTGGAGCACAAGATGGACGTCGTCATACTCCTTGATTCCATCACCAGGCTGGCCCGCGCCTACAACCAGGTGGTGCCGACCAGCGGCAAGATCCTCTCCGGCGGGGTTGACTCCAACGCCCTGCACCGGCCGAAGCGCTTCTTTGGAGCGGCCCGGAACATCGAGGAAGGCGGAAGCCTCACCATCCTGGCGACGGCCCTTATCGACACCGGAAGCCGCATGGACGAGGTTATTTTCGAGGAATTCAAGGGCACCGGCAACAGCGAGCTGCACCTTGACCGCAAGCTGGTGGACCGGCGTATCTTCCCGGCCATCGACATGAGCAGGTCCGGCACCCGCAAAGAAGAATTATTGCTTGACACGGAAGAGCTAAATAAACTATGGGTTCTCAGGAAGGCCCTCTCCTCAATGAGCGCTACGGAAGCGATGGAGCTCCTTGTTGAAAAGATGAAGGCCACGAAAAACAACAAGGCTTTCTTCAAGGCCATGAATTCATAAACAAGGATCGTACAATGAAACCGAATATACATCCCGAATACAAAGACACGGTAATAAAATGCGCGTGCGGCAACGAGATCAAGACGAAGTCAACCGCGAAGGATATTCACGTTGAGATCTGCTCCAACTGCCACCCCTTCTACACCAAGAAGCAGAAGATCGTCGATACCGCCGGCCGGGTCGAAAAATTCAAGAAGAAATACAACATCAAGTAATTGCGGCAACACCATCGCTTTGACGCTGCTGGGAGACCGGGTATTACCGGTCTCCTTTATTTTACGGGTATGACGGCAGAAAGGGCTTCCCGGACCAGGGGCATTTTTCCTCCATTTTTGAGATAAAGACTGTATGGTGGAAACCGTTATGCCGATAGTAAAGTAATACCACCATGGAAGGGACAGCAATGGCATCTAAAAGACTTGGCGAGATACTCATGGAAAAAGGCATCATCACCAATGACCAGCTCAACGAAGCGCTGCAGGTACAATCGTCGAAAGGCGGCCTGCTCGGCATAATTCTCGTGGAGATGGGGTACCTCAAGCCGAAGATGCTGGCGAACTTTCTCGAAACCCAGAAGTATTCCTGATACCTATCAATACCTTGACCATCCTGTCTGACCCCGCTCCCCGCAGGGGCGCGTTTCTAATGCCCCCCGACCCCCTGAGGGGGCGCGTGAGAAGAAGCGGTTTTTTGTTAAATAGCAATATTATTTGAAATTCCTCGGCACGATCAGGAAAGGATTCGTGAGACAGTGTATTGCTCTCTGCTTGTCCAGGAAAATCCGGGACTCGTTGATGTGATACGCATGCAGATTGATACTGGATTACATGCCCCTCCGGGGGGGAGGGGGCATGGGTGTTGTTACGGGCGCTGTTGTGACCCCTACGCCGCTTTCTGTGCCTGTTTCCGCACCAGGAAGATCCCGAGAGCGCCGGTAATGACGTAAAGTATGCCGACTATCTGGCCCTGGGTGAGTTCAAGGGCGAACTTCGGGTTGAGCCTGATGAACTCAACCAGGAACCGCGCGGTGCCGTTGAGGATAAGATAAAGGAAGAAAATGATTCCCGCCGGGAGCTCCTTCTTGCGCAGCTTCATGAAAAGGATGAAGAACATGAAAGAGACGAAGGACTCGAAGAGGGGAGTGGGGAAGACCGCCGCCGTGACCGGCACAATGCCGTTCGGGTAGGGCGTGCCAAGGAACGTCGAAGTGGCAATGCCGTAGCAGCCGTCGCCCGACACGTGGCATCCAAGCCGGCCGACGCCGTAGGCAAGGGTCATGGCCGGGACCACGATGTCGAATATCTCAAGGATGCTTTCCTTGTTCTTCCGTATCAGGATCATGGAGAGGAGGAAGGCCAGGATGAAGCCGCCGTACACGGACAGGCCCGCGCCGGAGAAGATCATCCCCTTCGGGTCGCGGAGGAACTCGCCCATGTTTTCAAAAATATGGAATATCTTCGCGCCGATGATGGCGCTGGGGATGATGACCAGGAGGAGCTTGTATGCCAGCTCGGGGTCCTTGCCCCTGATCGTGAGCTCCCTTTCGGTGAGAAGAAAGGCCAGGTAGAACGCCAGGCCGAGCATCAGTCCGTAGGACCCGATGTTGATGAATTTATAGCTGAACAGTATGGGATACATGAAGATCAACCTCTGGAATATTTCATTATTGGATCCCGTAATGTAACATGATACCGAAGATATTTGTCAAGATATTTCCTCACCCCCCTACCCCCCTCTCCATGAAATGGAGAGGGGGGATCATATATATAAATTATTTTCCGCGGAAACCCTCTCCTTTTTTCCGAGTTTAATTGGAGAGGGTGCCCCAGAGGGGCGGGTGAGGGGCAGCAATTATGAGGGTCAGTGAATAACTGCCAATATTTTTGTTGTCATGTGCCGATACCTGTAGTATAGTATATTATCAGCGGTGAAATTACGAGGGAACCATGGACAGCAAGGAACGGGTTGAGCTGATACGGCGGGGAAACGAGCTATTCAACAGCGGCGACATAGCCAGGGCTGCCGCGTTGTTCGTGAAGACCGGCTACCGCGACGGCCTGACCAGGATCGCCGACCACCTGTTTTACGACAAGCGGCAGCCCCTGGTGGCCCTGAAGTACTACCGGATGGTCAACCGCCAGGACAAGGTGAACGAGATCTTCGAGCGCATGGTCTTCGCCTTCGGCAGGCTCATGGGCAAGGAGCCCCCGAAGCAGAAGGTGGAGCTGCCGCCCCTCAAGGTCTCGCCAAAACTCAAGATTCTCGCCGAGGAAATCCTCCGCAGAAACGAGGCTGCGGAAAAGTGACCCATAATAACTGACTGTAGTATATAGCAGTTTCCTGAAAAACTCCATGGAGGGAGTTTTTCACGAAACTGATAGATAAAAGCCGTCCTGAGAAAGACGGCTTTTTTTGCCTCCTCGATTTTACCGTAAATATAAAAAAACATTGATTATTTTCTGTCCCGGCTGTATAGTGATGCCTTACCATGATCATCAATTACCTGAAAAACATTTTCCTTCCTGTCCCGGAAGAACAGGCAAAATGTTTCCGGGAGACGCTAGCTTCGGAAAACCTGGTGCGTCTCGTCATCGGCGGCGCCGCCCTTTCGGCAGTGGAGCTTGGCGTTTTTATCACATCAATAAACATGGAGATCGGCATTAACAATTATCCCCTTGCCGTAATCCTGTTCAACTGCCTCATGATACCGCTGGTTGTTCTGCTCAGGCGGCGTCCCGGGGGAAGGCAAGTGAAGCGGGCGGCGGTCTACGGCGCCGTTGCCTTTTACCTTGTCTGGTCGTGTCTTTTTACCTGGTCAACACGCTCCGTCATGTCGGCGTCAGCGCCCGTCCTGCCGCTTTCAGTTTACATGCTGATGGTCTATGGAATAGCGGTGTTCATCTTCCTGGAACCGGTATGGAGCGCCGTATTCTTCGCGGTAAGCTTTATCCTGTTCATGGCGCTGGCGCCCTTCCATCGGTTTGTCCCGAGAGAAATGATGGCGATACTGTGGAATGCCGTCGCGCTCAATGTCTTTGCCTGGATTACATCCCGGCTGATCCTTGGCTTCCGGCTCCGATCATTCCTGGACAACACCATGATACAGCGCAAGAACAGCGAACTTGAGTCCGAAAAGAAAAATCTCGAGGACGCCCTGACGAAGGTGAAGCACCTTTCGGGCCTCCTCCCCATCTGCGCCAGCTGCAAGAAGGTGCGGGATGACCGGGGGTACTGGCAGCAGGTGGAGGAGTATGTTGCCGAGAGGTCGGAGGCCACCTTCAGCCACAGCCTCTGTCCGGAGTGCATGAAAAAACTCTATCCTGATCTTGACAGGTAGCCCGCGGAGTCCATGGATTTTTCACCGGGACGGAAATTGTAATTGCGCTCCGCGGTGGAAAATTTATGCCGGTACCATGATTGCCGGTCTGATCAACACCACCGCCTTTTTCGCGGGATGCCTGTCGCTTCTCCTGTCCGCGGGGCAGCTGTGGGTGAAGAAGCGCCGCCTCGAGAACTACAATCTGGCGGCTCTGTTTTTATGCATGGGGGTCATCCTGCTCCAGCTCTCCTTCCTGTCCGACGGCACGACGCGGCGCTATCCCGAGATCATGATGTTCCACCTGGTCTTCCTTTATCTCATCACGCCGCTCCTCTATTTCGCCTATCACCTGGTGGTGCTTAACGAGGATTCGCTTCCCCGCTGGCAGATGGGGCTTTTGCTCCTTCCCACCTTCATCGTGTTCATGATTGATATTGCGGTCCTCTTCATTACGCCCTACGAGAAATGGATCGTCAGCGCCTTCATCTTCAGCGGAACCGCGTCGCCGTTCGTCTTGTTTTTCAGGGCGCTCTTTGCCGGCGCTGCGCTCCAGATCCTGGTCTACCTGAGTATGCTGTTCCGCAAGCTCCTCGCCCTCTGGAAGGTCGGCGACCAGCCTCCCGTGGCCTTCATCACCATGCTCTATATCATTCTTTCCATCGTCGGGGACGTCGTCCTTTCCATGGGGTATATCTTCAGCTCCATGGACGTGCTCCGTGCCGGGATGCTGATGGTGAGTGTCATGCTCATCGCGTCGCACCTGGTGGGCCAGCGGCACCCGAAATTCCTCCAGATGCTGCTGACGGAGACCTCGAAAAAAAGGTACGAGCGTTCCATGCTGCAGGGGCTTGACCTGAAGGAGCTCGGGCGGCGGCTCAAGGTGCTGATGGAGCATGAGAGGAAGTACGCCGATGAGTCCATCACCCTCGGCAGCCTGGCAAAGGCCCTGTCCATAACGCCGCACCAGCTTTCGGAGTTCCTGAACGAGCGCTACCAGACGAACTTCCGCTCCTTTGTCAACCGGTACCGGATCAAGGAGGCGGAAAGGATCCTCGTGGAAGAACCGGACAGCTCCGTCCTGTCGATAGCCTTCGTCATCGGCTTCAATTCAAAGACCACCTTCTTCAGGGCCTTTGAAAAACAGACCGGGATGCGCCCCCAGGAATACCGCAGGCTGAACATGCAGAAGAATTGATCGCGGTTCATTTTTATAAACTGCGACCCCGGAATAACCGTCCCGCGGGATTCTTCGTTGACAGTGGAGTCTCTCCTGCGGTTTCATTAACTATCCCCCCCTCTAGAAATTTAAAATTTTAATTCTAACAGTTTCCTGAAAACGAATTCATCGGCACTATCCCCCTCCCTCGATGGGAGGGGCTAGGGGAGGGTGATAATTTTAGCAGGCATTTCACCCCCTCCTCGCCTCGCCCATCAAGGGGGAGGTTTTACAGATGCGCCTCGAACGAAATGAATCATTTATTTTAAAGGAGAATCCTATGCAGCAGGAGATGAAGAGCATCCAGGAAAAGAAACCGGTGCCGGAAATTATAGGGACCAGCAATAAACTGCTTGAAGTGGACCTCGGCAAAGCTTCTTTCACGATAGGCGATATTGACGCGAAGGACCGCGAGGATTACCTGGGCGGCAAGGGCCTCGGCCTGAAGCTTTACTACGACAGGGTCCCGGCCGGGGTCGACCCCCTGAGTGAAGATAACCTGATCGCCTTCATGCCCGGCGTCCTCATGGGGACCGGGGCGCCCTGCTCGGGACGCTTTGAAGCGGTCACCAAGTCGCCGCTGACCGGCATCATGGTTACGGCCTCGTGCGGCGGGGCCTTCGGCATGGCCCTCAAGACGTCGGGCTGGGACGGGATCATAATACGGGGGAAGGCGAAAAAGCCGACCTACCTTGTCGTTTCCTCGAAGGGCGTCGAGTTCAGGGACGCGAAGGACCTCTGGGGCAAGGACACCGTGAAGACACAGGACCTTATCGCGAAGGAGGGGGGCGGCGCCGTGGTCATCGGCCCCGCGGGGGAAAACCTGGTCCGCTTCGCCAACATCTGCTCCGGCCACCGCTTCCTCGGCCGCGGCGGCATGGGCGCGGTCATGGGCTCGAAGAACCTGAAGGCGGTGGTCGCCGTCGGCAAGGAATACAGGATCCTCCCCAAAAAGGCAAAACAGTTCAATAAAATAAAAAAACAGCTTAACAACTATATCAATAACAACAATATCACCGGCGGCTCCTACCGGAGCTTCGGCACGAACGCCAACGTCAACCTGTCCAACGCGGCGGGCATTCTCCCGGTCCGCAATTTCACCGGCGGCACCCACGGCGAGGCCCACAAGATATCGGGGGAGCTCATGGCGGAAAAGCACGATACCAAGTACAATACCTGCAAGCCCTGCTCGATCCTCTGCGGCCACAAGGGGAATTTCGGCGGCAGGACCCGCTCCGTCCCGGAATACGAAACCATCGGCCTCTTCGGGTCCAACCTGCTCATCTTCGACCCGGTGAAGATAGCCGACTGGAACGATATCTGCAGCGAGATGGGGATGGACACTATCTCGGCCGCCGGGACGATCGCCTGGGCCATGGAGGCCGCCGAGAAGGGGCTCTTTCCCTCGGCCCTCAGGTTCGGTTCGCCCGAGGGCGTGGCCGAGGCCCTGGAGGACATCGCCCGCATGAAAGGGATCGGGAAGGATCTCGCCATGGGGTCGCGCTGGTGCGCGAAAAAATACGGCGGCGAGGAGTTCGCCATCAATGTCAAGGGGATGGAAATGGCCGCTTACGACCCGCGGGGATGCGTGGGCCACGGCCTTTCCTACGCGGTGGCCAACCGCGGCGCCTGCCACCTGTCAACCTCGATGTTCACCCTGGAGTCCTTCTTCAACATGGCCAGCCCCTACGCGAAGCGGGGCAAGCACACCATGGTAAAGTTCTTCGAGGGGGTCTACGCCGCCATGAACTCCCTCCACATCTGCCACTTCACGGCCTTCGCCGTCTTCCTGGAGCCGCCCCTGATCAAGTTCACGCCGGTGCCGGGCCTGAAGCTCCTCACCCAGAACCTCACGCCCCTGGCCCTGAACCTGATGGACATCAGCATCTGGCCCCAGCTCTGGCACTCGGTGATGGGCAAGACCTACATCCCGTACATCAGCATGCTGAAGTTCAGGAAAACCGGGGAGCGTATCCACGTGCTTGAGCGCTACATGAACACCCGCGAGGGGATCTCGAAGAAGGACGACACGCTGCCGGCCCGCTTTCTATATGAGGGAAGAAAATCAGACTCTGAAGGGAGAACGGTCCCCCTCGAGAAGATGCTCAGGAAATACTACCGGGCGCGGGGGTACGATGAAAACGGCATACCGACCCCGAGGCTTCTCAAGAGGCTCGGGATACCCCGGAGAGTTTAATTCTCCGCCGACGAAATACTGTTAAGGAGCGATACGATGACATCATCAGATTATTTTGAATTTTTCAGCCAGGCAAAGATAATGTCCGGCAACAGGGCGATGAGCAACATCCCCATCGAGCTCGACGGGTTTGACGCGAGGAAGCCCCTGGTCGTCACATCGAAGGAGGTGACGAAGGCGGGGCTGGGGAAGAAGTTCGCCAGGGCCCTGTACGATTCCAACGTCGTTATCGGCGCCATCTTCGATGAAGTGCCCTATTATGCCGGCATCTCCCAGGTGCGTGACCTGGCGAAGCTGTTCCGCGACCGGGGCTGTGATTCCCTGATAGCCATCGGCGGCGGCGCCGCGGCCGATGTGGCAAAGTGCGTCAACGTCATGGTTTCGGGGGAAACCGATGACATCCTCCAGTTCGTCGGGGAGGACCGGATCACCCGCCATCTCAAGCCTTTCATCTATGTCGCGGCCTCCGGATCAACCGGATACGAGGCGTCGAACCGCGCGATGATCGAGGGGCGCGTGATCAGGTCGGACTTCCTCTTTCCCGATGTCATCTGCATCGACAGGAGCATGGTGTCGGCGAAGAACGGCGGCGCGGTCCTCGAGGGGGCCATGGTCGCCTTCGCCCAGGCGGTGGAGGCGGCCGACATGCCCAACAACAACCCGGTCGTGGACGCCTATGCCCACGCCGCGATCCAGTTCATCTGCGAGAACCTCCGGAAGGGGATCAGGTCGCCCGGCGATAAAAACAGCGGTTTGGCCCTTGCCAATGCCGCGGCCATGGGGGCGATCGCCTTCTCCAATTCTCCCGAGGGGACCGTGCACCTGCTTTCGAAGTCCCTTGCCAGGGTTACGGGCCTTTCGGAGTCGCTCTGCACGGCGGTCCTCCTGCCGTACAGCCTCGAGCTGAAGCTCGGCAGGAAGGAGCCCTTCCGCGGCGACCTCCTTCTCGTCATGGCGGGGTTTGAGACCTTTGCGTCCACGCCGGAAAAGGAGCGGCCCCGGGCGGCTCTGGAGCTCATTCGGCAGCTCCTGGCTGAAGTGAAACAATATCCCCGCGCCCTGAAGGACGTGAAGGTCGCGAAGTACCGCCTCGACGAGGCCGCGAGGGCCGCCGCGGAGGAGGGGGACGGGCGCGTGGACCTCAAGGACTGCATGACGATCCTTGAGCACGCGTGGGAAGGAACATCAATACTGTAATAAGAGGAGACCATGCCATGAATATAAACAACTATCCTGAAATACGGCCGAAGAGCAAGCTTATCAAGAAGATATATGTCTGGGTCATGCTCTTCGTGTTCGGAAGGGCCTTCCAGGCAGCGTCGAAAGTCGACCCGGCAGCGAAGGAAGAATTCGCGAAGATGCCGGCCGACTTCTGCTTCGACATGTGCGTCCTGCCGAACGGGCCCCACATGATCATCGGGAAGGACGAGAAAGGGAAGATCAGGTACATGGGGTGGGACCCCAGGGGCAAGAAGATCACCCTCTGGATGAAGATCAAGAACCTGGACGCGGCCATCCTGATGTTCACCTTCCAGGAGTCCTCCTGCGTGGCCACGGCCCGGGACCGGCTCATCGTCGACGGCGACATCCCCGCGGCCTGCGGCATCCTCCGCCTGATGAACCTCCTCGAGACGCTCCTGCTGCCGAAGCTCCTCGCGAAGCTCGGCGTGAAGCGCTACCCGCGGAGGACGCAGCTCTCGCCGGCGCGCAAGTGGGCGAGCCGTATCCTGACCTATATCCGGATCGTGGCCTGAGGCCGGACCGTGACGAAGACGCTATCATACAACTTTCAGAGAGGAGCGCATTATGATTTTACCCGGATACTATGAATTCTGCTGCCGCGTGAAGACCGTTTCAGGCCACCGGGCCCTGGAGAACATACCGGAGGCGCTGCTCGCGATGCACTCGCGGCGCCCGATGATTATCTCCGACAGGGGGGTCGCCGGCGCCGGTCTCATCAGCCTCGTCACCGGCGCCATGAAGCCGAAAAAGGGAGGGAAGGGCGTCGCCATCGGCGCCGTATACGACAGCGTCCTGCCCGACTCGGACATCAGGATGGTGGAGGATATCGCGAAGATATACCGCGAGAAGAAGTGCGACTCCATCATCGCCATCGGCGGCGGGTCGGTCCTCGACACAGCCAAGGGCGTGAACATCCTCGTCTCCCTCGGCGGCGACAGCCTTATGCGCTACGCCGGGGCCGGCGCGGTGAAGAAGAAGCTCAGGCCCCTCATCGCGGTGCCCACGACCTCGGGGACCGGCTCCGAGATGACCCTGGTCGCCGTCATCGCCGACCATGAGCGCCGCGTGAAGCTTCCCTTTACGTCCTATTTCCTGCTTCCGGACATCGCGGTCCTCGACCCGCGCATGACGAAGACCCTTCCGCCGGCCCTCACCGCGTCGACGGGAATGGACGCCATGACCCATGCCTGCGAGGCCTACACCTGCCTGGCGAAGAACCCCCTGTCGGACACGACGGCCCTTGCCGCCATACAGCTCATCAGCCAGAACCTCCTGAAGGCGGTGAAGAAGGGCGACGACCTGGAGAGCCGCCTGGCCCTGGCGAACGGGTCCGCCCTCGCGGGCATGTCCTTTTCCAATTCGATGGTCGGCATGGTGCACACCATCGGCCACGCCACCGGAGGGGCCTGCGGCGTCCCCCACGGGACCTGCATGAGCATCCTGCTGCCCTACGGCCTCGAATACAACCTGCACAAGACGGCCCATCTCACCGCCGATTTGCTGTATCCCCTCGCCGGCGCCGGGGTGTACGCCGCCACGCCGGCGAAGGAGAGGGCGGTGAAGGCCATCGCCTGCATCCGCCGGTTGAACCAGGACCTCCACGACTCCACCGGCGGCAGGCACGCCCGGTGCCTCAGGGAGGTCGTTGACCGCGACGGGAAGCAGATGGTGCCGAAGGAGGCCCTTCCCGCCATAGCGCGCACGGCCATGGGCGACGGATCGCAGTTCTACAACCCGGAGGAGCTCGACTACAGGGACTTCATGATGGTCCTGGAGCACGCCTGGGAAGGGACGCCCCTCGATCTGAAAAAGGTCATCAGGGGGAAGAAGGGGCAGAAGTTTTAATCGTTGAAGCGGCGGGGGTTCTACCCGGTCAGAATCACATTCTGTGAAATTGCTGCTCCCAATTATCCAGATTCTGTAGCAATGACTGGCGGACCGCGGGATTGTCTGCTATTCCTGCATGGATCAGCCGGGTGTCCGGTTGAATATATCCATGCAGAAGGCCCCGATGAAAAAGTTTTTACCTGCGCTATTATTCCTGGTCATTGCGTCCGCAACCTTCGGCCATATCCCCTATGTCCGTCCCTATGATGTGGGCAGCATAAAGATTCCGTCACCGATGGAAAAATCAATGGCCTATTACATGAGCTTTGAAAGGAAAAGGGACGTCGATTATCTTTATTTTAACCTCAAGGATGATGATTTCAACACGGGCCTGGCCCTTACGGGCCTGAAGGATGAAGTCTTCCGGCTTGTCGCCACGGATAAAAACGGCGTAACCGGACGAAAGCTCCGCCTGGGGTCCCTCGTTCCCGATCGCGCCGTGTATGACGATATCCTTCCGGTGATTGCCGTGGCCGGGCCCCTCCCGGTATACCTGCAGCCGCCGGACTGCAGCGTGGCGCTCCCCTTCAGAGTAGCCTGGAACGAAGGCGTCTACATCTTTATACGTAATCCGGATATCTGCCTAACGCATTATGCTTGCCTTTAGCGGCGGAATGGCGTTTTTTGGCACTATGCGGAGGATGCAGCCGGTGGCTGACATGCGTGAAATTGAACCCGGAATATTTCTGGTCGCGGAGCGGGGCGGATGGGGGCCGATGCGGCCGCCGATGAACATGTACGTGCTGACCGGTGAGGTAGGCCTGCTCTATGAGGCGGGCTACGGCACCGGGGGCTCCGTCCGGTACCTCGCCCGGGAGATACGGCGCATAGAAACGTTCTGCCGGGAGAGGGGCGAGTCCTGCGCAATCAGAAGGGTCCTCCCCAGCCATGCCCATCCGGACCATTTCTCAGGCCTCGCTGCCCTCAGGGATGAGCTGGGGCTGCGGATCCTTCTCACCCGTCCGATGCTTGAAACCATCGGCTCCCGTGAAATGTACCGCGCTTCCTACAGGACCGGGCGGGGAGACAGGAATGCCTTGGTCCGCATCATGGGTGAAAGCATCGTTGATCCGGCCGCGTCCTGGTTTTATGAAAAGCTGTACGGGACCCGGTTTGTCAATGACCCTGATGAGATTATCGACAGCAGCGGTGTCATGAATATCGGCGGCAGGGACTGGCGGCTCGTCGCGACACCGGGGCACTCCCCGGACCACCTTTCGCTGTACGATGAACGGTCCGGCATATTGCTCGGCGGCGACAATGTCCTCCGGAGCGTCACCACCTGGCTCGGTCCCCCAAAATCCGACCTGAAAGTGTACATCCAAACGCTGGAAATGATCCGGGCGCTCCCGAACCTGCGCCTCATCCTGGGAGCCCACGGAAGCCCCGTTGAAAATCCCCGGGAGCGCATCGCCGAGATCATCGAATGGCGCCGGCAGCGCCTTGAGCACGTGCTTCAGGCGGTGATGAAGGGCGGCAGTGCGGGCATCAGCAAGGCTGAGGTGATCCGTGACATCTATCGCGGCGAGGGCGCCTTGAAGCGGTACATGGCGGACGGGTGGGTCGATCTTTCCCTCGGATATCTCCTCGAAGAGGGCCGCATCCGGGAAATGTCTCCGGGCAGGTATGCGGCTTCCCGGGAGCGCAGGCCGGCGGCATCGGAACGGCCATAACGGCGGGTTTTTTCAATAACCGTCACGCGCATGGGCGGATTTGCTTGAAATGCGACAGGCCCCACACGAAATGCAGGGACAGGTTCAAGGTCATGGATGTGAACGGAGACGGAAAGGTTATCTTTGATGATTTCAAGGCGGTGAAACACCCCCGGGGCAATACCAGGGATGTTTTCAAGGCCAGGGATAAAAACAAAGACGGATTCCTTGCGATGGACGAGTTGCTCGCGGCCATTGACGAAGCGGGCAGGAAATGCTTCGATTGAATCGCGGAACATGGCCATGAAACGAAGCGCCGCCTTTGTTTATTTTGACGGGACCCTGCTGACGACGCATACGGCCCACCTGGTGGGCCGTTTTTGCGGGACAGCGGGGCACGGCGCTTTGCCGGAAAGCCGCTGTCGGTAGTGTGCCTGGAGCGGATCCTCCTGTGCCGGCTGCTCAGGAAAACAGGGGTCATATCAGAGACCGCGCTGGCGGCCGCGCTCCTCGACTTTTACCGGGGGCGAAGCAAGGGGGATGTCGAGGAATGGGCCTCGGGATTTTGCCGGGAACCATGGCATCGATAACGATTCATCCTACAGCTACGGGAACAACGAGGCCGACAGCGCCATCCTCTCCATGGTCGGCAACCCCGTCGCTGTCGAGCCGACCAGAAGGCTGGAGTCCATGGCGGTCGCCCGCGGCTGGAAAATCATAAACCACGGATGATTACAGTCCCGCCCGCATGATTCACCCGAGTGTAACTAATGTATGTTTTCCGCGTCCAGAATATAATAGGCCCGGTGTTTCCTGGCCTGTCATTTCGAACACCCCCTGCCGGGGTGAGGAGAAATGACCGTTTGCGGCAAGTTTGATGATTTAATAAATTATTCTTGATTAAACTTCTCGTATCGATGAATCTTTGACATTCATCAAGAATTTCGTTGCAGGAGCAATCCATGAAAAAAACCATGATGATACCGGTGCTGTTGCTGGCTATGGTAATGGCCGCTGACTCCGGCCACGGGGCCATACGCGACGCCGGCGAATACATGAAAAAGAACGTGGTGACCAGGAAGCTGAAAAACGGGATCACCGTCATCCTGCTCAACAGGGGATACGCCCCGGTCCTGGCCTTTGAAATATCCTTCCGCGTCGGGTCCGTCGACGAAAATTACCGCACCATCGGCGCGGCCCACCTGCTGGAACACATGCTCTTCAAGGGGACCGAGACCGTCGGCACAAAGGATTGGAGCAAGGAGCGTCCGGTCCAGGCAAGGATGGAGGCGGTGGGGGAGACCATCGACCGGCTGAAGCTCACCGATCCGGCAAACACCCGCCTGCCGGCCCTTGAGGCGGAGCTGAAGCGGCTCCAGAAGGAGCAGGCCGCCCTGGTCGTCAGCACTCCCTACGACGCCATCTATTCTGAGAACGGCGGCGTCGGGTTCAACGCCTCGACCTCCCGTGACAAGACCGGCTACTATATCGAGCTGCCTGCCTCCAGGCTGGAGATGTGGGCGAAGATGGAGTCGGAGCGGCTCATCAGCCCCGTGCTCCGGGAATTCTACCTTGAGCGGAACAACGTCCTCCAGGAGCGGCTCATGCACTATGACTCCATCGGCACGGGCCTGATATTCGAGCAATTCATGGGGGCGGCGATGGCGGCGCATCCCTACCGGCACCCGACCATCGGCTACCGCTCCAACATACCGTTTTTATCCATCGAGGACGTGAAGAAATTCTACCGAGACTATTACGTGCCTTCGCGCATGACCATCACCGTCGTCGGGATGCAGGATACCGATAAGACCTTCGCGGTCATTGAGAAATATTTCGGCGTCATCGAGGAGCGGCCGGACCCCGCCCCCGTAACCATAGGCGAACCGAAGCAGATAGGGGAGCGCCGCTTTTCCATGAACTTCGAAGCGAACCCGTATCTCATGATCGGATGGCACAAGCCGGCGTTCCCGTCACGGGACGATCTGACCTGCGAGGTCATATCGGAAATGCTCACCGGCGGAAAATCGTCCCGCCTCTACCGGGCCCTGGTCCTGGAAAGGAAGATCGCCTCTTCCATCAGCGCCTGGAACGGCGCGCCGGGTTCGCGCTATGACAACCTCTTTATCCTTTTCGCTGCGCCGCGGCCGCCCCATACGCCGGAAGAACTGGAGCGGGCCGTCTACGAAGAGATGGACAGGTTCTTCGGAGATGTCTCCGAGGCGGAGCTGGGGAAGGTGGTCAACGGCATCGAGTCCGCAATGGTCTTCGAGCTTGAGACGAACAAGGGGATTGCCGGGCTCCTCAGCTACTACCAGACGCTGTACGGCGACTGGCGATACGCCGCGGATTATCTCGCCATGATAAAGAAAGTCACCATCAGGGACGTTAAGGCCATGAAGGAAAAATATTTCAGCGAATCTAACAGGACCGTGGGCATACTCCTGGACAGCCGGGCCGCAGGAGGCAAAAAATGAAACGCTTAGTGACTATGGCCGTACTTATATCCCTTGCCCTCTTCTGGGACGCGGGCCGGCCCGCGTCGGCGCAATTTTCCCCGGACGCTATCAAGCTCCCCCCGGTGGAGAAGGCGGTCCTGACAAACGGAATACGGCTGTTCTATATCAGGGACGAGCTTCCCCAGGTGACGGTCATAGCTTCGATCGGCTTCGGCAAGCTGTATGAAAAAAAGGAAAACGCCGGGATCTCCGATGTCATCGCAAAAGCCATCTCCCTGGGAGGGTCTAAAAACTACCCCGGGAATACACTCCATGAGAAAGTCGATTCCATGGGCGGACGCCTGTCAGTGGCATCGTCCTGGGAAGGCACGGTCATTTCCCTGAAGGTGCTGGAACGCTTCAAGGGCGAGGCCTTCGATATCGTTGCCGACCTCGTCGCCAGTCCCGCCTTTGACCAGAGGTCCCTGGATACCGCGAAGGGGCTCGTCGCCGATTCGATCCGCAGAAAATACGACGACCCGGCAGAGATAGCCTTCGACAGGGTCCGCGATATAATTTTCGGAGGGGAGGGATACGGTTCGTCGCCGACGCCGGAAAAGGTGGGCTCCTATACCATAGAGGACGTGAGGAGCGTCTGGGGAAAATACTGCACCGGCCGCAACACCATGATCGGCATATCGTCATCGCTCGGTTTTTACGAAGTGGAACGTCTCTGCCGCGAGCGTTTTTCCTCCATTGCGCCGGGGGACGATATGGCCTATGGCGCTGACCGTGAAAACATCATTGCGCGGGTGAAAGCCTCCCGCGGGAAGATATACTTCTATCCCAAGGATATTCCCCAGTCGACAGTCATCGTGGGGACCGTGGCGCCCGGAATATCCTACGGGGGAGGGTACGCCCTCGAGATCATGAACTATGTCCTGGGTGGGGGCTCCTTTAATTCACGCCTCATGATGGAAATCAGGGTCAAGCGGGGCCTTGCTTACGCGGTCCAGTCCATCCTGAAGCTCCGCCATAAAACCGGCGTGTTCCTGGCCTTTGCCCAGGTGGAGAACAGGACCCTGGGCGAGGTCCTGGGCCTCCTGAACGAAAATATCGACAGGATCTCCCATGAGAAAATTTCCGGCGCCGAGATGGAATGGGCCCGGAAGGCCATCACCAACAGCTTCGTGTTTCAATTTGACACGCCCATGAATCTCCTCTCAAACTACCTGTTCATCGCCTATAATAACCTGGCGCCGGACTATTTTACCGGCTATATCGGCAGGATCAACGGCGTGCGGGACGAGGATATCCTCGCGGAGACGGCAAAGCTCTTCAAGCCGGGCCTGGTGACGGTGGTGGTGGGCAATGAATCGGTGCTGCCGGACTTGAAAAAATTCGGGGAAGTTGTTATTATTAAGTAGACCTCACCCCCTCGGTCCCCCTCTCCCCAGGGGAGAGGGGGAGGAACAGCGATAATTTTTTTCCTCGAAGCCCTCTCCCCGCGGGAGAGGGCGCGCCGAAGGCGGGGTGAGGGGATTATTGAAAAAGAAAAATCCATGGAACAGGGCATCGTGATAGAAATACGCGGGGATAAAATCCTGGTCGAAACCGGGACGGCGTCCCTATGCGGAGGCTGCTCCGCCAGCCATTCCTGCGCGATGAGCCCCGACGGCCTTTCGCGGCGCCTCTGGATGGACAACGATCGCGGCGCGCGGGTCGGAGACGAGGTGACCTTCGAGATAGCAGAGAAGGCCGTCGTGGCGGCCGCCATGGTGGTCTATCTTCTTCCCGTGCTGATGCTCGTTTCCGGGACGGTCCTGGGGGCGTCCGCCGGGGGCAGGTTCGATCTCGGGGGTGATCTTCCGCTCATCGCCGGCGGCATTGCAGGCCTGCTGGTCTCCGTCCCGGTATCATGGGCTTTATCGGCGGTCATGAAGAAAAAAAACATCGCGGTGCCGCGCCTGATAGACATAACGCGGAAGGATGGTGTAATTAATTGCGGCTGAACGCTTAATCCGGCAGGTGGATATTCCGACATTAATAGAGATTTACGCGAACCGAACCCCGGCACGCGCCTCTCGTGAGGAATATTTTGTTCAAGGATGAACCGCATGAAAAAAAAAGTAATTGATTTAATGACCTACCGGATTGAAAAGACGTTAAAGGAAAATGGGTTCGAAGTAAAGAAGGACGATAACAAGAATATCAAGATCCTGATCAAGTTGTCGAATAATGACTGACCGATAGTCCCCCGTGTCCCCCGCCTGCGACGGGGGACACGGTGTTTGATGCTTGTGAAGGCGCGAGGAGACCGAGATGGCGAACGATATTGAAGCAAAACGGCAATCCATCAGGGAAGAGCTGGATAAATTGAATTATGAGTACAAGGTGGAGATACCCAAGCGTATCGCCGAGGCGCGCGCCTATGGAGACCTGAAGGAGAATGCCGAATACCACGCGGCCCGGGAACGCCAGTCTTTCGTCCAGGCCCTGATAGCGCAGCTCAATGCCCAGCTCGGCCAGCTGAAGGAACTGAATATCGGCGATATCGCCGATGACCGGATAGGATTCGGCGCCACGGTAAGCGTCATAGACCTGGACAGCGACGACCGGATGGAGTTCATCTTTGTCGCTCCCAACGAGGTCGACCCGTCGGCGGGAAAGATATCCCTGTCATCGCCGATCGGCAACGCCATGCAGAATAAAAAGGCCGGTGAAATCGTTGAGGCGGTTATACCAGCCGGGAAGAGACGCTATTTTATCGAAAAAATCGTTACCATACACGGGAATGTTCTGGAAGAAAAATATTCTGGCGAGGCGTGATCCGCCGGTTTGGTACCGGATTTGATGATTGGAGACGAGGGGAATCGAACCCCTGACCTCTTGAATGCCATTCAAGCGCTCTCCCAACTGAGCTACGCCCCCGGTCAGAAATTTTCAAATATGGGAAGCGCCCTTTTTTGTCAATATTATTTTTTTCGCTATTGTAATAATTGTTCCCGCCGCCTGGCAGCATGTCCCGCCGTTTATAACAGGTAACCGGGGAAACAGTGCTATATGGCTTTACAAAATAATCCGATAATAGAATAATAGACGGCGCGGCCAACCGTTAATCCGGGGCTGGCCAAATTACAATCTTGACAGAATGGGCGTCCGGTACTACAATATATATAGTTCTATTAGGATGTAATCATTTCATGATACTTACCTATGTAATAGTCTTCCTGTTCATCCTTATCCTCGCGGGGATCATCTTGTACGTGGTCAATTCCTTTGTGCTGCCGCGGAGGATAGAGGAGATAGCCCAGATGATCGAGGCCGGCCAGACAAAACAGGCCATCAAGAAGCTCACCGATATCCTGGAAAAGGACGACCGGAATTCATACGCCCACTACCTTCTCGCCGAGGCCTATCTGAAGGAAAACAACATAAAGTTCGCCATCGTCGAGTACCGCCAGGTCTTCAAGTACGGGAAGTACAACGAGCACGTCAAGGAAAGCGAGGTCCGCGCCAAGCTGGCCAAGCTCTACATGGACCAGGGGATGATCGAGGACGCGAAGGGCGAGTACCTCCTCCTCACCAAGCTTGAGCCGGACAATTACCTCTATTTCTTCGAGCTGGGATCGATCTATTTCAGGACCAACGCCCTGGACCGGGCAATGACCTTTTTCAAGAAGAGCATTTCCCTGAACGCGAGGGACGAGCAGTCGTATTATTACCTTGGTCAGATCTATTACCAGAACAACCTCTATCAGGACTCGAAGCAGGCCTTTCTCGAGGCCATCAAGATCGAACCCGCCAATTACCGCGCCCACTATTTTCTCGGCCTGGTGCTCCGCCAGATGGCCGACCTGGAATGGGCGATCAAGGAATTCGAGATAGCCCAGAAGAGCGAGGACCTGAAGGTGAAATGTTTTCTCGCCAAGGGTTCCTGTCACCTCCAGAAGGGCATGATACAGAAGGCCATGCAGGAGTTCGAGCGGGGGCTGAAGTTCGCCCGCAAGGGGAGCGACACCGAACTCGGTCTCCGCTATTATCTTGCCGAGTGCTGCGAGAAGACCAGGGACCTCCATTCGGCCATATATCAGTGGGAAAAGATCGCCGAGGTGAAGCCCAATTTCCGCGACGTCCAGGCCAAGCTCAAGAACTACGCGGAATTCCGGCAGGACGACCGCATCAAGGATTTCCTCATATCAGGCCTGTCGCAGTTCGAGCACACCTCGCGGAAGATCGTCGAGGCGATGAACTTCACCATCAACGACATCAATATCATCAGCGATACCGAGATAGAGATAATCGCCTCCGAGAGCGAGGGCAAGTGGCGGAATACCCGGGCAACGAACCGGATCGTCCGCCTTCTCCGCAGCACCGAAACGGTCCAGGAGAAGTACCTGCGCTCGCTCCATGAGACCATGCGATCAAAGAACGCGACCAGGATCATCGTCATCACCACCGGGGAGTTCGCCCAGTCCGCCGTCGATTTCGCCAATACCCGTCCGATCGAGCTGTACGGGAAAAATGAGCTGATCAACATGCTGAGAAAATTCTGACGGCCGGCCAGAGCATGAACGTCACCGGAAACATTCTCGCAAATATCCCGATATTCCGCCACTGCCTTGATGATGAAATCGAGCAGCTCCGCCTAATCGGCAAGCCGGTTTCCGTGGATCAGGGGCACCAGTTCGACATGAAAAAAATAAATTCCTTTTACGTCGTCCTCAACGGGATCTTCGAGATCGAATCGATGGGAAAGACGGATGTCGTGTACCTGGCGCCGGGCTCTTTTTTCGGGACCATACCTTTCACTGAGAACCGCCAGACCGGCAGGGTGCGGGCCCTGGTTGATTCTTCACTCATGATTTTCAGCGTTGAGGACCTCTACCGCTTTTTCCTGATGTCGTACAAGTGCCTCCGCGGTTACCTGAAAACCATCGGGCGCATGGGCTTCGGGGTGTCGGAGATAGGGAAAAAATATTTCAGCGGCTCAAGCCGGGTCATAACCGTGTACAGTCCCTTCCCGCAGTCCGGGAGGTCATTCCTCGCGGCCCTGCTCGGCGCTTCACTCAGGAAGAGCGGGAGGACGGTGGTCCTCGACATGTCCTTTGCCGGAAGCAGCATTTTCAACCTGTTCGAGAAGAAGGCCACGGCCCCGCTCTCCCACCGGACCGAGGACAGCCCGGCCTTCGAGAAGATTATCAACGAGCGGATGGAGCACGTTGATGACGGCCTCGATCTCCTCAACGTCACCTTCGGCTCGAAGGTGAGGGCGAACCCCGACATCCTGTCGCCCCTGCTGTTCATGCTGTCAAAGGAGTACCGCTATATAGTGATCGACTGCGGCGACGATGACGCCGGGCTGCGGGACCGCGTCTTCGGGCTGTCAGACCGGATCTTCACCGTTGTGAAAAACCGGAAGGATGTGCGCCACCTGTATGACCTGTACGATGGATCCGTCAGGGAAGGGCAGAGGGTCTACTATGTCATAAATGAACAGTACGCCGGCGACGTGAAGGATTTCACGGGAGGGCTTGTGCTGCCCCGGTTCGAGGCTCCCGGCGAGAGCGGTGAATATGCCCGGCTGGCTGCATGCGCCGAGAGCGATGCCCTTTCCCCTATTGTTTCCCAGATAACCGCGAAGCGGAGAGCCCTGGTCCTTGAAACGGGCCTTCTCAACTCCCTGTTCTACGGCGGCTTCCTGAGCGCCCTCATCAAGACCGGCAGGACTTATGACCTCATGTACACGTCGGCGTACGGATATATCGTTCTGTCCCTTTTTCTCCTGAGCGGAGGCAAGAACGAGTTCAGGAAGCGGATTGAGCAGTTTTTTTCTGAAGACCGGCTCAACAAGCTCCTGGATATAACCTTCCCGACGGACTGCGTGTTTAAAAACAATGCCGTATCGAAACTGGCCGGCGAAATATGCGGCGACAGCCGGATCGAGACGTTCCACCAGCTGCCGGTCGTCATGACGGGCCAGGACGGCACGGATGACCGGCGGATATTCAGCACCGGTTACCTGCGCGACGCGGTAGCCGCATCCTTCAGCCTCTACCCGATTTTCGAGCAGACCGAGATAGCGGGCCGCCGCTATAATTCGGGCTTTCCCGACTACCGGGTGCGCGTCGAAGACCTGTTCCGCGTCGACGTGGATGAGGTGGCCTATGTGTCCGTGGACAACGCATCCGCGCCGGGGTACCGGGACGGCAAACTGATCAGCTTCTTCGCGCGTTATCTTGCCGGCGTTGAAAAGAGGAGCCCCGGGGACAGAGTCAGCGACCTTTCCGACGCGTCCTATGCCATCGAGGTGTCCGAACGGGATATCCGCATCGACCGCATACTCGATTCCTCCCAGGAGATTTCTGAAAAACTGCTGAAGCGATCAGGCCGATAGCCGTCATGTCCGGTTTTTCCGCCTGATGAAGAGGATGCCTGTCCCTCTTGCGGAGTTTTTCTGAAATGACCGGCGTTAACACTCTCATGAAAAAAAAAGACGGGTGGCCTTATATTTTTATCTCCGCCGGAGAAATTCTTATTGATTTATTCATTGTTTATTAGATGTATATCCTATCGGTATGGCTATGGCTTCTGCCGTAAGACCGTCCCTGTTGTAAACATCCGCCTGAATTTCTATCATTGAAGAATGCGAGGTCGCCTGAATGAGATCCAAGTCGACAAACGTTTTGCAGGGCATAGTGCTGCTGACCGGCATCGTTTATATTATCGTGGGGTTTTCCTTTTATGCTTCTCCCTATCGGGTCTTCAGGCTTTTTTCGGTAGGCACTGAGGTCAAAACTGCCGAAGCCGCGGGAGGATCTGAAGAGGACGGCGTCAAGTCCGAAGAAAGCGCGGATCTCTCCGCCGAGGACTGGCTCAAGCAGATCGTTAATGACGAGATCATATCGCCCCTCTATTATGTGATCCGGGTCTTCGCGGCCCTGCTCCTGGTGAGCGGTATCGCCATGGTCATGCCCCTCTTTGATCCGCTCCGTTACCGGGGGCTGGTGTACTACAATGGCCTCATCTATCCCTTCATTTCAGCTGTCTCGATGTTCCTGTTCATCCATTCGCAAAAATCGATCAATATGGAGATAGCGTCTGATGCCGGAAAGGGCGCCGTTGCATGGCAGGTGGGTCATATGATAATGACATCCCTGGCTATTATGTTCACCATACTGTTTGTCCTGACGGCAATAGGCCTTATGATTACCAGAAAACAGGCCAGGGAAGGCAAGGAGTAGAGACTCATGCCGACATTACTTCCGGGCTGGATAAACGCCGTTCACTATGAGATATGGTGCGAGTCAGACTGCCGCGCTTATATTGAAAAATAAATAGTCATAATTCTATAATTTTTTATTGATTAATATATACAACAAATATAGAATTGCAAATCAACATATTATTTATGGGGAGATGTATATGAATCTGAATATAAAGAGGGTTGATAAAGTCGTTGTTGTTTACCTGCCGGGAAGGCTGGATGTGCACCTTTCCGCGGAAATTGAGAAGGAAATAAACAAGATAATCCAGAATGAACCTGATATGCATCTGCTCATGAACCTTCAGAACGTGGAGTATATGAGTAGCTCCGGTTTGAGGATTTTCGTATCTACCATGAGAATTCTGAAAGAGCAGAAGCGGATGCTGAAGCTCTGCAACATGAATAATGCCGTTAAGAAAATATTCGAGGTTGTCGAGCTGATGGACATGTTTGATATATATGATTCCGAGGAAGAAGCCCTGAAGTCCTTTAAATGAAACCATGGAAGTTCCAGTGGTCCCGATTGAGATCATTGCAGATTATCAAGCATACCAGGAGCAACAGGAAATTATTTGATTTCGCCGGCGCCTGTAAGGTAAAGATAGATTACGATAAATACCGGTCCTCCCAGGATAATTACCTTACAGGTCTGAACAATTACACAGTATTCCAGAAATTTTCAAATTTCCGATGGCCCGCGTGGATCAACGCGGTAACCGATGCCTCCCGCGGGGCCTCCCTGGTCCCTCATATGCTGGTCAACAGCGCCATGAGGGACTGCCTTTATTTCACCAATTTTTTATCCGATGACGGCCTGTATATAGATCCGGCCGGCATGATGTCCCCCTCCTATGATCACTGGTCCCTCGAGACCTGGATCGTCGAAGGCAAGTCCCTGTACCGTCCGGCCGTGGAATGGGACCGCGTCAGGCAGGAGCGGGACACGAAGAATTCCATAATCCATTCAACCTGGGAGAACGATGTCTGCAAACTGCTGCAGACCATGTACGGCGCCCGCGGCGCCGCGGACGAGGTGGTCATTGAAACGGAATGCAGCATCAAGGAACGGAAAAACGCGTCGCTCCTGTTCGTCGTCAGGCCCTATGACCAGCACAATCTCGGCGGCCTGGAGTCCGTGGAATACCTGAAGGATATCCAGTGCATGACGATCAACGGAAGAAAATCCCTCTGCCTTGCCGCGCGGCCGGATTTCTTCCTGTCGGGCGGCGGGGAGGAATGCCGTGACGTTGATCCGTGGGGCGACCCCGGCCAGGGCCGCAGCGCATCGCCCTTCGGCATGGCCACCCTTGCCGCCGGCTATACCCTGAAAAAAGGAAACAACCGCGCGGTGGTGAGGATCGCCATCGATTCGCGCGCCGAGCTGAAGGGAGGAAAATACGACTATGAAAAGGTCAGGGAGGATTATACAGCCTTTTCATCGATGAGGATCAGGAACGGCGCCAACCTGAGCATCCCCGACAGGCAGTTGCAGAACTGGTTTTACGGATCGAAGATATCCCTCCTCAATTTTTCGCTTAAAAATATCATCAGGGATAACGGTTCGATTGATTACCGCACGGCATTCTACATCATTTTCGGCTGCAACCGGATGGGGTACTTTACCGAGTCCCTCCGCTACATAGACTTCTGCATCAAGGGCTTCACCGCCGATGAAAAGAACCTGACCTTTGACAAGGTCATTGATATCTGCTCGATGATCGATTCCATCGCGGATTATTTCATCCACGTGCGCGATACCGGTTTTTTGCAGGGACGCTTTGAATTTATTAAGAAGAAAGCCCTTCTTCTTTATAACTACTCAAGAAAGCTTAAGAAATTCGGGACCCACGGCCGGAACTCCATGCAGTTCTATTTCATAGCCGAGGACCATCCCTTTGACCTGATCAGGATCGCCCATGCGCTGGGGCAGTACTCGTACCTGGCACGGTGCCTCGGCATCTTCGGCGATGAGACACGGTTCAGGAAGGAGGCCGACCGCATCGCCGTGATCCTGACGGGGGTGGCTTTTGACAGGGCCGGCGGGCTTCCCGAGAATGAATTCATCCTCTATAATCTTTTTGCCGGCTTCCCCTTCAGGATAGAGGGCGTTACCGCCGAACATCTCAGGGGGCTGCTGGAGCGGATGCGCGCTTATTTCGGCGACATTCCCCTCTTCGTCAAATCGCTGGGTGTTGATACCGTGTCATCCCTCGTCGCTGCGAACAACCTGATCATGATGAAGGACCCGAAGTCCAGCGAGATCCTGAGGGCTCTCATGGGAACGAAATCCAAAACCTATGTGCTCCCGGAGTTCATGAACCCATCAACGGGAAGGGCCAGCTGGGGGGACGGGGCTTCGATGACGGCGAGCGCCATTATGTTCGCGACCATCCGCAATACCCTTTTCGTGGACTACCCGGAACGCCTTGACCTGTTTCCCCAGCCGCGGCCGGAATGGTTCGAGCCGGGCAACGAGATCAAGATCGATGATTTTCCCTCGAGGTTCGGCCTCATATCCCTGAGAATGGTATCCACGGTAAACGAGATCCAGGTCCATTTCGACAAGCTTCCGAAATTCGTTCCGCCGGACATAATGATAAACCTTCCGTTCAGGACAAAAATCAAGCTCGAGGACGATTTTATCCTCAAGCGGGAGGACGATATGTCCTATATTATTAATGGATGGCCGTCGATAGTCAGATTCATCAGAAAATAGGGGGGATGGCCTGAATCGACCGGCCCGTGCCCCTTCCGGACACGCAATATCATTAATTGACAGGAAGGATTGATGCTTGTACCCATACTGATAGCGCTGGCGGTCATTCTGGGCCTGTCTCTGGTGTATTTTTATATCGTGGCGCCCCGCCTGAATCCCTATAACCGCGCCCTGGCATACCTGAACCAGGACCAGGTCGACCAGGCCGTCCTCGAGTTCAGAAAAATCCTCGATGAAGACCCGAATAACTTCATGGTCCACTGGAAGCTGGCGAACATCTATTTTGACAAGAATGATGTCGACGAGGGCGTTCTGCACCTCGAGGAGATCAGGAGGATAGACAAGTATAATTACGAGGTTTCGAAGGCGGCGGTGGAGCGCAAGCTTGCCGAGTCGTACCTTCTCCGCGACGACATGCAGAAGGCCTTCATGAACTATTTTGACATTCTGAAAGACCATCCCGGCGACGAGGAGGCCCTGTACCACGTGGCCTTCATACTCCTCGGGCAGGAATATTTCGAGCAGGCCCTGCGTTTTTTCGACCGCCTGATCAAGGTGGGAAGAAAGGATTTCGAGGTGCTCTTCGGCGCGGGCATCGCGAGCTACCAGAGCCAGAAGGCGTCGGAGCCGGTGGAGTACTTCAGGGAGGCCCTCTCCATAAATTCCCACTCTGACATAGCCAATCTCGCCATGGCCTTCACCCAGCAGCGGAAGCGTGATTTCAAGACGGCCCTCAATTACACCAGGATGATAATCGACACAAGCTCTGATGAAAGCGCGCTCCTGGTGGCCCGGCGGCTTTACGCGCTTCTCTGCGTGCAGACAAAGCGGCCCGCGGAAGCGGTGAAGGTGCTTGAATCGCTCCTGGACCAGGTGCGCAAGGGTGACGCGAGCGATGAAGAGGCCGTGATCCTCTATGATCTGGGCTTTGCTGCGGTCAATGCTGAAATGACGGAGCTTGCCTATGACTACTGGAACCAGCTCTACCAGCTGGACCGGAAATACAAGAACATCCAGCACCTCACGACGATGCTCCGGAAGGAAATGGACACCATCGGAAAACCCGGCCCCGGCGAGGGCGAGGACTCGGTCATTAACCACACGGATGACTGGCTGCGCGACGCTTTCCCGGATGATTTTCTATGGAATATCTGCGGCCTCAAGTCGGCCGTTGCGGTTGACCTTGACGCCATTCTCGCGTCGGCTCGGGGCGATGCCGCGCGGGACGACGGCCAGCAGCGGAAAAAATCGGGCGCGTCCGGCGAGGCTGCGGAGAATATCAGCTCCCTGTACCGCCTCGACGGAGAGAACTTCAGGATCATCGCCGGCAGGGCCGTCGCGAAAATGGGCTTCCGCATCGATGAAATCCTGCCCAGCTACCGCGAGCCGGACGGCGTCGATTTTCTCGCGGTCAACCTTTCCAGCAAGGACAAGACCCTGATCTGGGTGAGAAGATGGAAGGACATCCGGATCAGCGAGATCCCCCTCAGGAACCTGGCGCAGGCCGTGAACGACATGAAGGTCAAACAGGGGGTTTTTATAACCACCAGCGAGCTCACCGATGCGGGCGAGGCCGCCATTGAGCGCCTGCCGAAGGTGAGGGTCATATTCCCCGAGGAGTTCGGTAATGCGCTGTCCGGCCTGCTGTAGTGAGCTTATCTTCTTCCCCCCGTCGGGAGCGTGTTATTGATATCGTCCTGATAGACCTCACCCCGCCTCGGACACGCTCCCCGGCGGGAGGGGGCTGCTTGATAATATTTCTACTTCGGCTTTTCCCTCCGAGGGCCCGGGGAGTGAAGCCGGAGCAGGCTGGTCTTCCTGAATGGAGTCTTTCTTATGACCGACAATAATAATCAAACGAAGAGAATCCTTCTCAAGGAAATCGATTTCAGCGACCGGTACTACAAGATCAGCAGGAACCGGGTTGATGATCAAATGCGGGCATCGATCCGGGATTTCGGCGTGCTGGACCCTCCCGCCGTCATTGACCGGGGCGGGACCTTCCGGGTGGTCTTCGGCTTTAACCGGCTGGATGCGCTCAGGGAAAACGGCGTAGAATCGGTGGAAGCGTTGGTGCTGCCCGCCATGGACGCCGAGTGGTATGTGAGCCGCGCCCTGTTGAAGTGCACGCGCAACGAGGCCGGTCCGATGGGCAGGTTAAGGCTCCATGCAATACTCGGGGAGCTGGGCGTCGAGGCCGGCCGTCTTGACCGCATTGCGAAAAAATGCCTGCGCCTTCCTGACGAATTCACAAGGGATACTGTTCTGGCTGAGCAGACCGGGGAACTGCCGGAGCCCCTGAAGGACTACCTGGATAATCGGGACATACAGTTCAGGATCATCCGGGACCTGGTGAACCTTCCCCGCACAGTCCATGAAGCCTTCTCTGCGTGGATTTCCTATGCCCCGTTGCGCGTCAATATTTTCCGCTTCATCGTTGACATGCTTTGCGACATCATTGTCCGTGACGGTGATGCGGGGTTCGTGGCGGGGATTCGGCCCGATGAGACCATTGACAGAAAAGAGTGGGAGGAACACCTCTTTCGTCTCATCCGCGGGGCCCGGTATCCCGAATACTCATCGATTAAAAAACGCGCCGATGAGATCGCGGGATATTATGCGGCTCGGGGCATCATCCTTGACTATCCGCCCTATTTTGAAGGAGACCGCATCGGGCTGACAATGAGCATCGGCAAAAGGGATGACCCGTCGTCCGTGAGGAAAAAGATAAATGATGTTGATCTGTCGAAGCTGAAAGAGCTGCTGGAATTGCTGTAACGGCGGGTTTAAACCGCAGCGGTGCATTATCCTTGGCTAATGCACCGGCCCCTCGTCTTCCGTCTCGCTTTCCGCGGCCATTTCATTCTCCAGCACCGGGAGGCTGCAGATAATGCTGTTGAAGATGAACCCGGTCACCATGAAGCGGGAAAATTCCTCCTTTTCCCTGGCCAGGTCAAAGAGCTGGTGGGTGACGTAGATGCAGTTATCCATGAGCTCCTTGAGGAAGAGCTCGTTGGCGGTCCGGTCGTCGGGCTGCTTTCCCGATCCGGCTGCGGAGCGGCGCGATTCCCGCACCATTGATTCGAGAAGGTCCTGGAAAAAGGCGTCGAAGTCCTTCTGGTAGGTGACCACGTGTCCGTTCTTCAGTTTTATCATCGGGATCCTGCGTTACGATGTGAAAGTGGCCGCCCCAGAATATCCTCCCGCGGTAAATTATTTTTCCATCTTCTTCTGAATATCGTCAAATTTGTTTTTCAGAAGGGAGCCGAGCGATGTTGACTGGGATGATAAATCCTTTTTGATGAAATTTTCGTAGTCAGAGCGCTCTTCAACGCGGAGCGCTTCCCTTTCGCTGAGGATGAGTTTCCGGTTGTTCTGCTCGATGCGGAGCACCACCGCCTGTATCCGGTCGCCTTCGGCGTATTTTTTCAATATTTCAGCTTCGTTCTTTGTTTTGAGCTCGCCCCGGGGGATGAAGCCAAGCATGCCGTTGGGGAGCCGCACGTTAAGGCCCGCCGGCTTGACGTCTTCAACGGTTACTTCCTGGATTGAATTGGCTATGTCGGTCCCGGCACCCTGCCACGGATCCGGTTCATCGGGGACCAGCTCGAGGGATATTTTCTTGTCTGCGGCATTGATGCCGATGATCCTGGCGTTCACCCGGGAGCCGATGGAGACCACTTCCTCGGGACGGTTGATCTTTTTCAGGAAGTTCATCCGGGAGACATGGATGAACCCGTCCAGCCCCGGCTCTATTTCCATGAAGGCGCCGTTCTTGATGATGTTGACCACGACGCCGGGTATGACCTGGCCGGCCTCGTATTTGTCGATCTGCTCCCACGGCTCCGGCAGGAGGTCTCTGATGCTGAGGGTCAGCCGTTTCTTGTCCCATTCAACCGACTTGACGACGGCCTCGACCTTGCTGCCGGTCTTGAAGGAGGAGGTGTCGGTATAACGGCTCCATGACAGCTCCGATTTCGGGATCAGGGCCTCAACGCCGCCGATATCTACAAAGACGCCGAAATCGCGGACGCCGGAAACGGTGCCTGATATGCGGTCGCCGGTCTTGAGGGTCTGTCTGAGGCTCTCCTCGGTCGCCTTGCGCTGCTCATCAAGCAGGGCGGTCCGTGATACGATAATATTCCTTCCCCTTTCCTTGTACTCGATGATTTTAAACAGAAATGAGCGGTTCACCATTGACTTCGGATCTGCGGGGCTCCTGGTGTCTATCTGCGACACGGGGCAGAAGCATTTAACTCCTCCCACCGACACCGAATATCCGCCCTTGACCGTGTCGGTAACCGTGCCGTACACGGGAATCGATTCGCGGTATGCCATCTGGATGAGGCCCGGGTTGATGCCTCCCTTCCCGAGACTGCTGGTGAGATGTATTTCCCCCCCGGTCCGGGAAACAACATAGGCCTGGAGAACGTCGCCCACCTTGACCGAGAGTGTTCCGTCATCGTTCCTGAATTCCTGTATGCCGATGACCGCTTCGCTTTTCCCGGAGATATCAACGAACACGAGGTCGCTGGTGATGAAGACGACTTTTCCCTCAACTCTGGTGCCGACCGGAAAATCGTCCCTCCGGTTCATGGATTGTTCAAGCATTTCTTCGAAGTTTTCGTTATTAAGGTCTTCGGTATGGTCGTCTATTCTGCTCATGGTAGTCTGCCGTATCCTTGTTTGTGCTGGTCTTCTCAATTGCATCGAGGTGTTTTCTGGTCTGGTGAAACACGCTGCGCATACTGATTCTGTGACAGCCTATAATCACCGGTCATAAACTGTAAAGAAAATTTGCAGAAAAGAGTGTAAAATAATACGGTTCTCTTCCGCGCCTCCGGCTCCTTCCGGAGCTCTCCGTCGGTTATAGGATCAATGCCAGTGCTCACCCACGCTCCGCGTACCCTCTCCATCTCATTAAGAGATCCCGGGGCGAAGGCCGAGGCAAGGGTCAGGCCTAAAAAAGCGCATCCGCCCGATTATAAAATTATTGACATAATTTTTTACAGGAAGATAATGCTCCAATATCCTAAAATCTATATGGAGAGTGCCATGAAACGTTTAATATGCATTCTGTTGTTTGTGATCGCCGCCGGCGTAATGGTGCAGGCGCAGGAAGCAAAAACTGAAAAAACGGCAAAGGAATATATAGCGGATTTATCTTCCGGAAGCGATGAAAAAACACTAATTGAGGCGGCGCAGTATTGCGGAGATAAAAAGGAGAAAGACGCCGTCCCGGGCCTCATCAACCTCCTCACGGACAAGCATGAAATGGTGCGTATTGAATCTGCGATCGCCCTGGGTCTTATAGGCGAGGAAAGCGCGGCCGATGCCCTGAACAACGTCCTTGTCAATGACGAGAGCGCTCAGGTGCGCTATGCGGCGATACTTGCGGCTCTAAAAATCGGATCCAAGAAATCCCTTGATCCGCTGAAGCAGGCAAAGGAGAAAGACACCGACCCCTTTATCCAGGACCTCCTCGGCAAACTGGAAGCAAAGGCGAAAAAGTAGCCGGGTTTATCCGTTCCAATGCCGGTTGGAAAACCGGCATTGGACGCTCGAGGCAGTATGCCGGGCATGGTGATCTGGCGGAAATAATCAGACTTCCCGGCGCACTCATTGAAAGCATGTTGCGTTACAAGGCGGGCAACATGCTTTTTATTTTGACAATTGATTTTTATTAAATCCGCCTGGCAAGGAGCGGCCGGTGAAAGATGATGTGGTAAAGTATCTTGTTTTTGATGTTGAGTCCGTGCCGGATGCGAGGCTGATATCCCGCGTGCGGTATCCGGGAGAGGATATTGAACCCGGGGAGGCGGTGCGGCGGTACCAGCAGGAGCTGCTGGACGCCTCCGACGGCACCTCGGATTTCATCCCGGTGACATTTCAGTACCCGGTCTCCATCTGTATAGCGAAGGTGAGGGGGAACTACAGTCTCCTGGACATCGTCTGCCTTGATGAGCCCGAGTTCCGGCCCGACGAGATGTCGCGGCTTTTCTGGCTGGGCGTCGAGGAGGTGTATGACGGGGCCTCACTCGTCACCTACAACGGGAGGGGATTCGACATACCGCTCATGGAGCTTATGGCCTATCGCTACGGCTACAGCGCCAAGCGGCATTTCAAGGACAAGTTCGCCGCGCGGAACCGGTACAGCGCCAAGCACATCGACCTTCAGGACTGGCTATCGAACTACAACGCGATCAGGATGAACGGGGGTCTGAACCTGATGGCGAAAGTCATCGGCAAGCCTGGGAAGATGACGACGAAGGGGGACGCGGTCTACTCCATGTTCCTGGAGGGGCGCCTCCGCGACATCAACAATTACTGCATACACGATGTCCTGGACACCTATTTCGTGTTCCTCAGGACAAGGGTGCTCCAGGGCGATATCGATATCGTCCGCGAGCAGGATATCGTCAAGGCAGCAAAAAATTTTCTCGAAGACAATCAGGAACGGATCCCCGCTCTTAAGGAGTACCTTTCGAACTGGGGAGACTGGGACCCATGGCCGTGAATGGGCTCGCGGATTAGTTGTCTCCCGGTATCAGCCGGATGGCCCCGCGGTCGGCCGATGATACGTGGGCCGCATAGGCCCTGAGCGCTCCGGAGATGTTCCTGTCGCGTCCGGCAGGCCTGAAGGCTGAATTGCCCTTCTTCTTTTCCTCATCATTACGCACGGCAAGTTCCTTGTCGGAAAGCCTCACATTCAGCTTCCGCGCGGGGATGTCGATTTCGATGGTATCGCCGTCGCGGACAAGGGCGATGGCACCTCCCGCGGCAGCCTCAGGCGACACGTGGCCTATGGAGAGACCGGCGGTTCCGCCGGAGAAGCGGCCGTCGGTGATGAGGGCGCATGATTTCCCCAGGTTCATCGACTTGAGGTATGATGTGGGATAGAGCATCTCTTGCATGCCGGGACCTCCCTTCGGGCCCTCGTAGCGGATGACCACGACATCACCGGCTTTCACCATGCCGCCGAGAATGCCGTCGCAAGCCGCCTCCTGTGAAAAATAGACCTTCGCCGGGCCGCTGAAAGTAAAGATGCTCGGGTCGACGCCGGCGGTTTTCACAATGGCGCCTTCCCGGGCTATATTGCCGTAAAGAACAGCAAGGCCTCCGTCCTTATTGTAGCAGTGTTCGATATCCCGTATGCAGCCCTCTGAACGGTCCCTGTCAAGCGTGTCGTATTTTGAATCCTGTGATCCCAGGACGAGGTTGCGTCCCTTGTGTGCCGGCGCGCTCGCATACAGGTCCAGCGCTTCCGGCGTAACGCTGCTTCGCATGATGTCGTGGGAGTCCAGGATGTCGCCGAGGCTGGTCGCGTCAACGCGCCGTACGGACGCATCAATGAGACCGGCGCGCTCCAATTCACCCATGATGGACATGATCCCCCCGGCGCGGTTTACGTCCTCGACGTGGTAACTCGAGCTTGGCGCGACCTTGCACAGGTTGGGGACCTTGCGTGACAGCATGTCGATATCCTTCATGGAAAAATCAACTTCAGCGGCATCGGCCACCGCCAGGAGATGGAGGACCGTGTTGGTGGAGCCGCCCATTGCTATATCCAGGGCCATGGCGTTCATGAAGGCCGAACGCGTGGCGATGGAGCGGGGAAGCACGGATGTATCATCTTTATTGTAATACATGTCGGCGATTTCGACGATACGGGCCGCGGCACGCTCGAACATCTTTGTCCTGTTGACGTGGGTGGCCAGCACCGTGCCGTTTCCCGGGAGCGCCAGCCCCAGGGCCTCGGTGAGGCAGTTCATTGAATTGGCCGTGAACATGCCCGAACAGGAGCCGCAGGTGGGGCAGGCAAGCTGTTCCAGTTCGGCGATATCGCTATCAGCCACTGTCGGGTCGGCGGCCATGACCATGGCGTCGATGAGGTCGACTTTTTTTCCTTTGAAAATGCCGGATTCCATGGGACCGCCGGAAATGAATATAGTCGGTATGTTGAGCCTCATGGTTGCCATGAGCATGCCAGGGATGATCTTGTCACAATTGCAGATACAGACCAGCGCGTCCGCCATGTGGGCGTTGCACATGTATTCAACGCTGTCAGCTATCAGGTCACGGGACGGAAGGGAATACAGCATCCCCGAATGGCCCATGGCTATGCCGTCGTCAATGGCGATGGTGTTGAATTCAGCCGCGAAGCAGCCTTTCTGCTCTATGAGGGATTTTATCTTCTGGCCGATCCCATGGAGATGCACATGCCCGGGGACAAATTGTGTGAAGGAGTTGGCAATGGCTATGATGGGCTTGCCGAACTGCCCTTCTTTCATGCCGTTGGCCCGCCAGAGTGCCCGGGCTCCGGCCATTTTTCTTCCTTGTGTGCTGAAAGAACTGCGTAATGGTTGTGACATGGTGTTTCCTCGTGTATTTTTATGGGTGTTAGTTATTTAAATGCGAATTTGGATGTCAAGAGATAATAATGATTTTTTGCTCTGACCCCCGTGTTTTATTCACGGCAATTTGTGTTGGTTTTTTGCTCTGACCCCATAATTTTTTTTCAATATTTCCCAACCTGTTCGTTTCCCTGTAAAACACCCAAAAAGTGAGGAAACAACCATGTCCCGACCATTGCGAATCT
>ERZ795061.536-NODE-536-length-38460-cov-7.260487_pt1 | contig 38460 bp, 31 predicted proteins | sample MGYA00375145_ERZ795061 | MGnify/ENA primary metagenome ERZ795061 (study PRJEB30190, sample SAMN05720144) | anaerobic digester metagenome | isolation source: active sludge of municipal wastewater-treating anaerobic digesters | place: USA | collected 2014-12-22 ... | reverse complement strand
TGTTTGCCTCCTTATTTTTCAGTCCGGGACCAGCTCCCGGATTTTTTGTTTTAGCCCCATGGATGGGGCTACACACGCGGAGGCCATGGAGGGCCGAGAGTCGTGTTGCGCATACAGCGATGGCGCTACACATGCGGAGGCCATGGAGGGCCGAGAGTCGTGTTGCGCATAAAGGCGATGGCGCTACACATGCGGAGGCCATGGAGGGCCGGGAGTCGTGTTGCGCATACAGCGATGGCGCTACACACGCGGAGGCCATGGAGGGCCGGGAGTCGTGTTGCGCATAAAGGCGATGGCGCTACACATGCGGAGGCCATGGAGGGCCGAGAGTCGCGGAAACCAGGAATCTTTATTTACGCCTGTAGTTGACCATACAACATATAAGCTGTATAAATAATATATGACAGGAAAACAGGTAGTAAAAATAATGCAGCAGCATGGCTGGCGGATAGATAGAATATCAGGCTCGCATCATATCATGGTGAAAGAAGGTTTGCGATCGGTGCCGGTTCCTGTTCATGGCTCGGTCGATCTGGGCGTGTGGGCAATTAAAATACTCAAGGAAGCCGGGATAAAGGTGTAACTTATGAAATATTACTGCAGAATAGAGCTCGAAGATGGCCTGTATGGCGTCACGTTTCCTGATTTTCCGAATATTATAACGGTAGGGAAAGATATTGACGAGGCACTGGCCATGGCTCACGAAGCTCTTAATGACGCGCTGGCCTGTGACGTATCACGCGGCATGCCTCTGCCGAAGCCGACAAGCGCAAAAAAAGGCTGGTATCCGGTTGAGGTTCTGCCACATATTTTAATTGCGTGGCAGATACGCGAACTCAGGGGCAAGCTGTCGCAATCCGAAATAGCGCAGCGCATGGGGCTTAGTTATCAGGCATACCAGCGCCTTGAGAATCCGGTCAAGAGCAATCCAACGATCAAAACACTCGAAAGAATAGCAAAAGTGATGGGCAAACAGCTGTCTATACAGCTTGTGTAGTCATCGACCAGCGAGATAATATTCGCCCAGCTTTTTTAAAGTCTGGCCATAGTTGCGGTTAATTTTTTCAAGAGAACGGAACACATCGCTCTCCGCAGTTTCCTGAGGCGTTGGCGAAAGGGGTACCTCATACCGGGGTTGTATTTACAATGTTGTTACCAGTCAAGAACCGAAGGCGACTGCTCGCTTTGCTCGACCAGAACCGCAGTTTAGCAGACTTAAAATTATTGCCGGGGTTATGGTTTGAAAAATACGCCAGCGGGCCGATAGGTAATCTGGTCTGAAACTTATCATTCTGGAAGTGCCTCGCCATGGAAAAAACCTCTCTCGATTTTCTGCTCAAGCTGCTCTCAACACCATCACCCTCTGGTTCTGAACATCGCCTGCAGCGGGTCTGGCTCGACTATGTCAAAAAATTTGCGGCAGTTGAAACCGATCATTCCGGAAACGCGGTCGGCATTCTGAACCCCGGCGCCCTCTTCAAAGTGCTGCTGGCCGGGCACAGTGACGAAATCGGCATGATGGTCAACCGGGTCGACGAGAAAGGTTTTGTCTATTTCAATCAGGCCGGTGGTATCAACGCGCTGCTGCTGCCGGGGCTCAAAGTCGAGATTCTTGGTTATTCCGGCAAAACGGTAAAAGGCGTTATCGGTTTCAATCGCAAAAGCAACGGCGATACGCCACCAAAGACAAAATGTGAAGACTTTTTCATCGACTGCGGCTTCAGCAGTGGTGAAGAACTGAAAAAACTCATCAGGGTCGGCGACTACATTCTCTACCGCAGCGAACCCGAACTTCTCAATGGCGACCGGGTTGTCTGCAAGGGCCTCGACAACAAGACCGGCTCGTTCATCGTCGCTGAAACCCTGAAAAAACTCAGCAAAAAGAAACTTAAAGTCGCGGTGTATGCCGTCAGCACCACCGGCGAAGAAACCAACATGCGCGGGGCCCACTGCGCCGGCGCCAGAATCAAACCCGACATGGCAATCGCCTGTGACGTCACCTTCAATACCGACACGCCCGGCGAAGCTCTCAAACAGGCCGAAGTATCACTGGAAAAGGGCCCGGCTCTCTCAGTCGGCAGCCCGATCAATGTCAAAATCAACGAACTGCTCGAAAAGGCCGCAAAAAAGCTGAAAATGCCGATCCAGCTGGAGCTGACTCCGGCAAGAACCAGCACTGACGCTGACAAAATCATGTTCAGCGGTGAGGGCGTGCCGGTGGCACTCGTTTCGCTGCCGCTGCGCTACATGCATTCACCGGTCGAAATGGGCTCATTGAAAGACATGGACCAGATCATCGACCTGCTCGCCGAAACCATCGCCGCTCTCACCGGCAAAGAAGACCTGCGCCCGATTCTGCCGTAAAACCCTGATTTTTCAAGTCAATCAGCCGCCTGTACAGTTTTAACAACTTCACAGGCAGTTTTTTCGTTTATGGATTGATGCAAAGGGCTATTCGGTCGCGCTGTAGCGGTGTTTTTCGATCAGCTGATACAGGTGTTTCTGAAGCTTTGCCGAGGCATGCACAGTAAATGACTTCAGCAGCGAACAGCCCTGAAATTCTTCAAAATTTTTAATCAGCTGATGCAGCATCAGGTCTTCGTGAAAACGCAATGGCCCGGCGCCTGGAATAAGCGTATTGCCAAGATTGTTGCTGGCGATAAAAAAGTCCATCGAACCGCCGGCGTATTCTGAGCCGTAGTCAGGGTCCCAGAAACCGTTTGAGCCGTGATAAGACAGCCATTCGGGTAGACCCGGGCCGCGATGGTAGGTCGAAATGCTGCTGCCGATTTCAAGATAGCCGGCGACCGCGATCTTTTTGGCCGGAACATTGACATCGAACTGATACTCTTCGTCGACTTTTATCATCGGTACAAAAGGCGCATAGAGCATTATCAGGTCACCATCATCGAGTGCGCCGGCACGGTCGTCGATACGCACATTTGGTTTCCAGCCCTCGGGCCGCGGGAAAGTGTCAAACTCAAGATCAGGGTTGAGATCGCAATGTGTCTCGCCGGCAAGCCACCTGACTTTGGCGGTTAAACCCGGGTCCAGGTCGGGGTGATTTTTTACAATGCCCCGCATGATGTCGTAATATGTAACTCCTGGAGACAGGCGAAGTTCTGAATACATGGGGTCTTCTGAGGCGTTCGAATAAGTCGGCAGCAGAAGCATCCGGCCATCTGCCAGCATCGGAAAAGGCGCAATTCCTGAAATATCGTATCTGCAGCGATGAAACAATACCCGCATCTGGTCTCCGTGGTTAAACACTTTCTGAACCGAACGACACCTCCACAGAAGAGAGAAAGTACCCACCGACCGGGTTATGTCAAGCGCTAAAGAGCGGCCGAGGTTGCAGATAAGTTTCCCGCCCCCGGCATGAATATGGAAATGGCAGGTGCCGGCGCCGGAATTGCAGATAACTGATTTAAATTCGACGCGGGATTACAGGGATCTGGCGGTTACCGGTGCTACCTGTTCGTAACCCGCCAGCAGTGAAGGGTTCTTAGGATACAATACACTGCGCAGACCAGGCAGGTTCCGGGGAGCCGCGCCCTGAAGAATCCGACTGTGGCAGTCGACCTCATCTTCAACCCAGGCACCGCCGATAACATCGACGCCGAAATCAAAAAGAGCACTGCTCAAAGGCACCGACGGACCGACGATGATAAAGGTCGCACCGGGTTTCTTAAGCGCCAGCAGACCCTCGATCGTGTCGTTGAGACAGGTCACCCCGGTCATTGCGACCACATCGGCGCGCGGAATTATCTTTACCGCCTCTTCGGCCGGGTAATCACCTTCCTGTGGGCGTTTTTCGAGAACGCAAAATTCTGCGGCAGCCTGCTGAATTGCTTCCATGTGCGGAAAATGGCCAACCACGGCAACCCGCCGACCGGCGCCAAGTCTGGCGGCCAGTTCGAGAGCGTTGCCGACAAAATAACTACCGTCAAGCGGAAGCGCGCTGTTGATCGCGGCAATCGCAAACGAGCGCTCGATGCCCTGAAGCGAATCGGTCCAGGAAATAACCTTTTTCAATCCGAGAGCTTCAATTTCGCCAAGATGCGAAACCGGCATGTGAACCTTAAAATCAAAAACCCGGTCGTCGCTGAGGGTCATGCTTACACCCAGCCGACGGGTCTTGACCATGGTCATGAAAGCGCAGGTTGCAACCCGCTGCAGCGGCAGCGAATAGCAGAACTCTGGGATAGTGGCCTTAACCGCTTCAAGAATCAACGACATACCGATTCCCCTCCCGATGGTCACGCAAAGTATTGATTAGTATTATATGATATATTTTGCGCGGGCAGCTGTCAAAGAATGCGGCATTTCTGAAAACCGAAGCATGAGAAAAGCGTGGCGACGAACCAGAGCTTGCGTTATAATCAGGCCGATGGAAACGATCAAACGTTTTTTGCAACTGCTCGGACTGATAAAAGACCGGCGTCTGCGCGAGATTCAGAGCCGCCAGAACGCCTGCGCCATCTGTTCGCCCGAAAAACTGCAGACCTGGCAAGACTTTGTCGCCTATATCGACCTGCTCGTCTCTTCGCCTGATTCCCCGGCACGCGGCATTCTCAACGCCATCATTTCACGGCAAAACTCGACCAATGCCGACCGGCTGACTTTTTTCGGCGAACTGCATGCTTCTCGCAGCGACTGGGCAGAAATTCTGCGCTTTGCCGACCTGCCGATTCAGTTTGCCGCAGAAACCTTCGAACTGTTGAGCACCGAGTTTGCAAAAACTCAGACATTCCACCAGCAGATCGGGCTTATCAACAGCTGTTTTCAGGCCGCTGATCCGACTCACGTCGAGATGCTGTTTCTTCTGATCGAGGGAAACGTCGAGCGCTACCCGCAGCCGCATACCAGCGATGCAGAGCAACTCGTCGCAAGAGAAATGGCCGCCAGACAAAAGCTTGCCGCGCTTCTCAATCAGGAAATGAACGATGAGCTGCGCTGGTGGGTAATCAGAACGATCAACAGCGCCAGTGGCCCGGCCCGCAGGTTTCTCAGTGCCACCACCCGCAATCGTCAGGATCTGCGCCTGCAGTGCATGCTGCTGCCCAGGCTCCTGAAAACCGGCTTTGAATGGGCAACAAAATTTGGCAAAGCCAGTCAGGATGAAATCGAATCGATGCAGTCGCACCTTTACGCCAGTCGGCTGACAGAAATGTTGGAGCTCACCGCGCCCGTCTCAGGCAGCTGATTGAACCGGAAAATGAATCACGAATGCCGCCCCGCCAAGAGACGAGGTCTGAATAGAGTACATCCCTGCGTGGTCGTGACAGCAAATTTCAAGTGAGAGCATGCCGAGACCACAGCCATCTGGCTTTGTTGTAAACAGGGGCTGCATGATTTTTTCCTTAATTTCTTCGGGAACGCCGGTACCACTGTCTTGAATTTCGAGAACAATGTCAGACCCCTCCTCTGAAACTTTCACAAGAATCCGGCCAGAGTTGGCGGTTGCATCGCCGGCATTGATGAGAAGATTCAGAAGCATCTGCCCCAGAAGTGACCGGTTACCCTTAAACATGCAGGATTCTGGAATCTCTGTCTCAATAAAACAGCCGCGCAGTTTTTTATGAAATCTGGCAAAATTGACCGTATCTTTCACAAATTCGGTAAGATTAAAAGTTTCTTTTGCCGGAGCGGTACGCTGTTCGTGAACCTTGCACAGTGAGTCTGCCAGTCCCTTCAGATCGGCGTTTGCCTTTTGCAGAATGCTGATATCAGCCGGTTTTGGCAACTTTTGCGGGTCTAGAGAATTGACGGCGTAATCGACACCCATGAGCAGATTCTTGATGTTGTGCGCTATGGATGAGGCCAGCAGCCCCGCAGTGGCGCGCTGATCGGCTCGCAGCATCTGGGTGCGATACTCGGCAATTTCTCTTTCACGCAGCATTATCCGCCGCATCAGCCATTCAGCAAGAAAAAACAAACCCGCGGCCGAGATGAAAATAAAGACAAACCCTTTGTAGCGCTCGATAAACTCAAGCTGATCAACATCCTTCGCCAGACTTACGGCAATCTTACCCGAAAAATAGATATACAAAAGCCCAAAAAACAAATAGGACAGGGCCAGAAAAAAAGCCGAAAAAACCGTTCTGCGCTCAAAGTTACCAGAAACCGGTATGCTCCCAGAATTGATCTTAAGCTGACCCATACTTGTTCCTCTATTTCAATCCGTCTTTAACAACGCAGTTTATCATTTTGTCAGCAAACTGCGACGCTTCTTTTAAAAATACAGACAAATTGCAAATCAGGCAATATGCAGATGCACGCGCTGATCAAGCCGAAATACAGGTCAGGGAAAGCACCGCGCTGCCCTGCATGTCGGCAGCAACTTTTTCTGCGGCCAGGCGACAGAACTCATCAGGGCTGGCAGCCTCGACAGCACCAAGAATCTGCCGGGTTCTGACCGGATCGAAATCTGCCGCTGAAAAAGTCAGCAATATAATCTCGCCGGCGGCGGGAGTGCGCTCAAAACTTCTGACGGCCGGGGTTTGACATGCTCCAAGGTAGACTTCGCCGCCATCAGACAAAGCCGGCCCGCTTAAAATCTCCAGCGCGCCGGAAATGGTATTGAAAATCGCTATTTTTGGCAGGCTCAAACCGGTTACCAGAATTTGCCCATTGTCAGACAGCAGAATGACGGCAGCCTGCATGGTTTTAAGCTCACCAGGCCGGCCATTCTCGAACAGCAACCGGTTCAATCCGACAACGAACTGCTGCGGTGTCGATAAAAACCCGTGCAACTGAAGAGTAGCCGATTTTACAAAGGCAAGAATCAGGCTTCCGGCAACCCCGGGCTCATTAACATGACCAAAAAGCAGAGCTTTGCAATTTGCATCGACATCATTCACGTCAAAATATTCGCCCTCCCGAATGCCGGCATGGCAATAATATGCCGAGCGACCGAATGTATCAGTCTGCACCATCGTCGTCAGCAATTTTTCCTTAACCTGGGAGGCAACATGCAGTTCTTCAAGGTCGATCAGGGTCTCGTTGAAAATGCTGGCAAGATGCCCGAATTCATCGCCACCCAGGTCAGGCACCCGCCATGAAAAATTGCGTTCACGCAGTGCCGCAACTCCGGCCTGTAATTCTGAAAGTGGTTTGAGAATGCCGCCGACGACAAACAAACCGAGCGAAACCGACACCAGTAGACTGACAAAGGCCAGCAGACCAAGAATTTTTCTTTTCTCAGCGACCTGATTCTCGATGCGACTCATCGGGAAAAGCCCGAGCAGCCTGATATTCTTGAGCAAAACGCATTTATGCCCGAAAAGAAGGTGGTCAGCATTATCGAACCGACAGTATTCAGGCCGCGCCACGCCGCGGTCCCGGAGTTTCAAGGCGAAGCTTTTCAGGGCCGGGTCGGTGAGAATTATTTCAGGAAAACCGTTAACGAAGCGGTCATCGGTGGCCATAATTCTCAGACCAAGTTCGTTCCGGTTCAGGTTGTGAAAAACCCTCGTGATAAAAGCATTTTCGAGGTTATCTGAATCCCAGAGATAAAGAAGCATGTAGTCGTACATTACCTTGTCAAACAGTTGCAGAAGCCCGACATAGGTCGGGTGTTTCTTTGAGCCGATACCCCATTCGGAAAAAGTGCCACTGTCGGCAAACATGCGAATAAGATCGGCCGGTTCCCGCTGGGTAAGAGTTTCGCTGACCATCTCTGCCTCAGTACCGGCTTTGCTTGAGATCGGCTGCCGGTTGAGACTGGCAAGAACATAGGTGCCTACCTTGAACATGGCCCGCAGGGTGTTGATGCGCACCTTGTCTGCGGCAAAACGTGAATTGAAAGCCTCATGCACTTTCTCATCCTTGAGAATGCCACGATCACCGGCAACCATGCCGGTGCTGCTGGCAATCAGATAAAAACCGTATGGGCGTGGTTCCTGCTGTTTGATAAAGTTCTGCACTGCCCGCTTTGTAATGCCTTTCTTCCTGAGGTTCTTCTGAAATACCGCGAGCTCTGTTTCTATGCGACTTTTCTGTATAGTGAACTCATTCTTGTAAAGCTCATCGACGCTCTGCAGATAAGCCATACCGTCATTATAAACATCAGTCAGCAGACCGCTGCGATACTGCTGCAGATAATCAGAGCCAATGGCATAAAGAACAAAACCCGGCAGTGCATTTGAAGCAATAAAAAGGATCAGCAGCTGGCGCTTAAGCCTCATCGCAAGGACCAGGCCTCTGACGATAATCTTATAGCTGAGCAGCGCAAAAATTATCAGGCCGATCAGCATCGATGCAGTAATGCCGGTGATAACCGGTGAGAATTCGAGTTTTTCAATTGCATCGACTTCCGCAGCGCAGAAAACCGTCATCGTCGAATCGATAAAATTGGTGAAAAGGTAATACCCCGGCAGCCTGATGACCGTATTAAGACTCTTCTGGAAATCGGCGGCCCTGGCTTTGAGCTGTTGGCTGAGAGCAGCGTCGTGGCAGCGAACTTCGCCGCCTCTGATAAAGCCCTTGATGAGATTTGCGTCATGCTGTTTCACAAATTTCTGTACGCCACAGTATGAGTAAAGCACGTCTGTGGGGAGAAACACCGAGAGACCGGTTTTTTCAGAAATATTCAACCAGAGCAGAGGTTTGCCCGAGGCGGCATAACCGCGCCTGAGTCTGATATCCTTGCCGCTGAAGCAGCGGTGGTAATAGCGCGGAAAAAAATGCGGCCCATAAATTTTTCGGATATTGATGTAGGTCGGTTCGGGAATATCACGCTCTGACCGGATACCCTTGCTTCGAATCTGGTTGAGAAGCGAGAAAGCAGCGGGAAAATCTTTGCCGGCCTGATCGAGTTGAAAGTTACTGTAGAAAACGCTGCCGTCAGGATTGTTGATGAAATACCTTAATTCCAGACCATGTTCAGCTGCATATTTATCGACTGCGACTCTGAGATCTGACGGGTTCTGATTCGCTTCAAAAAGTGCCGCCAGGCTGGTACAGATGTATTTTTCGGTTGCCGCATAATAGCGCATGCTTTCAAGTAATTCGGCAGCATCGGTTTCGAAGGCTCGCAAACGGTTGACGCGCTGGAGAGAAGCCACGTAATACAACCCGGCAATAACGATCAAGAGTGGCAACAGTACCAGTGAAACATTCATGAGCGCCCAGCGGAGCAGAGGTTTGTTACACATCTTCAGCCTCCAGGCGTAGAAGCAGGAAAGTCAGGTCGTCATCCTGGCAGATTGCCCAGCCACGATATCCGGCAATGATGCGCTGCCAGAATGTTTCGAGATCTGGATGCCATGATGTCTGGCACAGACTGATGAAGCGCTCGTAGCCATATTGCTCACCGCTGCTACCAACCGCTTCGATAACGCCATCGGTGAAAAGAATCAGGGTTTCGCCTGGCTGAAGTCTGCCTGTAAAGCTGGTGGGCAGCTTTTTACCGCTGCTTCCAAGCGGCATACCGCCGTTTTCGAGCAGACAGGCACCGTGCCCATCTGCCGCCACCACCGCAGGGTAACAGTGACCGGCGTTGGCAAAGGTAAACTCGCCGGTAACAAGATTGAAGTCGAAACAGATAGCAGTCATCATGCGACGCCAGTTACGTTTTTTCAGTTCAAGAAGCATCTGGTTGGCGGAGCACAGTAGTTGCGGCGGATTGGCCATGGTTTTGTCGGCGGCGGCAATAACCGCCTTGACCATTGCCATGATCATGGCCGCCGGAATACCATGCCCGGCGACATCGCCGAAGAAGATGCCAAGCCGATTTTCGGGCAGCGGGTAATAATCAAAGTAATCGCCCCCCATTTTGCTCATGAACAGAGAGCGGGCAAACAATCTGGTGCAACCGCCAGAAAACCGGCCTTCCGGCAGCAGGCTTTCCTGAACCGCGGTGCCGACCGCGAGTTCCTTCATGCCTGCGAGGGTGTTGTTAAAAGTGGTTATCAGATCACCAAACTCATCCTCGGAGCGATAAGCGATGTGATAATCAAAGTCGCGGACCCGCATCCGGCTTATACCGCGGTCGAGTTCTTCGACCGGCACCAGCAGGCGCCTGGCAAAGAAACGCGCAATCTGAAACAGTACAAAAGCCATGATCAGACCGGTAACCAGAAAAATTTTCTTGAGACGGCCAATCTGTTCTTCGATAAGATGTTGCGGATAAAGAGCGGCGAGAATGCCATCAGCGATCTCATTGCCGGCAATGGCGGTAAAAAGGTATTTCTGGCCGGCAACTTCGACATTTTCATGCGTCACAAGCTTCCGACTGAGCGTCTGGCGCATCAGGCGTCTGATTTCTCGGCTATGTGAGGCCCTGACCGGAAAGATGTTCTCAGTCGAACGGTCAAAAACCAGCAGACGGCGGGGGGTTACCGCGCCAGCAGTTTCAGACAGTTTTTCGGCCACGAAGGTGCGCATGAAGGCTGCCGGGTCCCACGAGATGCCAAAGGCACCCCAGGCGCTGAAAATATCAGAACCCGGTTCATTGCCGCCGAGCATGCGGATAAACGACATGCGACCCGTGTCGCCGGTGTTGAGAATGACAAAGCGGCCGATGAACCAGAGAAAATCGTTCAGCATCAGGTCGTCTGACGACACCTCGTCAAGAACCGAGCTTGCAATACGACGGCCTTTTCGGCTGGAATCACGGTTAAAAAACTCAAGAGCTTTCAGCAGCATGTCTCTGACCATCTTTTCAGATGGGTTAAATGCCCACGAACTGCGAAAAACTGTGGCGCCGGTAAAGTCGTAGAGCATGGCTTCCTGCGGCGCAATTTCGCCGACAATTTTCTGCAGCCCGGCAATATCTTCTTCGGGCCATTTTTCGCTGCCGAAACGCTGGTTTCTCGCGTCTATAAAGCTGTTAAGGCGTCTTGACAGTTTTTCGCCGACTTCAGGAAAGCGAACGTCAAATTCTTTCAAAACCCGCACCGATTCCTGGTGTGTCGCGGTTATCAGATCTCTGGTTTTTTCATTGAAAAATTCATAGCCTGTCGAAACGAGCATCAATAAAGGCAGGCCGTTGGCAAACAGAAACAACAGCATGATCTTCTGCTGTACCGACAGCGCAAACTCCGGAAACCGCAAAAAAAAGCAGAAGATTACAAAAGATACGATTCCCAGCCATTTTATAACCCCGGCAATGGCTTTTAAAGCTTCGTTGAAAGGAACCGGCAGCCAGCCTGAATGCTGGTATGCGGCCACAATAAGTTCCGGTGAAACCTGGCGAAAATGCGACAGATAATTCGCACTGGCACGGGCAGAAGTGGCATATGCCTCGAATTTTCCGGCCTCGATCATTATTTCGGCGTGATCTGCAATTGCAGGCGGCAAGCCATAACTGTCGCGGGAAATAGCCTTGATAAAAGCCATTTTCTGGTCGCCATGCCGCCGGTTGAAACGGTTTATTATCAGGCGCGGCCCCAGTTCACGATCGAGAAGCGAAGCGTCTACAAAGCACACCAGCGAAAACTGCCGGCCATGAAAATACCATAACAGTCTTTTCTGTGGGTCATCGCTGACAAAAAGACAACGCCCGCGATATTCTGGCTGAAAAGGCTCAAGCATCAGCTTCTGGATTAAAAATGGCCCGAAATAACCTCTGAGAAGCTGCATCTTTTCTGAGATAAGCTCAGAACCGGCCGGGTCAGTGGCTGGATCAATTTCATAGAGTCTTGCAAGTTCCTGCATGACCCCGAACATGGCCTTCAGAACGTATTGAAAACGCTTCTCATCAGTCAGCGACTGATTGACCCTGCCGTCGCGCTCGTAAACGATAAATCTGAAGCGTCCCCTGAACATGCGGTGAAAGGCTGAAATCTTTTCTGCAAGTGCCACAAACGGCTGCGAATGATCATCGATCGGTGCAAAATTTTTCTGCAGCAACCCATGAAAAAATACCCGGTCGTCATAATAGTTTTCGAGGGGCATCAGGCTTTGAGACAGCTGATCGAAACCTTTTTCAACAAGACTTTGCCGCTGCAGCTGGAAATGACTGAGCAGCATGACCCAGGTCAGCCAGCCGGGCAGGCAGATGGCAAAAACGATGAACGCCAGGCCCCTGGTAAATTTCTGCGACAGATCAGTCACGCGGCTGATCCTCTCTGGCGGCGACAACCACAATGGTCTGATCTTCACAGGCGCCTTGCCGGTCGGATACCGGCTCAAATTCTGCAACCAGCTTCAGATAAAAATCACGCGGACAATCGGCAGCAACACCACCCACAATGTTCAACAGGTCGTCAGAGCTGAAACCACCGTTGCGATAGACACCACCGGTATAAAAAACGATTTTCTGCCCCGCCACCAGTCTGATCTCGCGTTGTGAAAGTCTGGGGACCCGGCCGGACCCGGCCGGGGTCGATGCGGTATCGATAATTTCAGAACCCGTGGCAGATGCAACCATAATGGGAAAGCATTGCCCGGCTGAAGCAATACTGACCAGGCCTGTTTCGGCATCAAGAAGTACATACTGCAGCGACATGAATTTCCTCTGCCGTGAAGTACTGCTTGAACGCAGCAGTTCATCAATTCGGGCAAGCAGTGCCGAAGGGTCGAGGTAGAGGTCGGCAAGCTGGATGATACAGGCCTTAACAAAGGCCATTACCAGGGTTGAAGCCACACCGGTACCGGCGACGTCGCCGATAAAAAAGCCGTAGTATCGCTCATTGACCGGATTGAGCGCAAAAAAATCACCGCCGAAATTCACTACCGTTCGGCAGCCGCCAAAAATAGAAAACCGGCCGTGCTGTACAACCTCCTCCAGGCTGTCGATAAGTTTTTCCTGGACTTTTGAGGCCGTATGCAGTTCTTCAAGATCGACGAGAGTGGTGTTGAATACACGGGCCAGATTGCCGAATTCGTCGCCGCCAAGATCGGGCAGGCGGTAGGCAAACTCCTGTTTCTGCAGAGCCATGATCCCGCTCTGCAGCTCGCCGAGCGGGCGAAGTATCGAGCGCGCCACAATCAGACCCAAAGCCAGTGAAACCAGCAGGCTCACCAGGCCAAGTGCAAAGAACAGCCAGAATTTTGCTCTGACCTGCTTTTCAATGTTGTCAACCGGCGAAAGGCAGAGCAGATTGAGGGTGCGCAGGTAATTGCATTTAAGCCCCATTAGCAGATGCCGCCGGCCTTCCCAGTCGCAGAAGGCCATTTCGGTGCCGGTCATTTCGCGCAGTCTGGCGGCAAAACTCATCAGATCTGCGTGTTCGGCAATTGATTCGGGCAGTGTATACTGCATTTTTTCATGCACCGCCATGATTCGCATGCCATCAGTATTACGATTGATATCATTGAACATTTTGCTGATGTAATGATTTTCAAGCGCCTTTGGCTCCCACAGGTAAAGAAGAACATAATCGTATTTCGCCGGGTCGAAAAGGCTGAAAACATTGATAAAAGCAGGAAAATGGCCCGAGCCCATTCCCCATTGCCAGAACGAGCCGGTGGCAGCAAAAAACTCCTGAAACATTTCGATAGAGCGCAGCTGACCAAGCGATTCTGCGATGAGCTCAACCTGAGCGATCACCATTTCATTGAGAGTCTCGCGGTTCAACAGCGACAGATAATACCGGCCAAGCTTGCCGAGAGCATCGACAAGAACTTTCATGTGTTTGAGCTGGCCGGCCTGTTCATTGATGATCTGCGTAAACTCACCATCACGCATGACGCCATATTCGCTGCCGACAAACGGGGTGTGACTGCCAACGAGAATGAGCCTGAAGGGGTAAGGGTGCTGATTAATGAGAAATTCACTGATCATCATACCGTCTGGAGGGCCATGCCTGAGCTTTTCTTTAAGCTCGGGCAGTGAGCGGTTGAGCCGGCGTAACTGCGAAGACAGCTCAGCGACCTGCATCTCATCGATGCTCTGCAGATAGGTCATCCCCTTGCTGAAAGCCTCGGCATTCAGCATCAGTTCGTATTCGCGCAGATAGTCGTAAGCCAGAACCGCCAGCATGCTGAGAGAAAGGATGTTCGACAGCACAAAAAGAGTTACCAGCTGCCTCCTGATATTCAACCCGATGCCGATGCCGCAGCAGAAAGCCAGGTAACTCCGCCTGATGATGAATATCGCCAGCAGCAGAATCGCCAGCAGCAGGGCCAGATGCAGTGTTGACATGGGCATCTGGTCAATTTTCCTGACCGGATAAAGGTAAATACCCTCGATGCCAGGGCGGATCAAGCCCTTAAAAGCATACCAGCCGCCAGTTCTGACAGGGTTCTCTGACGACCTGACGATTTCATGCCAGTTTTCGTGTTTCAGGCCGAGCCATTTCGGAGCCTTAATAACACCGGACTGAATGATGGCTACAGCAAAGGAGTGACCGCGGGTCATTTCTCTGATCCTGAATTTGAGCCCCGGCAACCCGGAAAGATGTTTTTTTGAGAAAAAGATGCTGAGCCCAAAACGTTTCTGCACCTTGACCCAGGTAAGTCGACCATCAGTCGTTGAATCGCCATAAAGCGGGGTAAAATGCCGACCGCTGTAACACTCGCTGATCAGTTCCGGCAGAAACTGCGGCCCGTAAATGCGACGAAGATTTTCAGTTGCAGGCCGGTCGAGAGGTTTTCTTGTAGAAACCGTCTCGCGCAGAGAAAAGAATGCCTTCGACCAGTCGGCATTAAACTGCCCCGGTTCGAAAGTCGAATGGTAGATCTCACCCTTTTTGTTCCAGATCAGAAACCGAAAGTTCAGCGACATCTGCCGGTTAAGCTCGTCGATACGCTTTTTAAGGGCACCTGGACCGGTACAGGTATCGAATATTTCAGCAATTTTCAGACAGACATAATGTTCGGTATCAGCCGACAGCTGCAGCTGTTCAAGACGTTCGGTCGCTTCTATCTGCTGAACCCTCAGTCTGGCGCCATGCCTTATCGAATCGATATATTGCCAGCCAAAACCAATGCCGACCAGTGGCAGCAGCACTGTAAACAGCACAAACGCCAGCCAGGCCAGACAATCGGCAAAGTTTTTCCGGTCAGTCTTTTTCATATCTGAGCATCAGCATCGTGATATCGTCATCCTGAGTTGCGGCCCAGCCGCTGTAACCCTTGAAAATTTCCTGCCACCAGGCAACCAGGTCACTGTTCCAGGTGGCGAGGAGAAGTTTGTCGAAGCGGGCAAAATCGAAAACTTCGCCAGCCGCGTTGGTAGCCTCGATAATGCCATCGGTATAAAGAATCATGGTATCGCCGGGGTTGAGTTGCCCGGTAATTTCGGCATAGGGTTTTCTGGTAACGTTTCCGAGCGGCATTCCGACTGCCTTAACGTAAGTCACACCCTCCCGGTCTTCACCAATAACCACCGGAAAACACTGACCGGCGTTGGCAAGTCTGAATTTGCCGGTTTCGCAGTCGAGTTCGAGGCATTGGGCCGTCATCATGCGTCGCCAGCCCTTTTCCTTGAGATGCAGAAAAATGCCGTTGGCACGCTGCAACATGGCCGAAGGCCCGGCGAACTGACTGCGGGCATCGGCAACCACCGCCTTGGCCATCGACATCACCAGGGCCGCCGGTATGCCATGGCCGGCGACATCACCAAAAAAGACACCCAGGCCATTGTCACCAACTCTGAAATAGTCGAAATAGTCACCGCCCATGCGGCTCATGAATTCTGAACGGGCGTAGAGCGAGAAGTGCCCTGTCCGGGTCTGACCAGGCGGCAGCAGACTTTTCTGGACTGCGGTACCTACCGCCAGTTCCTGCATGCCGGCAATCGTTTCGTTAAAAACGGCGATCAGCTGCCCAAATTCATCTTCTGATACATAATCGATACGGTGCCGGTAATCGTGGCGCGCAATGGCCCGAACCCCCTCTGACAGTGACGATATTGGCACCAGAAGCCGTCGGGAAAAGAACATGACAATCACCATGACGAGAAAAATACTGGCGGCAGCCGCGGCAATAATGCGCCAGAACAGCCCGTCGATCTGGGCGAGAATCATGTGGCGAGGATACAGTGCAACAATGACGGCATCGGCCATCTCGATTCCCTTTAACGACGTGGCAACCAATTCCTGCCCGTCGGCCTGAAGATTTTCGTCGGTAAGCAGCTTGCGATTCTGAGTTCGGTGCATGAGGCGCCGCAAAGCGGGCTCATTCGACCACGTTTCCGGAAAAACCTTTTCTGTGCCGGTTTCCATGACTACGATACGGCGCGGTACGATTCTGGCATTGAGGCTGGCAAGCTGTTCATTAAGATAGGCTCTCTGCAAACCTTCCGGTTGCCATGCCACTACCAGCATACCCCATGAAGAATGCGCCTCACGGTCGCCGAGCAGTGTCAGATAAGACCAGCGCAGCCCCGATCCGTAGTTCTGCTGGGCAATGCGGTTTATCTGCCTGATAACGCTGTAGTAGATCGACCCCTCATCGGAAATCTCTTCGAGCATGGTTTTGCGACTCGGGGTGAAAAAATCACCGCGGTTGTTGAAAAATTCGAGCGAGCCCCTGAAAAAATCGCGCATGAACCTGTCAGAGTTCTGTATTGCCCCCTGGCGCGCCTTGAACAACTGTTCACCGCTGGCAGTGAACAGATATTTTTCACTGGGACGAAAATAATCGATAAAGGCGGCAAGTTCGTCAATGGCATCACCCGACCATTGCCTGTGACCAAAACGACGGTTGCCGGTCGCCACAAACTCGTTCAATTTCTCGGCCATCAGTTCACGGCCGGCCGGGTAGCGGCTATCGAAGTCTTTTATCAGTCTCGATGACTGCTCATGCATTGCATTGATCAGTGAGTTGCGCTTCTGTTCAAAAAATTCACAGCCGGTCGCGACCAGAATCATCAACGGCAAGCCGTTTGCAAAGAGAAACAACAGCATCAACTTGTGTCTGACCGAAAGAAACAGATTTCTGCCATGCAGAGACAGACAAAAAAACGTAAAACCGGCAACAATCAGCAGTTTCACAAAAGCGAACATGATACGACAGACTTCGTGATTGATATCGATAAGATGTTTTTTCTGATCGAGCCGGCTGAAAATGACCAGTTCAGGCGATACCTGACGGAAAAGCAGTAGATGCGAAGCACTCTGCCGAAACTCAACCGCAGAATTGGCAAAAGCACCGGCTTCAAGCATTATTTCCGGTGCCAGATCACGGTCAGCACCTAATCCAAAAACTGTCTGCAGCTTCGGGTCAAAATAGCCGAGCTTTATCTCGCGACCTGAAGCATTGAAACTGTTGATGAGCAATTGCGCCCCCAGCTGGCGATTGAGAAAGCGGCGATGAACGAAACAGACAAGCGTATACTGCTGGTAGTTTCTGAACCAGAGAAGTGCCTTGTGAGGCTCTTCAGAAGCCCGCAGACAGCTGCCAAGGTAGCCATGGCGTGTCGGCAGGTCAAAGTGCTTTTCCATGAGAAACTGACCGAAATAACCGCGCAGCAGGCCAATACGACCGGGCACATAGATCATTTCAGGGTTCAATACGGTCTGATGCAGTGATTTGAAAATATACTGAAACCGTTTTTCATCTGAAAGATTCGTTATTATCAAGCCTTTCGGGTCGATAACCACAAACTGAAAGCCGCCGGGAAAGCTCTTTTTAAAAAGATCGATACGGCCGCGAAAAAAAGCCTCGGGGTTGGCGGACGATTCGGCGCCGGCGAAATTATACTGCAGCAGGCCATGAAAAAACTGGTCATCAGCGTGAAAATTGCTGAGATTATCGAGAGAATCATGCATTTTCTGCTGCCAGGCGTGAATGTGGCGTTCGCGGACAAGGCTGAAATGGCTGTACACGGCCAGATACAGCAGAAAGGCCGGCAGCACGATTCCGTAGACAATTCTGGCCAGAAGATTCAGCCAGTAACTCTTATGCAAGCACTCTCCCCCTCCCGTTGAATCATGTTTACGTTTCAGAAGTGCCTGAGGTAACAGTTTACCGGAAAAATTGTTCCATGTGAAACCCTGTAAAACAAAAAAGGTTTGCAGACAATGCTGCAAACCCTTTTATTCAGCGGTCAGAATCAGACTCTTTCGAACTGGTCTTTGCTGACGCCACAAGCCGGGCAAACCCAGTCAGCCGGAAGATCTTCAAAAGGAGTGCCGGGTGCGATGCCGCCATCGGGATCGCCAACGGCCGGATCGTATTCATAACCACAGACGCTGCAGACATATTTAGCCATTATTCATGACCTCCATGCAAAATTTCAGAAAGATTCTACCACATTCCTGAGAATTTCAAATTCGGGTTTTTCAAGCCAGGTATCGACCATGAAAACCGGCACGCGCTGCGAATCAATGACCGCGGTGCGGAAAAATTTTTCGCCGGGTTCGGCGATATTGGGCAGCACCGGCTCAATGATGCCTTCGCGCAGACGATATTCTATATCGTCGGCAATCATGCCGATAAAGGCGTTTGGCCGCACCGTAAAAAGCAGCAGGCGTGAATTTTCGCCGAGCTGGTAGTCAGGGGCGACGCCGATTCTCTGGCGCAGGTTGATTATCGGTATTACGGTACCGCGAATATTAACTACCCCCCTGATCAGGTCAGACTTCTGGGGCACTTCGATCAGTGAACCGGGCATGGCCACTTCAGTGACATCGACTGCGGGTATGGCGTAGGATTTGTCGCCAAACCGGAAAATGAAAAACTTTTCGAGCCGGCCGTCGCCGCTTCGATCTCCGGCGTTCTGCGCCAGTCTTCTGATTAAAGGAAGGATCTGTGACATTAAACAGCTAACCTTTTAATTGTGATGGTGCAGCCAGAACCGGGCGCAGCGTCGCCCGGGAAAACTGATTCGTAACTATATACCAGAAACGGCCGGCAAAACAAAGCTATTATTTTGCCCGTTTATTTCAGAATTTCTGCTTGAATCTGGTGAGATTGCCGATCTTGTCCAAATTGTGCAGGATCGATTATTTTTTAGAGCTTTAGAAAGCTGCGCAACTGTGCCAGAGCCCTCGCTCTGTGGCTGATTGAATTTTTCTCGGCGGCGGGAAGTTCGGCAACGGCGCAGCCGCGTTCTGGCAGCATAAACACCGGGTCATAGCCAAAGCCGCCCTGGCCGCGCCGTTCAAAGCCGATGCGGCCATCGAGGGTGCCGACAAATTCATGCGCTGTGCCGGCAGCGTCGATATAGACGATAACACAACGGAATCTTGCGGTTCGCCGGGCTTCGGGCACATCTTTCAGCTCGTGCAACAGCTTGTCGATATTGCGCGCATGGTTGGAATCGTTGCCGGAATACCGGGCCGAGTGAATTCCGGGCCGGCCGCCAAGTGCATCGACCTCGAGGCCCGAGTCATCGGCGAAAACCGGCTCATTCACCTTTTCAAACAGGGCTCTGGCTTTGAGCTCGGCATTTTCGCGGTAAGAAGTGCCACATTCGTCGACATCGGGGAAATCAGGCAGATCGATAAGAGTTCTGATCTTATACGGCGACAGAATATGGCTGATTTCTTCGGCCTTGTGGGCGTTGCGGGTAGAAACCCAGATGTTCATCAGAGTTTCCCCACGGTCTGCTTCTGAAGATTGAACAGGTGCTTGATGCCGGCTTCACCGATTGCCAGCATCTGGTCGAGCTGAGCCCGGCTGTAGGTGCCGTTTTCTGCGGTACCCTGCACTTCGATATAACCACCCTGGTCGTTCATAACCAGATTCAAGTCTGTTTCGGCGCGCGAATCTTCGATATAATCGAGATCAAGACAGGGCTGACCATTGACGATACCGATGCTCACAGCAGCAATACGGTTAACGATCGGATTTTCAGTCAGTTTGCCTTCAGCCATGAGTTTCTTTACTGCCATTTCAAGGGCGACCATGGCGCCGGTGATCGATGCGGTGCGGGTGCCACCGTCGGCCTGGAGAACATCGCAGTCGATCATCAGAGTACGCGGCCCGAGTTTGGTGAGATCGAGGGCGGCACGCATCGAACGACCGATCAGGCGCTGAATTTCGTGAACCCGACCCTTGACTGTAGCCTTGCCGTAGCCGGCGCGTTCGTTGCGCACCAGACCGGCAGCAGGCATCAGGGCGTATTCAGCGGTTATCCAGCCCTGCACTATTTCTCTGGAGGCAACGTATGGCGGAACCTTCTCTTCGACCTGAACCGTGCAAAGCACGCGGGTATCGCCAAAGCTGATCAGTGCAGAACCATGCGGATATTTGAGATAACCGGTTTCAATGCTTACTGGCCTGAGCTGGTCACCGGCGCGTCCATCGTGTCTTGTCATGTCCATTTCCTCCGGGCTGATAATTTACTGCAGAATAACATTTAAGGCATCTGACGCCAAACTATTTATTGCAGCAATTTATTCGGCAAAACCGCCGCTCCTGTTATATCGTGTTGTTATACAAAAGCTCATTAAAAATTGTTTTAGGCAGGCGAGGAGAGAAGCCGGGATTACTTTTTCGTAAGCTTGTTTTGCACAGGAGGTGCTTATGTAGAACCGCGCAGGATAGAGCGGTTCTACTGAGCGATAACTTGAGGACAGAATTCGGCTGGAGCACCCGACAGCCCCAATCCTGGTGCTGCCGAGTATCGCCGACCTCCTGTCGGCAAAAAAGTAACCCGGCTGATAGGCCGCGCCGGACGAATCGGTATAAAAATTCAATGCGCTCTTATGTAATAAACCGTTAACCGAAATAAAGGAAAAAACAGGATGATCAAGCGAGCCAATCTGATTCTTTATGTAAGTGACCAGCAGCGCAGCCGCGACTTTTATTCACAGGTTCTGCAGCTTGCCCCAACTCTCGACGTACCCGGAATGACTGAGTTTGCCCTTTCTGACACCCTTGTTCTCGGGCTGATGCCTGAAAAAGGCATTGTCAGGCTGCTTGGCAACTCGATTAAAGACCCGGCTCTGGCTGGTGGTATACCACGGGCCGAGCTCTATCTTTCAGTCGATCAACCGCAGCAATATCATCAGCGGGCTTTACAGGCCGGTGCTACCGAGTTAAAAGCCTATGCGTTGATGAACTGGGGCGATATGGCAGCGTACTCTCTCGACCCGGATGGCCACGTTCTGGTTTTTGCCAGCACAGCGAACGCTTCTTAGGGCTGCGCAGGCGTAAAAGCAACGACGACACCATTTCCGAAAAGCCAGCGGTCAGCAACTCGCGACCTCACCCAATAACGTCGCAAATGTGGTATAATAGCGCTGTTGTGACAATTTAATCGAAGGCAGGTTTGTCATTGGGCAAACCTGTTTTCTTTTGCGCAAAACCGGGTAAGGAAATATGAAATCTGACTACTTCAGTATTGTCGGGCCAGTATTAAACTCAGGTAAGGAATGTGAGAAGATTCTCAGGCGACTGCCGGAATGGTTCGGTGATGAACAGACCATGATCGACTACGGCATCGAGATAGACGGTTTGCCGACCTTCATGATCAACATACACCACCAGGTCTGCGGCTTTATCAGCCTGAAAATGCACTACAAGGAATCGGCAGAGCTTTACGTGCTCGGTATTCTGCCGGAATACCATCATCAGGGCCTCGGTCGGGCAGCGGTCGAATCCGTAACCGAATATTGCCGCAATCAGGGTATAGAATACCTGCAGATCAAGACTCTGGGGCCGGCGACCAACTGGCCATCGTATGAAAGCACCCGTCGGTTCTATCTTTCGCTTGGCTTCAGGCCACTCGAAGAGTTTCCGACGCTGTGGGGGCCCAACTGCCCATGTCTGCAGATGATCAAAAAAATCTTGTAATCGGGCGCCGGCTGTTCTATGCTGATGCTATAAGCATTTATCAAGGGAGCGAACTTAATGGCAGCCATCAGAGGAAAGATTCAAAAGGGTCTTGGCGAGTCAAAAAACACCGTCAGAGAACAGATGCCGTTTTTCCGCAGATGTTTTCCTGAAGTTGCTGACTGTCGCGAAGGCACGATCAACATTCTGCTCGACAAACCCCTGGTAATCCTTTCGCCCGACTTCACCACCGAGCCACTGCCCTGGCACCCGGCTTTCAAGATTGTCAAAGGCGGCGAAGTTTTCAAGTTTCTGCGCATCAAACTCACGGTTGATGGCTGCGAACCGGTCAATGCCTGGATTTACAAAGCCCAGTTCTCGCCTTACCACGATAATCCCTATTACATCGAAGTTATCGCCCCGCAGATTGGCTTCTCAGGCACACCCGCCTGCACTGTTGAGGTAATGAGCAACTGCAGCGATGGCTTTGTCGTCGTCGGCGCTTCAGAGCGCTGCAAAAACCCGGCCGCCTGAGCATGGAACTGACCCGCCTGAGCGAGCGGACACTCTGTGTCTGCGGCCCGGCCAATGTCGGCATCGTTGCGCTCGGCAACAGCAAGGTCGCACTTATCGATTCAGGCATTGACGAAAAATATGCGGCACGCCTGTATGAACTGCTCTCAGACTACCGTTTCAAGGTCGAATACATTTTAAACACCCATGCCCACGCGGATCATATCGGGGGCAACAACCTTTTTCGCGAAAAGTGTGGTTGCCGTGTGCTCGCTTCGACGCTCGAAGCACCTACAATCAGACAACCATTGATTCAGTCGGCGGTTCTTTTTGCCGGCGCCCCGATCAACGACCTGATGAACCGCTTCATCATGGCCAACCCGAGCGAAGTCGAAGTTCTCAACGGCAGCGATCTCAAGCTTGAAGATGTCGAGATAAAAATTCTCGATCTGCCAGGCCATTCGGTTAACCAGAAGGGGTTCATGATCGATGGCACCGCCTTCGTTGCCGACACGCTTTTTCCTGACAATTTCTTTCGCAAACAACGCCTGCCATTCACCTACGACCCGCACGCGCACCTGCAGACCCTTGAAAAACTGCGAAATTTGAGCGCAAAAATCTACGTTGGCGGGCATTTCACGCCTACCGCAAATATTGCTGGCATGATCGCCAGTAACCAGAAACACGTTGAAGAGGCCATGGAATTCATGCGCGAACTTCTCAAAACGCCACTGTCACAGGAAAGGGTCGTTAAGGCATTTCTCGATCACTTCGGTCTCAAAAAAATCAGCTGGGAATATTATCTTTACCGGGCCACCGTGAATGGCTATCTTTCATCGCTTTATCGACGCGGTGAAGTCAAATTCAGGGTGCTCGACAATCTGGCGGTATGGTATGCGGTTTAAGACTGTTTTTGCGTTATCAGGCATCCTTATTCTTACCGGCGCTGCCATTGACGCCCAGACGGTTTCGCGCTGGCTGCGCCTGCCTTATGGCAGCACCCCTCCGGCAATTCTGCGACATCCTCTCGGCGCACCGCAGTCGCCGGGCTTCAATTTTCAGTTCAGCTACGAAAAAACTCCGGTCAGGCCACTTGAACGCCTGATTAACCGTGGAATACCAGAAGCAGCGCCAGCCAGAAAAGACGCCGAAGATATACCAGGCATCGGCCAGAATGTTTTGAAACTTGAAGAGCTCAACCGTGAAGCCGATGAAGTTCTGGCAAACCCGCCCGCTTCTACCTCATCCGCACATCTTTTTCTACAGCAGCAGAAAGAGCCCACAAATGCCAGTCAGAGCAAGAATATCGCGAGCATCAGTTCTGAGCTGCCGGAAAAAAATACAGCGAGCGGTACAGCGCCGGCATCAGGCGCCACAGGCCTGCCCGACGCGGCAGCAGAAGTAAAGACAGCATCAGGCACCGCCGCCGGAAAATAGCGTCTCAGGCGCTGGCATTACGCTTTTTAAAACAGGCCGGGCAATACACTGGCGTGTCTTTGCACGGAACAAAAGTTAATTTTGTATCGCAGCCACAATCACTGCAGACTGCCATGCGTCGTTCGCCCGGGGTTTCCCAGATCTGATCGAGCCTGGTATTGATACAGGTCTCACAGAACATCGGCTTGCTGTTGTAACCCTTTTCGGCCATAAAACGGCGTTTTTCGCCGATCATATTCTTTTCAAGGCCACAGCTGCGGCAAATAAAAGTTGTTGCTTCCGGTAGCATGAAAAGCACTCCATATACGCTCGAAATTTCTTTGATTATACACGATATAAAGCCTTTCAGATAGTGTATTCGATACAATTCGTCCGATAAGTGCGGCAAAATTCAGCAGAATTAAAGAAAAAATGAAGCTGATTGAGTCGGGTTTTATTTTCTGCTAACATGTACAGAAATGTCACAGGCAAAAACATATAAAGTTATTATCCCGTACAGTGAGTCGGCGACCCCGCGCAAAAAATTCAAGATAGAATACACCGTCGAGGCTTCTGACCGCATTACTGCGCTGAAAAAAGCAGAGCGCGAATTCGAGTCTTATGCTGACTACAACAGCGCCTCCTGGGTGCGTACAATAGAGCGCGAGAGTATCCGCATCTGGAAACTGATGCCGGACATGCCTCAGACACCGCAGCATATTGACGAACTGGCGGCACAGCTGGTATCTGGCGACGAGGATATTGTCTATAACAGCCTGAAGGCCCTTGGCGAAATCGAAGATGCCTCGGCCAGCTCCGGGATCATCGCCCTGTTCAACCATTCAAACCCCGAACTCGTAGCCCTGGCAATCGAGACTCTCGGTCGCATCGGCGACCCGAGCAATCTTTATGCAATACGCAATCTCTATCAGTCCGATACCAATCCGAGGGTAAAAGCCTGCATCGTTACGGCAGTCAGCCGGCTTGCCCTGCCCGATGACGACATTGTCGGTTTCCTGACCCGTGCTCTGCATGAGGATGACGCACGCGTACGCGCCAACGCCATCGAAGCAATCGAAAAGCTCGATCTGCCTGATGTGGCCAGATTGCTGCTTCCGATGCTGAAAGACGAAGACAACCGGGTCAGAGCCAATGTCATCAAGGCACTCTGGAACAAGGACGATCAAAGCAAACTGCTCGATGTTCTCAAAGAAATGGCCAGCGACAGCAACCCCTGGATGAAAGCTTCTGCCGTTTTCGTGCTCGACAATGTCAACATTCCAGGCCGTATCGAACTTCTGACAGTAATGGCCATGGAAGAACACCCGAAAATCAGGCAGAACGCAAGAGAGGCTCTGTTCAAGATTGACAGCCTCGACTGCCTGCCGAACTGGCTCGAAATAATCAGCAACGATAAAGAGTTTGCCATGGTGGCCGAAAAAGTTCTGCGTCAGGGCGATGCGGCACTCAACCGGCTGCTGGGTTTCAATGGCCACAGTGAATCGAGCCGAAGATATGCATCCATGCTGCTTGACATGCTTGAACAGCACGTTTTAAAAACTTCCGGCTGGATCAACTGGCTGAAAACCAAACAGAAGAGACTTTTCAGGCAGAGCTGAAGCGAATGATTGCGCCGACTCAGCAGTAGACGCAGCTGCCACACTTAATTGATTCGGGGTTGCCAATGTGTTAACATGGCGAACTATTGAAAATATCACCTAAATTGACTACAGGCACAGGAATATATGAAAGAACAACCTACAAAAATGAAAACTGTGGCACTATATGCCCTGCTGTTGATCCTGCTGCTGACGGCATTCACCAATGTCACCAGCACCCGCAAGGTAGATCGTCTCAACTATTCTGAATTTCTTGGCATTCTGCAGGGCGAAGACCCGGGCCGCAAGATTCTGCGGATCAAAATCAACGAACGCGAAATTACCGGCCGCATTCAGAAACAGGTAACCCTTGGCTCCAGCAGCGAAGCACCGACCTCACACTTTCTGACCGTCACTCCCGACGACCCGGGCCTGATGGAAATCATCAGAAAAAGTGGCGTTATCGTCGAAGCCGAACCGCCGGCACAGATGTCCTGGTGGTTGAATCTGCTTATCAACTGGTTTCCATTCATTCTGCTGATCGGCGCCTGGCTGTATATCCTGCAGAAAATGCAGGGCGGTGGTGCCAAGGCCCTAAGCTTCGGCAAAAGTCGCGCCCGCATGGTCGACCCAACCGAAAAACGCGTTCTTTTTAAAGATGTGGCTGGCGTTTCAGAAGCCAAAGAAGACCTTCTCGAAGTTGTCGAATTTCTGCGCGACCCGCGCAAATTCACCGACCTCGGCGCAAAAATTCCGCGCGGCGTTCTGCTCTTCGGGCCTCCGGGCACCGGCAAAACCCTGCTCGCAAGAGCCGTAGCCGGCGAAGCGAATGTGCCTTTCTTCAACATCAGCGGCTCTGAATTCGTCGAAATGTTTGTCGGCGTAGGCGCCTCACGCGTCCGAGACCTTTTCGAACAGGCCCGCAAAAACGCGCCATGCATCATCTTCATGGACGAAATCGACGCGGTTGGCCGCCAGCGCGGCGCCGGCCTTGGCGGTGGCCATGACGAACGCGAACAGACTCTTAATCAGCTGCTTGTAGAAATGGACGGCTTCGACAATACCAAAGGTATCATCCTTGTAGCCGCAACCAACCGCCCCGATGTTCTTGACCCGGCACTGCTGCGCCCCGGCCGCTTCGACCGCCGCATCGTCGTCGACCAGCCCGATATCAGGGGCCGCGAAGAAATCCTGCAGATCCACGTCAGAGACAAACCGATCGCCGACGACGTCAACCTTTCGGTACTCGCTCGCCGAACCCCGGGCTTTGTTGGTGCCGACCTGGCCAACCTGACAAACGAAGCCGCGATTCTCGCCGCACGACATGGCCGAAAAATTGTAATCATGGCTGACTTTGAATCATCGATCGACAAGGTCATCGCCGGTTCTGAGCGCAAAAGCCGCATCATTTCAGAAAAAGAAAAGGAAAACACCGCCTACCACGAAATGGGCCACGCTCTTGTCGCAGCCTTTCTGCCCGGAGCTGACCCGGTTCACAAGATAACCATAATACCGCGCGGCATGGCTCTGGGCCTGACCATGCAGCTGCCGGTCGAAGATCGCCTGACCGTTTCCCGCACACATCTGCAGAACCAGATCTGCATTCTGCTGGGTGGTCGTGTCGCCGAAATGATCGTTTTCAACGAACTCACTTCCGGCGCCAAAAACGATATCGAACGCGCCACCAAAATCGCCCGAAAAATGGTCTGCGAATTGGGCATGAGCGATGAGATCGGCCCGCTGCACCTCGGCGACGATAACCAGACGGTTTTCCTGGGCCGCGATTTCAACACCCGCAATGATCTTTCTGACGAAACCGCCCGCAAGGTCGACGCCGAAATCAGAAAGTTGATAGAAACAGCCCTGAAAAAGGCCAACGAAATACTTGCCGGCAACCGGCCCCTTCTCGACAAATGCTCGAAGACCCTTCTTGAGCGCGAAACTATCAGCGCCGAAGAATTCAAAGAGCTTATCGAAGGCCGCGAACTGCCGCCACTGCCCGCCGTAAAACCGCTTCTCAACGTCATCGAAGCCATCGAAAAGGCCGGCGAAGCAGACAAAAAAGACAACTCAAAAACCGTCAGCAGCAAGAACCCGGAAGGGGAAAACTACATCAAGGACGTCTGACCTTTGAACAAACGTAAATTTCTCTTCGTTCTTGGCACCCGGCCGGAAGTCATCAAAGTGGCTCCGGTCGTTTTTGCTGCCCGTGAAACCGGGCTGATCGAGACAGAAATACTGCATACCGGCCAGCATCTCGAACTTGCTGCCGAAATGTTCAGGCATTTCCGCCTGCGGCCAGATTTTGATCTTGCGGTCATGCAGCCAGACCAGACACTCTTTCAGCTGACATCGAGAATCACCGAAGGCATCGGCGAGATCGTCAGCCGCAACGATTACGACATGATTTTCGTGCAGGGCGATACCAGCTCGGCATTTATCGGCGCTCTCTGCGGCTTCTACCGCAAGATTCCGGTCGGGCATATCGAAGCTGGCCTGCGCACCCTCGACCGCTACAGCCCATTCCCCGAAGAAATGAACCGCCGCCTGGTGAGCCCGCTCGCCAGCCTGCACTTTGCGCCAACCCAGAGGGCCGGCAATATGCTGGCGGGGGAGGGGATACCCGGCAATCTTATCGAGGTCACCGGCAACACGGTTATCGATGCCCTTTTCTGGAGCCTGCAGCAGGACTACCCGGTTCGCGATGACATCAAAGAATTTCTCGACCTGCCGGGTCGAATGCTTCTGGTAACCACGCACCGCCGCGAAAACTTCGGCGAACCGCACCGTCAGGTGTTTTCTGCGCTTCTCGAACTGGTCGAGAGATTCAGCGACACCCGCATTCTTTTTCCGATTCACCCAAACCCGAATGTGCGTCGCGAAGCGGCAGCCATGTTGAATAACCACCCGCGTATACACCTGACCTCGCCACTCGATTACCAGAGCTTCATAAGAGCAATGCAGAAGAGCTATCTGATACTTTCAGACTCAGGCGGAGTGCAGGAAGAGGCGCCCAGTCTCAACAAACCGGTTCTGGTGCTGCGTGAATCGACCGAGCGACCCGAGGGCCTCGACACCGGCGCCCTGAAGCTCGTCGGAACCGACAAAGCCCGCATAATTGAAGCCGCCAGCGATCTTTTAACCAGCAAGGCAAACTATGAAGCGATGGCCAATGCGCAAAACCCCTATGGCGACGGCCAATCAGGCCAGAAGATAGTTGCCGCCGCCCTGGCCTACCTTTCCAGCCAGAGTAAAAACCACAGGTAACAAGAATCGCCCCGCACCGCTGACCACAACTTAAACCCTCAAATAGAAAACCCACAAGAACACCGCTCCAGACTTGCCCGGAGCGGTGTTCTTTTTGTCGCCCGGAAAAGCGAGGGCCACAGATCTATCTGTGAGCCCCCTGTAAACAAGACAAACCTCAGAGTTTTTTGAGCCGGGCAAGCCTATAAACAGTGCGTTCCTGCACCTTTCCTGCCCTCTTGCCCTCTTGCCCTTCTCGCCCGCCCTCCTGCCCCCCCCCTCTGCACAATGCCTGGTTTTCGCAGGCGGACGGGGCTACTACATCATCCTCTCAGGCTCTTTTAGCTTAATCGCTGCCAACAGAAGAAGCTGTTCGAAGCGCCTCACTATCATATCGCAACAGACATCTATCATTTTTAAGATAATCATAAATTTCACCTACTCCCAAACTCGTCACCTTTCCCGACAACAATCCAATTTAATCGATAACATTAACAAATAAAAACACAATTTACCAATCAATTGTTTTTAAATAGTAATATAATCAATTTATATTCAAAAATACAACCTCGTTATCATTTTTAGAACACAAAAGACGCTGATTGACAATAAACTGATAGATATCTCTGCCTGTGAGCACCGGCTTCGTGATGTTGAACACGGGTAGACAAAAAAAATCCGCAGCTGCCCAGCGGCTGCGGAACCTTTCATTTAGCTGTTTTCGCTGGCTATGACCAGAATTCTCGGCCGTCCAGGCGCGTCTGATGCTTCTGCAATGCCAGAACCCTACGGATAAAGCCGTCTTTTCAGGCGATGGGCACGCCAGGAGCGAGCGCGAACCGCTGGTCAGAAATTTGCCAGCAAAAGACACCCGATCGCATTCTGTGAGGCCTGCAAATCAGCAATACACGGCTCTGCGCCAGTAAAAAAGCCGGCTACGTAAAAAAAGAGCCACCCGGCAGGGGCAGCTCTTCTGACTGGAATAAGTTGATTATCAGGCCGGCATCAACAGCCGCAATGCTTTTTGTTCGGGCTCTGCAAGCCTGCCAATAGCGACATCCAGCCTTGGGCCCGCTTTCTTATCAACAAACTGTCTGATAAAATCGATCATTCTTTCGCGCTGAGTGGCGTTACCAGTGGAATGCGCTTTTATCAGATACTCGATATCTTCTGGTTCAGCCAGTTCCATTAAGTAATGGCCGGCTTCTCCGAGCAATTCGGATTTTGCCAGGCAATAGGCCGCCGTCTGGCTTTTGAGGCCCTCTTCATGCGGCATAAGCAGTGATGCAAGGCCCTGGGCATTTACCGCAATCTGCATGCTGTCGGGCTGAGCTGCTATGTTTTTAAGAGCCCTGAGATTTTTCTGGGCAAACAAAGCATATAAAGCATTCAGGCGAATTTCACGCGACTCGCCGGGGCGACTGGCAAGCTCTTCAAGCACGCTGCCGGTCTGCTCAACAGAGAAACCGCCAAGAGAAGTTGCCGCCATCAGGCGCACCTCGCCTGCACTGTCATTCAGCATTCTGGAAAGAACTTCCGGGCTGAGAGCCTCTGACGCTTTCTGCATCGAAGCAACAGCCGTCTGACGCACCCATTTGTCACTGTGACTGACACCCTCGTTTATCATTGCGATAAAGGGCAGGTTGAAGTCTGACAGATCGACCACTTTGAGCATCACCTGAGCAAAATCAGCATCCAGGCGCTGTAGAACCGAAAAGGTCTCATTCAAGAGTTTTTCGTCCTGGCCTCGCCACTCAAGACGCAGCTGACGAATCGCCGTTTCGGACGACGGATTAATCAATAATCTGATAACTGGCTCGCCGCCCAGGCGCTTAAGGGCCAACAAGGCGGTTTCTACGAACTGATAGTTCTGGAAATTATCAAGGCCGACAATCGATTTTATCATTATTTTGATAATTGACGGAATACTGCGACTCTCAGACGCCTTAACCAGCACTTCGATCGCCTTGCTCAGTCGACCAAGATCGGCATCTGACTCAAGAATTGCCATAGCCTGGTCGCCCATGTCGCCGATGGAAAAATCCTGCTCATCAACCTTTTCAGATATATCGGCCATTGCGGCAAGCAGTCTGGCATGGCAACTCTGGTCGGCCCTCTCCAGAGCTTTTTTAAGCCGACGAAAAAGCTTAACGCCATTCTCGGGGTGAAAATAGAAAAAATCTTCAATTTTTTCTACTATTTTCTGTTGCAGCTTAACCGGCAATTCCGGCAACATATCCAGCAACACCGCCACCGAATAACCACCGGCATCGATAATATCGCACACGGCGTCGTTCAATTTTCTGCCCGGCACCTTTTGCAGGTCGAGAATTTTTTCTCTCAGGCCCGCAATGTCCATGGAGTTTATTTTTACTTTGTCTTTTTTACTTTTCTTCATTGTTTCCTGCCTGCAGACATTGCAACAGTCTTTTCAATCTTGAGCGGTCAGCATCGGTCAATGCCGCGATCCTGACCAGTTTTCCCGTTTCAGTTTTCAAACGTTCCTTCTGTGAAAAATTAAGACTTCTACCGACAATCATGGCCGGCAGCACAGCATAAACCGAATCACATTCAACCGCCCGCTGCCAGTAATTCCAGAACTTGGCATTTTTGTTACGTATCAGCGAATTTATGGCCGACATCGCCAAAGCCTCAGCATTGCGCCCTTCCAGCTTCAGAACCAGATCAAACTCACGTTGGGCAGAAGTGAAGTCACCGGCAAAGAAAAAGGCCTTGCCAAACAACAGATGATCTTCGATAAACCTCGGATGATAATCGCCGATCTTCTGCAGATATTTCATGATTCCGCGACTGTCTCCGGCAGCAATCGAAAGTTCCACCTTTGAAATAATCTCGACCAGGCTTTCCATGCCGTCAGAGAAACTTCCCCAGACTTCGAGAGCCCGTTCCGGGCAGCCCTGAATTATACACAGTCTGGCAAACCATACCGCCAGCTCTTCATCAACGGCATTTTTTTCAAAAAGCTGCCGGAAAGTCTTCTCGGCGACCGTAAGTTCATCAAGTCTCAGAGCAGTATAGGCGTAGAGGAAAAGCGCATGCATTTCGCCCGGATGCTCTTTAAGGATCATTTCAAGTCGGCCGGCGGCCCGTGAAAATTCTTTTTCAAAAAGATCAAGCTCAACGAGTGCCAGATCGAGTTCAGCCACATGCCCGAGATCGCGCACTGAATCTTTGAGAACAGTCCTGGCAGCCTCCAGGTCGCCTTTCATGGCAAGAGATTTTGCCAGACTGACCCGGTGCGAGGTTTCACGGGGACGACTGAGCAGAAGCTCTGAATAGATCTCTGCCGCACGGCTGAACTGCCGGCCCTGAAAGAGAAGGTTCGCCAGTTCATCGGCAATAAGAAGATCAGAGGGTTCTCGAACCCGTAGCGCCTCAAGTTCACGGGTCGCGACATCGAGCCGGATGCGGCCATCATAAAGCCCATCGAGAATATCATACACTTCAGTCTCAAACGGGCTCTGCTTGAGCGCCATCTGCGAAGCGGCCGCCTTCTTTTTCAGAATCGGCAGGCGCCGCGACATCTCATTATACTTTTCGCGAAGCATGTGGGGGTCGCGAATGGTTTCCATGCCGCGGTTAATCGCATCAACCGCTTCCTGGATACGGCCGTCGGCAAGATAAAGATCGGCCAGATTCACCAGCAACTGCTGATTGGCAGGTTCGACCATAATAGCCCGCTTCAGGGCGGTCATCGCCTTATCCCGACTGCCGAGACGCAGCTGACAATCATAAATGCCCAGAAGCGGCTCAATAGAGTCGCAGGCTACCGTAGAAGCCCGGCGATAAACATCGAGAGCCTCATCGAAACGCTCAAGCATTTTCAGATCACCGGCAAGCTCAAGCAGGGCGCGCACGTCAGAGGCAATCGTATCTATAAGATTCAGCATCAGATCGACCGATTCACGATATCTGCCCATCAGGCGAGAGCATTTTGATATCATTTTTTTGATATCATTATCAGATGGCGCGATTTCACAGGCTCGTTGAAAACTTTTCAGCGCCGATTCGTAGTCTTCGCGATAAAAATAGGCCTTGCCCAGGTTATAAAGAACCAGAGTGTTTTTAGCATCACGCGCCAGAGCCTGATTCAGAGTCTTGATCGCCCTTTCCGCAAGCCCTTTCTGCAGACAGGCAGCGCCAAGATTCACCAGAACATCTAGATTTTCAGGGTCGAGTCGCAGGGCCTTTTCATACTCTTCGATGGCATGATCAAAGAGGCCGCGCTGCTGCAGATCAACACCTTTCTGAAATAATTCCACAGCTGCGTCCATCAGAATTCCTCCTGGCGCCCCGGGCGCTTTGTCGTCGCATTGCTCTGCTGCTCTTTAAAGCGCTCAAGATTGTCGATCATGGCTGAATAGTTTTCTACTTCCTGCGGAGCACATTCCTTGAATTTCGAATAGGCTTCAAAATAGCGGAAAAAGATTCTGGAATTCGTGCTGCCCATTTTATTTTTTGCAATAAACGCTTCGGTGATTGGAATCATAAAGCTGTCTTCTTTACCCCACTCCCATTCAAGAAATGGTGTGTCAAAATTGTTCAAATAGTCGCAATAAAGAAAAAAGACCGCGTAGGGATCATAAAGCAGCCCCATAATCTCCTCGAGATCTTCTTTAACCGGACGGCGACTGCTGATAGCTTTTGGCAGACCGGCGGTAGCAATAACCGTTACTCCCTCGACAGCAGCCAGACTCTTCAACTCGGAAGCCAGAATATTGGACTTTTCGTTAAAACTCATCTGTTGCTGGTTGCGCAACAGAATTTTAAACAGAGGGTCGATAATGACCGCAACCTCGCCGCCTTTTTCGAGGCGAACCCGCTTAACCTGCTTTTTAATATCGTCGATAAACTGCCGGCCGTTCGATTCATCGACAAGGATCAGACGGCTGCTCATCTCAGAAACTGTCTGCAGGCCAAGATTGCGCTTTTCCTCAAAATCAGGGCGAGCACTGTATGGATTTTTCACGTAGTCGATCGGCAGCTCAACAGCCTGAGACACTATCTTGGCGGTAGTATCGAGTCGATTGAGGTCGAGACTGAAATACAAAACCGTCAACTCAGGGTTCAGGCTCACCAGATCCCAGGCGAGCTGGGTCGCAAACGTCGATTTACCCATGCCCACACCGCCGGTAATTAAATAAAACTCTTTCTGAAAACCGTTGAGTTTTTCCATGAGGATCGGGAAATTGGTCTGCAGCCCAAGGTAGCTGCGCTTGCGGGCCCGCTGATCATTAACCAGCTCCTGCATTTCGGCAATGTGAGAATCGAGACTTCTGATGTAGCCGGCGCTGCCCTGCAGAAAAAGGCCGCGAAGCGACTGAATGCAGTTGCCAAGCACTTCGAAAGCATCTTTTTCGCCATGAATGATACGCTCAGAATACTGAATCATGGCTTTATGAGCTTCAGCTCTGATATTTCGATCACGAATACGCTCAATAACCGGTTCAATATCATCGAGCATGGTTATCCCCGGCTGCGAAAATGGCGCGGTAAAAAGTTCGCGCACCCGATCTTCTCCGCCGACAATGTCGAGCCTGGTCTTCTTGCCCTGACGCTGATTCGTCAGTCTTGCAATCAGATTTGGCAGATTCAGGGTTTCCTGGTCTTCGATTATTTCGAGCATGGTTGCGAGAAGAATCCGGTTTGGTTCGACACCCTGAAAATCGCTGACTGTAAAATGATTTTCGAGCAACTGTCGGCCAATAACAACAGGTTCAAATGCCAGATTAGCCAGAAGCCGCTCTTCATCGAGCGAAATCTCACGCAGATACTCGACCAGGCCAGCTCTAACATCAATTGATTTTGCGGGGTTCTTTTTCGGCACTTGTACCTCCAGTTGCAAAGGCTTATTCTAATGCACCACCCGCTCTCTGTCAAATGAACAAGGTTATTGACTTACGGCGCACGATTTGCTACTCATTTTATATCATTATTTAAAATCTGGAAGTTTCAAAATGATCACCCGAGAAGCCGATTACGCAATAAGAACGGTAGTTTACCTGGCACAACGTTTTGGGAAGGGCCCGGTTGCCACGACTGAAATCAGTGAGAAAGCTGAAATTCCCTATCGTTTTCTGCGTAAAATTTCTCATCAGCTGGTCGAGTCGAAAATTGTCGGCGCAACCCGCGGCAAGCAGGGAGGCATCTACCTTATCCAGAATCCCGAAAAACTGTCGCTTCTCGACGTTCTCAAAATTTTTGACGCAAGATCGTGCCACCTCAACGTCTGCTCAGACTCGGATGATGCCTGCAGCCGGTCAACAACCTGCAAAGTCTGCCAGCGACTCAGAGAACTGCAGGAAAAACTGCATGCCGAATTTGCCGGCATAAAATTTTCGGACCTTTAAGAGGGTATCAGACGATTTTTTCCTGATCGGCCGGGTTAACCAGAATGGTATGCTGACCGGTAAATGAAACCCGCCCCGGCATCCCCCCCGGAATCCTTTTAACATTACCCACTTCAGTCGCGTCAACCGCAACCTTGCTGCTGTTCCGCGCAAAACTGAACCAGGCCGCAAGAACTGCGCCACGCCAGAGGTCGGTTTCGGTCACACTGCCTTCAGCCTTTTTCAGAATGACATGAGCACCAGGAACATCGTTGGCATGAAACCACCAGTCGCCGCGACGGGCGACCTGAAAAGTCAATACGTCGTTCTGACGGGCATTTCGACCGACATAATAACGGCAGCCCGCGATTTCGAAATCGGGCTTAACCAACGCCGCACGGCCTTTGCGACCGGCCGCCGGCTCTTTTGTCTGGCCTGAGTTTCGGCGGGCACGGGACTTTTTGTCTTCGCACGGCAGGTCAGCTTCGCTGACGGCATTTTCGGCCAGCCATATCTGTTCATGCAGCCAGGCCATTTCGGCCTGAATGGCCTGAATACGTTTTTCCACCTCGACCAGGCCACGCCGGGCCTTTTTATAAAGATTAAAATACCGGGTGGCGTTGGCAGCCGGGGTTCGCGTCGGATCCAGCTCGATCAGAACGGATTTTCCGGTCTGCCAGTCTTCGAGCTCAACACTCTTCGAGCCGGGTCGAATGCGATAAATATTTGCCACCAGCAGGTTGCCGAGGTTCTGCAGATGATCGGCACCGGAAAATTTCTCATGCAACTGCCGCTGTTCTTCGAGCAGTTCCTGTTTTTGACGCAGATCGCGTTGAAAACGGGCAACAACCTGCTTAATAGTCTCTTTAAGGCGACCGGGCGCAGTCTGAGACTGCTCAAGCCAGTTCAAAGCATCGTTAACTGATGCAAAGTTAAGATCCGGCTGTTCTGCCAGATGCCCCAGCCGAAAACAGGAAACAGCACGGCAGCGGCCATTTTTAAGATAAACCGACAACTGCTGATCTGAGACGGCTTCCTGTAGAAGACTGCGAAATGTTGCAGCCCGTTCAGACGGCGAGGCGCTTTTTCCCGATCTAAAAGCAAGCTCGGCTTCGAGCTGTGGGGAAAAAACTCCGAGGCGGTTTTTCCAGGACTCAGGAGGGCCGGCGAAAATGCCACAAAGTTCCTCTTCGCTGACGCGCCCCGGTTCAAGGGTTGAAGTAGCGTCAGGAAGGTTATAGGTCGCGCCGATCATGTTGTTGGAAGTGCGTGAAAGGCGATCGAGGATTTTCATATCTGAATCACAGACAAAAATATCGGCGATTCTGCCGGTAAATTCTGCCAGAATGAAAAAGTCGCTGCGATTGCCAAAAAAGCTGTCGATAACCGTTATCTGCAGTTTCACCACCCGATCGAAGCGGCCTTCAGCCTCGTTTCCGGCCAGCGTGATTTTCGTCAGCCGGCCATTGATGAGCAATCGATTTATGGTGCGCACAAGTGAAGAGGCGCGGTCTATTTCGCAGCTGGTCTCGGCCAGCCACAGACTCTGGGCCGGCGCATCAAGACAAAACACAAGTTCCGACGGGCCCTCGCGGCGTTTCAGACGCAAGGAAAAACTTCGGCCGGGAAGGTCGATACCTCTGATGATCACCGGGCGGTCTTCAAGGGCCTTCGTCAGCCCCGCAACATGCTTACGCAGGGTTAGATAATCCATTCAACACCTTTTTTCAGGGTAAGGCTGCCGGGGTGATGATTCTACCGTTGAATGAAAGCACAGTTTTCGGGCTCTTCATATCTGCCGGGCGCCAGGCGAGGCCGGTATTACTCTCTTCATCCATGAAACCATAGACCCAGACATCACCGACCAGCAGCAGAGGCCCGAAAAAATCAGGGTCACCCAGCTCGACTACTCCCTTTTCGCCGCCCGAAAGAGCGATTTTCATCGGCTCCCGGTCGGTACCGCCTCTGATTGCGGTAAAAACAAGGGTCCGGCCGGACTCTGTCGTGACAACAACAGGCATTGTCGCCTTGAAACCCATCGGGCTGCCATCGGCATTGAAGTAACTTTCGCCGCCGGCAACTCTGGTCTGTTCCTGTTTTTTGAGGTCGAACAGATAAATAGTCGACTTGGTCAGGCGACCCATTTCGGGGTCAGAATATTCGGCAATCAGGTAAGCGATGAGGTTTTCTGAAACCCACACCGGGCGGTCAACGACCACCACCGCGTCAGAATTTTCGCTGGTTTTGAGTTTAGTGCTGTCGATGATGGCTTCCTGTTTTCGGGTCTGCGGATCGAGCAAAACAATGCGGGTGGCCGCAAAGGGTTCCTGCGGGTCGGGGGCATACCGTACCGCGATTCTGCTCCCGTCGGGAGAGAAGGCCGGGTTGGCATAGGCACCCATGCCATTACTGATATCGGCGACTTCAGAAGCATTGCCTGCAATCGGCATCATAAAAATCGAGTCGGCGCCAGCACGGTTCGAGATAAAAACCAGCCTTTGACCGTCGGGCGAGACCGCCGGCATGGTTTCGTCGGCGGGGGTGCTGGTAAGCTGCTGTGTCTGAGCTGATTTCAAGTCAGCCCTGAAAAGGTCGAACTGCCCATCCCGGTTTCCGGCAAAAATTACTTCAGCGGCGCTGGCTGTAACGAAAGGCGCAATACTCAACAGGGCGGCCAGCAGATAATTTCGTTTTTTCATTTTTCCTCCTGGGCGGCAGAAATAAAGAACCGGCCCCGCCCATCTTACCACAGACCGCCGAAAACTCACAAACTGCAATCTACAGGTCACATTGTGTTGCCTTGTGGCAATGCCTGTGCTATTATCAGGCCATGACGCTTTATTACCTGATACCAGTCTGCCTGACCCTGCTTTTTGCCTTCTCGTGGGGTCTTGTACATACTCTGCTGGCTATTTTTGACCGGCTGAACTTCTTCTGGGACTGGTGGGACAGACAAAGAAAAGCCTTTCCGATTCTGCTTGGCGTCGAAATCGCCTATTTTGCGGCAATTCTTTACTACATCGTCTACTGGGAACTCTCCGGCAACGTTTGATAACAATCATCGACCAGAGCCGCAACATCCCCCGATTTTTGCCATATCTGTCTGTTGTCAAAATGCTGTTGATTTTTGCTGAGCATGCCTGCCCGCCATCTATGCGCTTATAGCAGCACAGAACGGCGAAATCCCGTTAAAAACCGCTTAAATAACTGCCTTTTTTCGCAGGCGCAGAATTCACAATGACAACATATTTTGTCGAGGTTTATCCGAATCAATCCGTGGCTGCTGCCTTCTGCTATGCAAGAGAGACAGGCGACTCAACTGTTGCCGGCCTTAAGCCGATGGAGTAATCATGTCAGAACTTTTTCCGATTATCACGACAATTTCAGCAACACTGGTTTTCTGGCTAATTGGCCATCAGCTGACAAAAAATCAGCCGTTTGAGCTTGGCCGGGGTCATTACGCCGGAGCTTTCCCTCTGATCGGGGCGCTCTGCGGCGCAGCTTTTTCATACAACGCTGTGCACGCAATGCTGCCAGTAGCAACGGGCACCGTTTTTCTGGCAATCATAGGCTTTTTGCGCGACCGCTTTCGCGTAAAATATGCCACCCTGCTGCCAATCATGGCATTGATCGTCTCTGCCACCATGTTTGCAAGCTTGCCAGGTACAGACTCCGGCTTACGGATAATTTCCGGCGTGTTGTGGTCACTTCACATCATTGCC
>ERZ795061.532-NODE-532-length-38493-cov-8.034159_pt1 | contig 38493 bp, 43 predicted proteins | sample MGYA00375145_ERZ795061 | MGnify/ENA primary metagenome ERZ795061 (study PRJEB30190, sample SAMN05720144) | anaerobic digester metagenome | isolation source: active sludge of municipal wastewater-treating anaerobic digesters | place: USA | collected 2014-12-22 ... | reverse complement strand
CCTTATAGGGTAAAAGTGCGATTGGAAATAGAATGTAAGCCCACCACCGGTTGAACACACCTACTAAGTGAAATTGTTTGGGAAACAAAATCGGAATAAGAAATAGTGGAAAGAAAACCAGGAAGAGTATTGCAAACATGATGAACCCATAATAGAGATGAAGCCTTCTAAGAATTCTCATGTAAGAGGTATTGCGACTTTCCGGTATCGTTAAAAAGTAAAGATAAATAAAAAGTCCTCCCTTGAATCAATCAAAGAAGGACTTTGAGTAAGGTTGATTTTTATTGTCGGTTAATGCCACCCATTCTTGGAACTGTGATGATTTCCCGTTGTCTTCCATCAATATATCGGAAGCCAGTCTCATCAAAGTATCCATCTTCCTCCAGTTGAATGCGAATATCTTTTTTCCACTCGGGAATATTTACCGTACAGTTCAACTCGATTGAATAAGCCGTTTTGTAATGCATGGGATAATCCCCCGTGAAAGGAACTCCGCCCTGCATATCCCACATTCCAATAGTTGTACCGGCTGCGTGACCATGAAAACCAATTGGATGGGTATAGATTGAGGGTGTAATACCTTCTGCAATAGCCTGATCGCGGGTAGCTTTCAGAATCTCATTTCCGGTGCGACCTTCTTTAAAATTGCCTGTAAGCAGATCCTGAAGGCGATTTCCTTTTGCGAAAGCATCTTTCAAAAATTTTGGCACTTCGGTTTCGCCTGCTTTTAAAATGTACGCATGTTGCTGCGTGTCAGTATTTAATCGAAGGTAAGTGATTCCAAAATCTACGTGCAGAAAATCTCCCGGTTGAATTACCAGGGGTTGTGGGCGCTTGGCCATGATGGCATCCGCTTCGTTGCGCTGAATGGAGACCGAAGGCTGAAACCATGTATCCAGTTTTAATTCTTTGATACGCTCGCGATACCACCACACTACATCTTCGGTTGTAGTAACTCCCGGTTGAATTACTTTATCAGAAAAACCTTCTTGAATAATTTCGTGGGCGATGCGACAGATTTGCTGGTAGATCGCCATCTCTTTTTCGGTGCGGGTTTCCAGCCAACTAACCGCTAGCTTCTCGGCCGACACCACTTTCGGTTGAAGATTTTTCGGTAGAACCTTGATCAGGTTGTCATAATCGTTAGAGGTAAGACCATCGGCATGACCCCAGGATGGCGCTTTGTTAACCCCAATTTTTTTAGGATTACGCTCGGTTATGATTTTACCAAGTTGTGCCCACTGATCAGGATTTGCATCAGGATCCCAGGCCCTCTTAAATGCTTTGCCTACATCATATCTGGCTACTGCCAGGAACTCCATTTCTTTATCAGTGCCCCGATCGAAAGCTACCAACATAGTTGTTCTGCGTGCGGCCATCCAGGTAGCAGGTAACAACGTTTCAATTACAGGATCTTCATTGTATTCGCGCGAGATTACCACCCACATGTCAAAACCTTCCCTGCGCATCAAGGCTGGTAATGTGATGCGCAGACGATCTTCTAATAATTCATCGATTACGCGTGCCTGATCGCGTTGGGTAAGTATAACCGGGCCTTGACTAAAAGAAAGTGTGAACGCTAGAAATAGTAATAATGAAAGAATATACTTCATAGGAATTTAATTTATTTAGTAAGTATAGATGATTTTGAAACTACTTGAACTGAATTTTACACCGCTGGTCTTTTAACACTTCATTGGCATTCTCCACTTCAATGTGTGATTTTGCATCGTCCATCTGTTCACGCATCGCACTCCTGATTTCTTTCATGCGCATGGCCTCGATAAACCGCTTAACATCCTCTTTACTTTCAAGAACAAGGGCTGGTACCAATGCTGGTTTATCATCATCACCCTTGGCAACCATTGTGAAGAAAGACGAGTTGGTGTGTTTTATTTTTCCGGTTTTTATATTTTGCGATTCCACGCGGATGCCAACGACCAGCGAAGTGCGGCCCACATAGTTTACAGAAGCATGCATGGAAACCAGTTCACCAACCTCTACAGGTTGTAGAAATTCAACTTTGTCCACAGTAACAGTTACACAATAGGTGCCTGCATGTTTGCTGGCTGCTGCATAAGCAACTTTATCCATTAGCGAAAGTAAAATGCCACCATGAATTTTTCCACCAAAGTTGGCGTAGGAAGGAATCATTAATTCGGTAATCGTAGTTTGTGAATATTGTACCGGGCGGGCTTGCTCTTCCATAGAAATAGGTTTGAAATGAAAGTTAAGAACTTTGAAGCTAAGTCCCCAATGGGATCCACTCACAAATCAAAACACTTTCTTTCGCGAAAGCCGGTTAAATCGAACAACCATAGCAGTTGCGGTTAACGTGAGCCCGAGAAACAAGCCGATCCAGATTCCATTCGCACCCATCTGCAAGGGAAAAGCTAGCCAATAGCCCAGCGGTAACGCAATCACCCAATAGGCAACAAAAATTAAAAGAGATGGAATTTTTACATCTTGCAATCCGCGTAGTGCTCCTGCTGTTACAACTTGTATTCCATCCGATAATTGAAAGAATGCAGCAATAATTAACAGGGAAGCTGTGAGTTGAATCACCGCCTGATCTTCAATGTATAAAGAGGGTAAAAAATATCTTCCGAAAATGAATAGAAGTGCCCAGGCAGTCATTAAGCACACGGCCATACCAATCATAGTAAAAGCAGATGCTCGTAAATGCATGGTGTTGCGTTGACCCCAAAAATTTCCTACCCGTATAGTAGCCGCAGCACCAAGTCCTGATGTGGTCATGTAACTTATGGTGGCGAGGTTGATCGCAATCTGGTGCGCAGCCAGGGCAGTAGTACCGAGCCAGCCCATCATAATGGCAGACAATCCAAATGCTCCGGCTTCAAAAATAAATTGTGAACCTGCAGGGAGACCGATGTGCAGCATTTTATTGATCAGAGATCGTGAGTAATTGCCAATCGAAAAACCGGCCTTATAAGATTGATATTTTCTTCCGTAGTAAACATAGAGCATCATGCTAATCGCCATTACGATTCGCGAAATTAACGTTGCCCAACCAGCACCATTTAATCCCATTTCCGGGAACCCGTACTCTCCAAAAATCAAAATATAGTTTAGAAATATGTTGAGTAGATTACTTCCGACTACAATAATCATCGCGACTCTTGTGCGCTGTAGCCCTTCGGCAAACTGCCTATAGGTTTGAAAGATCATGGTTGGGATAATGGAAATAGCAATAATGCTGAGATACGGAATTGCCAAGGTTACGACTTCATCGGGTTGCCCCATCGAGTGCATGAAGGGTTCTACAGAAAAAATCAGGACTACCAATAACAGACCTGTTACTAGATTGATAAGTGAACCGTTTTTTAACGTGGCAATAATTTTATTGTCATCATTGGCCCCTTCGGCTTGTGCCACCAACGGAGTGATGGCATACGAGACACCAACCCCGAAAAAAAGCGGGACTGAAAAAAAGATATTGGCAAATGAAGAAGCTGCCAACGGCACCGCTCCGGTCCAGCCTACCATCACGCTATCAGCCACACCTGTCATCACCTGGCCGAGCATGCTTAGCATCACCGGGTAGGCGAGGAGGAAATTAGGACGAACGTGAGCGCGATATTGGTATAGTGTTGACATTGCGTTTACTAGATACTTGATGCAGTATACTGGTTACGGGATGAAAGTCACTTGGTTTTGTTACACCAGTATCAAGCATCCTGTACCCTCTTCTATTAAATTCCTTTAATTCTTGCAACTTTCAAAATTGCCATCACCGTTAAACTGTCGGTGATCTCGCCTTTAAGCACCATAGAAAGCGCATCACTAAAAGGTAACTTCCATACTTTCATATCAGCTTCTGTTTCTTCTAATTCACTTTCGCCAGTTGTTAAATCTTCAGCAAGGAAAATAAAGCCTTCTTCATCTGATACCGAATTAGAAAGATGCACTCGCTGAATTAAAGTCCATTGATTGGCGATTAATCCGGTTTCTTCTTTCAATTCTCGTTTGGCAGATTGTAAGGGATCATCATGTAAAGGGCCACCACCTTCTGGTATTTCCCAGCTCCATTCATTCAGGGTATAACGCCATTGGCCAACCAGCCAGGTGTTGTTATTTTCATCAAGTGCTACAATCCCAATAGCCTTGTTCTTAAAATGCACTTTTCCATAAATTCCTTTACCACCGGCAGGGTTTAATACCTGATATTCCGTGACGTTGATCCAACGGTTATCATATTTTTCTTCCGATGAAAGGGTTTGCCAGGGGTTCATCATTAAATAGTTTAAAATTCAAGATTCAAAATTAGTCTAATAATTAACGTAATGATCTTGAATTTTGGACTTTGAATCTTGAATTTTGAATTTATGTTATTGTCTTCTTTCACTCCTGATTTAGTTGAAGCTGGTTGCGATGAGGTAGGTCGTGGGTGTTTGGCAGGTCCGGTGGTAGCAGCCGCTGTGATTCTACCTAAAGACTATCAGCATGAATTATTAAATGATTCTAAGCAGCTAACGAAGGAGGATAGGGTAAGTTTACAAGTTGATATTGTTCGCGATGCGCTGGCCTGGGCTGTAGCAGAAGTAAGTAATGAAGAAATTGACGAGATCAATATTTTAAATGCATCCTTCAAGGCAATGCATCTGGCGTTGGATAAATTATCAATCAGGCCTGAATTTTTGTTGATCGATGGAAATCGGTTCAAACCTTATCAGGAAATTAAATATGAATGTGTGATAAAAGGAGATGCCACCTATCTATCAATTGCTGCCGCTTCTGTGCTTGCAAAAAATTATCGCGATGATTTGATGGCAAAACTGTCCGAGGAATTTCCTGGCTATGGCTGGCATACCAATGTGGGATATCCAACCGAAGAACACCGGGAGGGTATCCGTCAGTTAGGAATCACTCCGTTTCACAGAAAGTCGTTTCAATTACTGCCCTCGCAATTGGAGTTGTTTTAAAAAATGCGGAACTGTTTTAATCTATTAGTGTTTTAGTGGCATGTGCTTAATCTTTCTGGCGCTTAATCAACACCCAACGTACAAACTTATTGTGGCGGCTAACCGCGATGAATTTTATAATCGCAAAACGGCAGCTGCAAATTTTTGGGAGGATTATCCAACTATTCTTGGCGGTCGTGATCTGGAAGCTTCGGGCACCTGGATGGCTATTACTAAAAATGGTAAGATTGGGCTTGTTACAAATTATCGCGACCCGGCTAACATAGATCCCAACGCTCCGTCACGCGGGCAATTAGTATTGGATTTTCTTGTTAATGGCGACACTCCTGAGGCATATCTTAATAAAGTGTCTCAACGAGCTGCACGATATAACGGCTTCAATTTATTGACTGGCTACCCGGATGAACTGTGGTATCTCTCCAATTATGGAAACGGACTTCAAAAACTGCAATCAGGTATATATGGGTTGAGTAATCATTTACTTGATACCCCCTGGCCGAAAGTACATCGAGGTAAAGAAAAATTTAGCAATGCCATTATGGATTCAGTTGTTGAACCGGAAAGACTGTTTGAATTACTGTATGATGAACAACGTGCAGAGGATCAAGCATTGCCCAATAGCGGCATTGGACTTGAGCGTGAACGCGCTCTGTCTTCAATGTTTATTAAAACCAATGGGTACGGCACTCGATGCTCAACCGTTATTTTAGTTTCTCATGACAATCAGGTTTTGTTTTCTGAAAGAGTGTATGATCTTGATACCTTTGCCCACCAGACAAACAGGTTTCAGTTCACTATCTCAAATGACTAAATCAAAACCAATTAAAATACCGCTAGCCTTCAGAATTATCCGTTGGGGATTTCCGAAGCTGGAAAAGATTTCCACCCGATTGTCGGGTTGGTATTTTGAGAAAATATTCTTCACTCCTTTCCGATACAAAACTCCTGACAAAGAACTTGAAGCAGAGACAACGGCTAAGTTGTTCTCTGTAATCGCTGCTGGGAAAAAAATACAATGCTATCAATGGGGTGAGGATTCAAAACCTTACGTGCTGGTAGTGCATGGATGGGCTGGGCGCTCCACACAATTCCGAAAGTTTCTTCCCCAGTTTAACGAAGCTGGTTATCGTATTATTGGTTTTGATGGTCCCGCTCACGGTAAGTCGGAAGGCAAGCGAACTTCTATTGCCGAGTTTGAAGAAGTGATGAAATCAGTAGCAAGTGTTAAAGGCTATCCGGAAGCTATTATTGCTCATTCTTTTGGTGGGGGAGCTTCTTTATTTGCAATCGCTAAAGGTTTTCCGGTAAAGAAGTTGATCAATATTGCCTCTCCAACTATTGCGGATAGAATAATCCAATCCTATTTGAAAGCCATTGGCGGCTCATGGAAGACTGCGGAGAATTTTAAAGCTTTGATTAAACACAGACATGGAAAATCCTTTGAGGAATTTACAGCTCTTTCCTTAATACGTCAGGTGCCTCTAGATCTGAATTTGATGCTGGTGCATGATGAAGAGGATAAAGAAGTTGAGATTATTCATGTACATGAGTTGATCAAAGTATTTCCTTCTGCCCGGCTTCTGGCCACTAAAGGGTTGGGTCATAATAGAATTTTAAAAGACGAGAAGGTAATTAGTGCCTGCGTTGATTTTGTAGCTGGCAAAATCAGTATGTAACCTTGAGGGGCTTTTGGTCGTCTGGTTGGTATAACTGCCATTGGATAACTATTTTGACCTTTTTACACATATTTTTATCAATTTGCAGCGTTTTTGAAACTTAAAGTCAAATCTTAAGTTGAAGTCAAGAGAAACTTTTCAGAATAGAATAGCATCACACTAGAAATAAACCGAGCCCTATGCCCAACATTATTAAGACCACCCATATCTCCAAGGTTTACAAAATGGGTAACAACATCGTAAATGCACTCCAGGATATCTCAATTTCCATCGAAAAAGGTGAATATGTAGCATTTATGGGGCCATCTGGCTCTGGAAAGTCTACCCTTATGAATATTGTTGGTTGCCTGGATACCCCAACTTCCGGTGAGTATTGGCTCAACAATCAGTTGGTGAGTGACATGACAGAGAATGAACTGGCAGAGGTACGCAACAAGGAAATAGGATTTGTTTTTCAAACCTTCAATCTTTTGCCACGTGCAACGGCATTAGAAAATGTGGCGCTGCCCCTGATCTACGCGGGGTATAGCAAGTCCGAACGCGAAGAAATGGCAATGGCAGCTTTAGAAAATGTAAGCCTTGGGGATCGTCATCATCATAGACCCAATGAACTTTCGGGTGGTCAGCGTCAGCGCGTAGCCATTGCGAGGGCACTGGTTAATAATCCTTCCATTATTCTGGCCGATGAACCCACTGGTAACCTGGACTCTAAAACTTCTTACGATATCATGAGTTTGTTTCATGAGCTTCATGACAAAGGAAATACCATTATCATGGTAACGCACGAAGATGATATCGCTCACTACTCACACCGCATCATTCGTCTGAAAGACGGACTTATCGAGTGGGATAGAAAGAATGAGAATATCACCCGGGCACAAGCAGTAGCAACTGTTTAATTCCTCCTCGATCAGGCCTCAGTTTTGATTTTTGAATTATATATCTTGAATTTAGAGGCATGAAGATTTATACCAAAACTGGGGATCAGGGCTCAACATCACTTTTTGGCGGAAAGAGAGTATCCAAAGCTGATCTGCGCATTGATACCTACGGAACTGTTGATGAATTGAATTCATGGGTTGGAGTTCTTCGTGATCAGTCGGTAAATCAATCTCGTAAAGAAATCCTGGTTGAAATTCAGGATCGCCTTTTTACCATCGGTTCTATTCTTGCCACAGAACCTGAAAATACGAAAGTAAAAATACCATCCTTGGCAGAAAATGACATTGAATTGCTGGAAAATAGAATGGATGAAATGGATGCCATACTTCCACCTATGCGTTTTTTCGTACTCCCGGGTGGTCATACCTCTGTTTCTTTTGGTCACGTTGCTCGTACAGTTTGCCGTAGGGCTGAGCGATTGGTAATTGCTTTGAGTCAGACCGAAAAGGTTGACCCGCTTGTAATAAAGTATATGAACCGACTGTCGGATTATCTTTTTATGCTTTGCCGAACAATGGCCCATGAGTTAAAGGCTCAGGAAACTCCCTGGAGGCCAAGAATGTAAATTTGATTTTTAATCATTTTTTAAGCTAACATCTGTTAGTCCGCTTTTAATATTAATTGTAATTTGCGGGCATAACTTTTTAACCACTTTCATCATGGTTGATACACTCAAAATTTCAACGAGCAGAGTATCCGAATCGCGGCTTGCTAAAGTAGACCTCTCCAATATACCATTCGGCAAGGTTTATACAGATCATATGTTCATGGCCGATTATCGGGATGGTGAATGGAAGCATTTAAGAATTCTGCCCTACGGATATATTCCCATCAGCCCGGCTACACCGGCTTTGCATTATGGTCAATCCATTTTTGAAGGAATGAAAGCGTATCCTTCAGAGAAGGGAAAGGAAGCTTTGGTTTTCAGACCGCTGGATAATTGGAAGCGGATGAATATTTCAGCTGAGCGGATGTGCATGCCGGTAATCCCGGAAGAACTTTTTATGGAAAGCCTTGCTGCCCTTATTGATTTAGATCGTGCGTGGATTCCTGAAACAGAAGGCAGTTCACTTTATATCAGGCCATTTATGTTTTCAGCCGATGAGTACATTGGCATCCGGCCTTCGCTCGATTTCACGTTCATGATAATTCTAAGCCCGGTGGGTCCGTATTATTCCACTCCGGTAAAAGTTAAAATTGAAACTCATTATACAAGGGCTGTTGAGGGAGGCACAGGCTTTGCAAAAGCAGGTGGAAATTATGGCGGGGCTATTTACCCGGCTAAGCTAGCACAAGATCAAGGCTATCATCAACTTATCTGGACAGATGGTAAGACGCATGAATATGTAGAGGAAAGTGGAACCATGAATGTGATGTTTGTGATTGACAATGTTCTTGTTACTCCAGCATTAAGCGATTCGATATTGGCAGGTATCACCCGAAAGAGTGTGTTAGAACTGGCGCGCCATTGGGGCATGCAAGTAGAAGAGAGAAAAATTTCAGTGAAGGAACTTGTTGCTGCGTTAGAGCAAGGTAAAGTTCAGGAAGCTTTTGGGGCGGGCACCGCAGCTACGATTGCGCATATTGAATTAATTGGGCATGAAGGAAAGAATTACGAATTACCTTCTATAGAGAAGCGTCAACTCTCAAATAAAGTCTACGCGGAACTCGAAAGCATCAAACGCGGCAAGAGTCCTGATCCATTTGGATGGATTTATAGAATTTAACAAGAAATCAAAAGCGGCATTGGCCGCTTTTTTTGTTTATTGCTTTACAATTCGAACGCACGTGTCAGTGGTAAGATTAAGATTTGTCTTTCTGGTAATATTAACGACTGTTTCTGTAACCTTGGTAAACGGTCAGAAGCAATTGATCTTGCTAAAGCGAGGGGATGTAATAGCCCGTTTTACGGAAGGTGAATATATCAAGTGTGAGTTAAAGAATAAAACTATCGTAGAAGGGATAGCCATTCGGTTTAATGATTTTTCAATCCTCACCCTGAATGATACTATTCCCTTTGAGTCCATTTATAAAATTAACGTGAAGGGCAGAAGAAAGGCAAATACACTCAATAAGCTGGGCACGGTGATGATGATTGCCGGAGTTGGATATTTTGTGATTGATCAAATTAATACACTCATAGTGGATGGACAAAACGGGATTGACGAGCAGGTTGTAATTACTTCAGTTGCCCTTACTGCCACGGGGGCTGCACTTCGTTTTATCCGAAGTCCTTACCAAAAATTACGGGGTCTTTCTTTGCGAACCATTGATCCTACCTCACGCTATTATCAGTACGATTAGAGTTTTGTGCTCTATTATAATTCAGGCGAACCTATTACCTTCGCGCCAGAATTTCTTGTAATCATGACCACCGAACAATTAAAGGACCTAAAAAGCCGTGTTACCGCCCTCAGGCGGTATCTTTGACTACGACCGTAAGATCGTAGAAATCCAGGACGAAGAACGAATCACTCATCAGGCCGATTTCTGGAACAAACCCAAAGAAGCTGAAGTAATTTTAAAAAATATCCGTACTAAAAAAGTATGGACAGATGCTTTTGACCAGGCTAACAAGTCATTGGAAGACCTGGAAGTGCTTAACGAATTTCATGAAGCGGGCGAGGTAAGCGAGGAGGAGTTGGATCGCGATTATAGTAAAGCGGCCAAAGCCATTGAGGAGCTTGAGTTTAAGAAGATGCTAAGTGGGGAAGAAGATCAACTCAGCGCAGTAATGGAAATAAATCCGGGTGCAGGCGGAACGGAGAGTAACGACTGGGCCGATATGATTAACCGCATGTATATCATGTGGGGCGAGAAGAGTGGATATAAAGTTTCACAAATTGATTATCAATCAGGCGAAGTAGCTGGAATCAAATCGGCTACCCTGGAAATAGAAGGACCCTTCGCCTATGGAAAGCTTAAGTCAGAAATCGGTGTGCATCGGTTGGTGCGCATTTCTCCTTTTGATTCCAATCAACGAAGGCATACCTCATTTGCTTCTGTATTTGTTTATCCAAAAGTGGATGACTCCATACAAATTGAAGTGAACCCTGCCGATGTGGAAATTCAAACTTCACGCTCGGGCGGTGCGGGTGGCCAGAATGTAAACAAGGTTGAGACCAAAGTGCAGCTAACACATAAACCTTCTGGAATTGTTATTGTGTGCCAGGTAGAACGCTCACAGCATGCCAACCGTGAACGCGCCATGCAAATGCTGAAATCGAAATTGTATCAGGCTGAAATGGAGAAACGAAATGCTGCCCGCGACAAAGTTGAAGCCGGTAAAATGAAAATCGATTTCGGTTCACAAATCAGAAATTATGTTTTGCATCCCTACAAACTGGTGAAAGATGCGCGCACTGGAGTTGAGCGGCACGATGCACAAAATGTACTGGATGGTGACCTGGATGATTTTATCAAAGCGTACTTGTTGGAAGGACAGGAACAAGCCCAAAGTAACAGGCAATAAGTAAATAGACCATTTGCAATTAATTCCACTAAAGTGGGCAAACTCATAATCATAATTTCAAAATTTTGCCCAATCAATTTAGCCTATTGCCTGCTTACTAATCAAGGATCTTCCATTTAAACAATACACTTGGGACAGTCAATACAAAAAATATACGACTACCACTTCTGGCTTCTTTGTGTTAGCTCACTGCTTTTCTTTGCGAGCTTCAATATGATCATTCCTGAGTTGCCAGAGTATCTGACTCAATTGGGCGGTGCTGAATACAAAGGATTAATTATTTCCCTCTTCACAATTACGGCAATGATTTCGAGGCCATTTAGTGGCAAGTTGGCCGACAAAATTGGGCGGGTTCCGGTTATGATTTTCGGAGCCCTGGTCTGTTTCATTTGCAGTTTATTTTATCCCATTATTTCATCATTAGCTGGCTTCTTTCTCTTAAGATTTGTTCATGGGTTTTCAACAGGTTTTACCCCCACAGGCACCACTGCGTATTTATCAGATATAATTCCATCGCAGCGTAGAGGCGAGGCTATGGGAATATTAGGAACAGCCGGTGCTGTGGGGATGGCGGGTGGCCCTGCGCTGGGTGGCTTGCTTGCAAATCAGTTTGGTCTGGATGTAATGTTTTATGGGTCTTCTTTCCTTGCATTAATTTCCATTTCGATTCTTTTACGAACTAAAGAAACGTTGAGAGGAAAGGAAAAATTTTCGATTAGTTATTTGAAAGTAAAGCGGGAAGATATTTTTGAGCCTTTGGTGTCAGCTCCTTGTTTGGTGATGGTGCTTTCTGCTTTTGCTTATGGCACAATGTTTACCATAATCCCCGACTTCGGTCAGTTTGTTGGTATCAAGAACAAGGGTTTACTATTTACTTATTTAACGGTAGCATCTTTAATTGTTCGATTACTGGCGGGTAAAGCTTCAGATCGTTATGGCCGAGTGCCCGTACTGCGTGTAAGCACTTTATTAATTGGTCTTTCTATGGTAGTAATAGGCACAGCTACTTCGTCTGCGCAATTAATCTTGGGAGTTACCTTATATGGGCTTGCGCAAGGATCGACTTCGCCTACGTTGCTTGCCTGGGCTACCGATTTAAGTCATGATGAATTTAAGGGCAGGGGGATAGCCTCGCTCTATATTTTCATGGAATTAGGTATTGGTTTAGGAGCATTTCTTTCCGGGATGATTTACGCGAATGATCCCTCACGATTTTTTATCACCTTTTTGATCAGTGGATTGCTTGGGGCCCTGGCTTTTATGTACTTACTTATGAAACAACAATTTGTAAAGGCATGAAAAAATTCACATTCTATATTTTTATTCTGGTGAGTGTGGCTGAATTGATTTCAGTAACATTCAACATGCCACTAGTTAATTTAATAGCTAAGCCATTGATCATGATAACTTTGGCCGGATATTATCTGTCGAACACGACCAGGCGAAGTTCACTTTTTTTAATTGCCATGAGTTTTTGTTGGTTAGGCGATGTGTTATTGATGTTTCAATCAGAGCAGCAACTTTTCTTTATGGCGGGACTGGGTTCCTTTTTGATTGGTCATGTATTATATATTATTTGTTACCGGCAAATGCGCAACACGGAGAGCTCAAACGGATTGCTAGGTACACAAAAGGTCAGGTTTTCGTTACCCATACTACTAGCTGGAACTGGATTGGTTGTGATTTTATATCCTTCGCTGGGCGAACTTACATTACCTGTAATGATCTATGCCCTGGTCATTACGTTAATGTCGCTGCAGGCCTTATTTAGATTTGGCTTAACAAACCAAAAGAGTTTTATATTTATTTTTACTGGGGCATTGCTATTTATGACATCCGACTCTTTGTTAGCAATAAACAAGTTTCTTACCCCTTTTCCGTACGCTTCACTATGTATCATGTTCACGTATATAGCTGCGCAATACTTTATTGCCGAAGGAAGCATTGCGCATCATACTAATACTCAAACGAAATAACCTTTTCATTTTTTTTCAAAGATTCTGTCAAGGAATTCAGCTTCTTCTCGGAGCCAATTACTTCATAGAAAACGTTGAGCGTATTGTTTTCTTTTGAACTCCGTTTATGATTATAGCTTAACGCCAATAGTTTCATTTCAGGCTCAATTACATTTTCATCAGTAATATTTATACTCACCTTGTAGGTCCTTACCTGATGAAGTTTTTCAACAAATCGTTGCAATTTGTTAAACATACTAAGAACGATAATGATAACACCTGTACTTACCACAGCAATAAAATATTGACCCGCGCCAACAGCCATACCCATGGCAGCAGAGATCCAAATGGTAGTGGCCGTAGTAATTCCTGAAACACTTAACCCATCTTTGAAAATAACTCCCGCACCCAGAAATCCAACTCCGGTAACAATATTGGCGGCAATTCTGTCGGGGTTGGAGCCGCCCAGGATGATGGAGATTTCCGTAAAGATGGTGGAACCTAAACAGATCATGATCATTGTTCGTAAGCCCGCTGCTTTACTATGATATTCACGCTCCAGGCCAATGGCTGCACCAAGTAAAAATGAGATTACCAGTCGAATACCAAGTTCTATGTCAATGTATGATTCCATAAAAATTCGTGTTGCTAACTCAAGGATACAAAAAAAAAGGCGGAAAGAAATTTCCGCCTTTTTGGACTAAGCAATATTAGAATTCTTGCGTTACATTTTTCTCACTTTACCGCTGCCCGATGAGTGACTGTTTACCTGGCTGGGGTTGCCTTTGTAGGTAACACTGCCACTTCCGGAAATGTTGGCATCCAATTCCTTCTTTACATTTATCTCAACATCGCCCGAACCGGAAATACGAACTTCACATTTTTCAACTTCCAGATCAGCAGCCAGTACTTCACCAGAACCACTAATGGTTGTTTTTATTTCACGAGCTGTGCCCTTAGCTAGTATTTTTCCTGAACCCGACACATTTACATCTGCACGCTCGGCAATAGTACCCGCAAAGGCTACTTTTCCTGAACCGCTTACTTTACCTTCCAACGACCGGCAAGTGCCCGTTACATCCATATTTCCAGAACCTGAAACATTGGCTTCCATCATGCCAGAAGCATCAACATCAATTTCCAATGAGCCTGATCCACTAACATTCAGATCAAGATCTCCGGTTTTAAATTTTCCATCGCCCATCAGATCGCCAGAACCACTTACACTGATTCCCTCAATATCTTTTACGGTTATATAAACAGTAATTTTATCATCATCCCAATCCCACATTTTCCAATTGTCGTTTTCGCGGCCAATACTCAGTCGGCCACCATTAACTTCAGTTTCAATCTTGGCCAGCACATCTTTTTCTCCCTGAAGTTCCACTTTTTGTACCGGTCCTTGCTTTAAATAAAGCTTTCCGGGTACACGAAAGGCAATTTTAGTAAAGATTTCAACATTGCGGGTTTCCTTATTTTGAGCCAGCACAAGGCTGAAGGCAAAAACCAGCGCTAAACTGGTCACGAAAATTCTTTTCATAAGTATAGTGTTTACGTGTGGAAGGACTTTCCCGATAGCAGGAGGTTGCTTCATTTCAATAATTTTTTATCAGAAACTTAATTTCTTTCTTTATGACGCAAAAAAGCCAGTTCACGTTACTCCATGAGCAACTTTTCTTTTTACACGATTCTGAGTTCTGCCGAAGGATACTACAAGGAATCGGGTAGCAAGTTTTTGGCTTTTGCCTATCCGGTTGATTCTGAAGTTGAAATCAAAGAGAAAATCGAGCTTTTAAAGAAGAAATATTTTGATGCCACTCACCATTGCTTTGCCTGGATACTTGGCTCTGATAAAGACCGGTTTCGTGCGGTTGATGATGGTGAACCAAGTCACTCGGCTGGTGACCCCATTCTCGGGCAGATTCGATCTAAAAATTTGACCAACGTATTAGTTGTAGTTGTTAGATATTATGGTGGTATTAAACTGGGCGTAGGAGGTTTGATACATGCCTATAAGCTGGCTGCTGAAGAAGCATTAAATAATGCACAGATTGTCGAAAAGGAAGTAACTGAGAAATTCCAAATCAGATATCCATACGATGAAACTCCGGAGGTTATGAAACTGATCAAAGACTTTGATGTGAAGATTTTGAGTCAAGAATACGCAGAGGATTGTCTTTTAAAGACGCAAGTGAAACTCAAAGAAAAAGATGAGCTTATGAACAAAATCATCCTGTTAAATGCCTTGGGTCGGAAAATTTCCTTGAGTGTGATCGCGTAAAATTTTAACTTTCGATTTACCTGCTATGAAATCCAGCAAACAGGCCGCTATCGGTTTCATTTTTGTTACGCTGCTAATCGATACCATCGGTTTTGGAATCATTATACCGGTATTGCCTAACCTGATCATTGAACTTACCCATGGCACTACGAGTGAAGCGGCAAGAATAGGCGGTTGGCTTTTATTTGCCTTTGCTATAGTTCAGTTTTTGTTTGCACCAATACTCGGGGGCTTAAGCGATCAGTACGGTCGTAGACCAATTTTGTTGGGTTCGCTTTTTGGATTTGGGTTAGATTATATTTTTCTCGCATTAGCTCCAACCATCGGGTGGTTATTTGTGGGAAGACTGATTGCAGGCGCACTCGGTGCCAGCTTTACTACCGCTGGAGCCTACATTGCGGATATAAGCACACCGGAAAAACGCGGACAAAATTTTGGAATGATTGGCGCTGCTTTTGGCTTGGGTTTCATCATTGGCCCGGGCCTGGGTGGACTTTTAGGTTCGTTCGGCCCACGTGTTCCATTTATGGCTGCTGCCGGGTTAAGTCTGCTTAATTGGCTTTATGGATATTTTATTTTACCGGAATCATTGAAGGTGGAGAATCGAAGAAAATTTGAGTGGAAACGAGCCAATCCTGTTGCCTCGCTCTTAAATCTTAAGCGATATCCGGTTGTATTAGGATTGGTTGCTTCGCTGGTTTTGATTTACATCGCCTCTCATGCAGTTCAAAGTAACTGGTCCTACTATACTATCGAAAAATTTGGATGGAGTAGCGCGATGATTGGAGCCTCGTTGGCAGCTGTAGGAATTCTGATTGCGATTGTGCAAGGTGGTTTAATACGAATTATCATTCCAGCGTGGGGGCAAAAAAATTCCTTATACATAGGACTTGCTCTTTACAGTATAGGATTTGTTCTGTTTGCTTTTGCTACCGAAGGCTGGATGATGTTTGCTTTTTTAATTCCGTATTGTCTGGGGGGTATTGCAGGCCCAGCCTTGCAGGGAATAATTTCTTCGCAAGTACCTGCCAATGAACAGGGCGAACTGCAAGGTGCTTTAACAAGTTTGATGAGTGTAACTTCGATTATCGGTCCGTTACTGATGACTCAACTATTCAGTGCATTTACCGGTCCGGCAGCAGCCTTATATTTTCCAGGTGCACCCATGGCTATGGGTGGTGTACTCACGTTGCTAAGTTTAATTCTGGCTATGAGAGCGCTTGCAGGTTTTACGGGCGGCAAGCATTAAACTAATCGGGCCGATAAGTTTTTATAAATCTCCAAACAAACCCACGCATCAGTGGCTGCATAGCTGATCTGTTTCTCATTGAAAGTTTCAGCTTCCCAATTACTGGTTTGGGCACTTTTTGAAATCCGGAAACCTAAAAGTAATGCGGTAAGTTTTTTCACACTTTCAACCTCAAGACCTGCCTTTTTACTCATCTCGGCCAGTTCCACAAAACCAGCGGGAGTATAATGTTTCAATCGCTGCAAGCCCTTGATATCATCGCGTAATGCAACACCCGCTTTCAGAATATTTTCATTTTCCAGAAAGTGGATAATGGCCGGCTGCATACCGGTATGATTAAGACGAACAAGAAATACTGTGTCAGGCAGGGCGATCTGCATCAGCGATACTTTATTTTGGTGACCCCGCACAAATACCGGCTTTGTTTCTGTGTCAAATCCTACAACAGTATGCTTGTTGATTTCCGCAAAGATCCGCGTAACATTTTTTTCTTCTGATAAAACTATCACCTTTCCCTCGAAAGCGCCAAGGGGAAGTTCATTTATCTCTTCGTGAGTGATCGTGGTCTTATGATTATTTTTTTGGGTCATCCAGCCTGCGGATCTTATAGTTAAGGTAGGCTTGCAGAACAGTCATTAAGGGACTGATAATGCAAAAAAAGCAAAAGGGGGCATAGACCATAGTAGCAACACCAAGAACGTTAGCTTGTGTAGCCCCGCAAGTATTCCAGGGTATAAGTACGGATGTAACTGTCCCCGAATCTTCCAGGGTTCTGCTTAATAGCTCTGGTTTATATCCGCGTTTGCGGTAAGTGTCGGCATACATTCTGCCGGGAACAGCAATGGCCATGTATTGATCAGATGCAGTGAAATTGAAAAAGATACAGGTTGCAGCAGTAGAGGCTACTAAAGATCCTGTTGAGTGTGCAAACTGAATAATACGCTCGGCAATAGCCTTTAATAATCCGGACGATTCCATTACACCACCAAAGATCATGGCGCATAAAATTAGCCAGATTGTATTTAGCATTCCACTCATTCCTTTAGCAGTAAGTAATTCGGTAATCATGGGATCACTGGTTTGAATGTTGATGGTTGTAGTCATCGCATTCATTACCGCCACGAAAGAAGCTTTAAGATAGTCACCCTGAATACCCGAAATCTGTTCAATAATCTGTGGTTGAAAAATGATAGCAGCAATTCCGCCAAGTAACGCGCCCACCAGCAAAGCAGGAAGGGCAGGTACTTTCTTAACAATCATGACAATTACCAAAACCGGAACGATAAACAATATGGGATTCAAATTGAATTTATCTTCGAGTGCTAACAACACGGCTGAACTGTCAGCAGCTACTTCAGCAGTATCTAATGTAAACCCCCACACAAAAAAAATAATAAGCGTGATAATGAGAGTCGGTACGGTTGTTAAAACCATGTATCGAATGTGGGTAAACAAATCAGTGCCCGCCATTGCCGGAGCCAGGTTCGTAGTGTCGGAAAGTGGAGACATCTTATCTCCAAAATAGGCACCGGATATAATTGCGCCCGCAATAACTCCTTCAGGAATATCCAAGGCTTTACCAATTCCTAACAAGGCAATGCCTACTGTGGCTACGGTTGACCACGAGCTTCCTGTTGCTAACGATACGATGCTACAGACCACGCATGCAGCAAATAGAAATATGGTTGGATTAAGAATTTTTAAACCATAGTAAATCATGGAAGGAACAATGCCGCTTAGTAACCATGTACCAGAAAGGGATCCGATAGCAAGTAGAATAAGCATAGCGGCCATAGCCGAACTAATGCTCTTAACTATACTTCCTTCAATTTCTTCCCAACTATAGCCAAGTCGAAATGAAATTATGCCGGCAACACCAGCGGCTAGCAGCAGCGCAATTTGATTAGCACCTGAAATCGCATTCGAACCGAGTACCACCACATTGATGGTAAGCAAAAAGATCAAGATTACGATAGGGATAAGAGCCAGAAGGAGAGTCGGTTGCTTTTTCGATTGATCCATTGTGCGGTTTTAAAAAGTTAAGGTAAGAATAAAAACCAAGTGTAAAAGATTAATACGAACTGGTTTTATAGATAACTCCTCGGTCTTTCAGGTAGTCCACAATGAAAGTGAAGTTTCCTTCATCTTCCCCAAGATATTCCGGGGGGCTTATGCCTTTGCGAGTGTACTTACCTTCCAGTACCAGATTAACTGCCGCAGTGCAGGTATACCCTGTAGTCCGCGCCATGGAAAGAGTTCCGCTTTTTTTCTCGGTGCGATCTAACAGTGTGTATTGCAATTTTTTTTCTTGCCCATTTTCTTCTCCCTTCATTCTGATTCTCATTACTGTGAATTCCACTTCGCCCGGTTTCAATTTCCATTTTGGGAAAAGTAATTTGGCGGTAAGATCAAAGGGTCTTACTTTAACTCCTTTTACATCCACTTCCTCGTGCGAAAAGAATCCGGTTTCTCTTAACACACGTAAGTATTCAACACAGCCCGGATAACGCAGGGTCTTTTCTATCATGTCTGGAATGTGCGCCATCGTTTTAATCAAGGAACGTAGCCCATCAGAATTCCAGGACTCCAATGTTCCCACTTCATCAAAGTGAACCAATTCGGTGTCGGATAAAGCTTCTTTAACTACAATGACACTATTTTGTACATACCGTGCCGGCCGCGTGTATTCTTCAATGACATCAATGGGTGAAAAAACTGCTTTGTATTCGTAAGGCCATTCGCGAACCAGAGGCAGTCCACCGACCAGGCACTCATATGATTTGACTTTCATTTTTTTATTGTGATAGCCAAGGATGATATTGCCCATACCTGGAGCCACGCCACAATCAGTGACAATTGTGACATTGTTCTTTTTAGCGAGCTCATCGAGAAGAAAGGGATCTTCCGGAAAGAATGAAATATCCACCATATTTTTTCCGGCCTCAATTACTGTTTTGCAGGTTTCGAAACCCAGGAAGCCTGGAACAGAACCTACCACCAAGTCAAAAGGTTGAATCAGTGAAGCCAGAATTGTAGCATTGGATATATCTGCTTTTTGTGTCTTAATCCCCACACTACTCAATTCTGACAAGGGTAGCTGATTAATATCCACGGAAGTGACATCAAAATTTTTCGAAAGGTCGATGGCCATTGCTTTGCCTACCAGCCCGGCTCCCAGAACAACAATTTTTTTCATCTATTTTCCAGTTAAAAATCGTAAATCGAACATGTAATTCTCCTCGCTATGTTTGAACCCACCAAAATACTGGAAAAAGCAAAACATTCATCTTTTTATTTGATGGTGCTTAACTGGTCGCTTAATAGGATGATTCCATTCAATAAGCCACATGGATTTCGGATTATTGAGATTGAGGATTATAGGCTCAAGACAATCATGCCATATAAGAGAGGTAATTTTAATCACATTCGGGGTTTGCACGCCTGTGGGTTAGCTACCATCTCCGAGTTTACTACGGGCTTCTTGTTGCTGAGTAGTCTGGACATGAAGAAATACAGAATAATAATGCAACGACTTGAAATGAATTATCACTATCAGGGCAAAATGGACGCTACGGCTGAGTTTGTTATTTCTAAAGAATGGCTTGATGAAAAAGTAATCCAGCCACTAAAAAGCCAGGAGGCTGTTGTGGTTCCCTGTGAGATAAAAATTCATGATGTAAAAGGAAATCACCTAACCACAGGAATGGTCTACTGGCAGTTTAAAGATTGGGCAAGAGTGAAAACCAAGGCATAACTTTAGTTTAAGCCCTTGAAATTTCATTTGCATCATACTTCTGATTTTAGATCGTGTCTTTCTCAGCCGGCTATATTTTTATTTAATGACACTAACCATTTGTTGCTTCAATCCAAAACGGGATGGCATGTGTTCGACTTTTGTGAATCAGGGACAGAGAAAGTATATGCCCGCATTTCATTTCATATTAAATCGGGTCTTGCGCAAAGTCCTTTACGCGCTCCTTTTGGATCAGTTGAAGTTTACAAAAGATTGAATGAAATTCAACTAAAAGAATTTTTAGAAAAGGTGCAAGGTCAACTAGTAAAGCTGGGAATAAAGGAGATTGCTATTCGCAATTTTCCGGAGTTGTACGACAAACATCTTTCGCAACAAGTAAATGGTGTGCTGAGGAAATTACAATTTACTCAGCAAGAAACAATTTCGAGTATTATTCAGGTTAGTGAAAAGACCTTCGATAAAAAGATTAAGGTTTCGGAAAGGCAAAAGCTAAAGAAGGCAATTGAGTTGTTTCAGATTGAACAGATTGATAGTTCAGATTTGAAAAAGATCTATTCCTTTATTGCAACTTGCCGCAAAGAACGCAATCAATCACTTTCCATGTCTTTGGGCGAATTGCAGAAAACTATTTCTGTTTTTCCGGATCGGTTTTATCTTTTTAAAGCGAGCCGAAAGGATGAGATTGCGGCTTCAGCCATTGTAATTCAAGTAAGCAAGAAAATTCTATACACATTCTACTATGCCCATGCAAAGAAGTATAATCGCGTAAGTCCTGTGGTTTTTCTTATTGCTGGTATTTATGATTTTGCCTCCAATAATAAATACGAATTGATTGATCTGGGAACTTCCATGATTGATGGACACGTAAGCAGGTCGCTACTTCATTTTAAGAAGAGTATTGGTGGAATTAGTAGTGGAAAGGTTACTTACACCAAGTCGTTATGAGTGCGCCATTGGTTACAGTAATTTGTATCTGTTACAACCACGCACGTTTTGTTAAAGAGGCATTGGATTCCGTAGTCAACCAAACGTACGGTAATATTGAATTGATTGTAATAGATGACGGCAGCACCGATAGTAGCGGAAAGGTTATCAAGCAATGGATTGCAAGTCATCCAAAAACAACTCTTCTCTTAAATGCCAGGAATCTTGGATATTGTAAAACCTTTAATAAAGCGTATGCTATTTCAAAAGGATCGTTTTGTATTGACCTTGCAGCGGATGATATCCTGTTGCCCAATCGAATTGAAGTTGGGTTAAAGGCCTTGGCTGATGCGGGACCGGAATATGGCGTAAGTTTTTCTGATGCCGAGCATGTTGACGAGCAGGGTAATTTTATTCGTTTACATTCGGCAAAATATCCTCATAATACAATTCCTTCCGGGGATATCTACAAACAAGTAATTGATCGTTATTTCATTTGTTCACCTACCATGCTGTTTCGAAGAGAGGTAGTTGAATACATGAACGGATATGATGAATCGCTGGCCTACGAAGATTTTGATTTTTGGGTGCGGGTTTCCCGCAAGTATAAATTTATTTATTCACCTCAGGTTCTTCTAAAGAAGCGATTCGTTTTAAACTCTATGTCTAAGAATCAATTTAAGCGATCCGGCAATCAACGGTTATCAACATTTGTGGTGTGTCAAAAGATTAAAGATTTAAATCGCACCCCGGAAGAAGTGAAAGCGTTGAGAAGTAGAGTTTGGTATGAACTAAAAGTATCCCTGAAGCTGCTCGACTTTCAATTAGGCCTGGCGTATTTGCGATTACTAAGATCGCTCTAGGCATTTATTTACGATTGTCTTCGCCCAACACCATACTCAAATAGCTATTGTACCGACTGGCAGAGATCAGATTATTTTCAACACCTTCTTTTACAGCACATCTGGGTTCATTGATGTGAAGACAGCGGGCGCCAAACTTGCAACCCAGGCGTATCTCCCGCATTTCAGGGAAATAATCGGAGATCTCCTGCTGCTCCATATCAACAAGTCCCCATTCTTTTATGCCGGGGGTATCAATAATATAGGTGGTTGCGTCAAGCGGGAACATTTCTGCAAAGGTAGTTGTGTGAGTTCCTTTGTCAGAATAATCTGAAATGGCGGCAGTGCTTTGACCTATTTCTGGTGATAAGCGGTTAAGTATAGTTGACTTGCCTACCCCGGAATGACCCGCTATTAATGTCACTTTACCCTGCAGTATCTTACTGATCTCCTCGAGACTTGTATCGTGTTGTGCGGAAATGGATATAGCATTAACCCCAATCGATTGATATAATCCGATCAGGTTTTCCAATTCAACTATTTCTTCTTCAGTAAGAAGATCTTTCTTATTGAAAACAATTACTTGTGGTATCCGAAACGATTCAGCAGAAACCAATACCCGATCGATAAACCCAAGTGAAGTGCGTGGTTGTTTTATTGTAGCGACTACAAGCACCTGATCTATATTGGCTGCGAGTACGCTGGCATGACCGGTTCTTTTTACGGATTGCCGAAGCATGTGATTTGTGCGTGCAAGAATTTCTGAAATTATTCCTTCTGAATTATCTATTTCAAATTTTACCTGATCACCCACAGCAATGGGATTGCTTTCGCGATAGCCCTCAAGGCGCATTTTACCACGTACCCGGCATGCGTATTTTTTTTGATCTTCCCCAACAACTTCATACCACGATCCGGTTGATTTGAGTACACGACCAATCATGATTGAATAAGTTTATCACAGTATTTTATAATCTTTTCGGTAGCTCCTAAATTTTCATTCACATACGATTTGGTCACATCGCACGCCAAAAGAAAAGTTTCGGGATGATTGGTCATCAATTCGTATTCAGTTTTTAACTCTGAATAATCAGCTATTGCAAAAGCTCCGCCACGCATAATCAACTCCCGCGCCTCCTTAAACTTTTCATAGTTCTTATTTCCAAAGAAAATGGGTACTCCATAACAGGCGGCTTCCAAGATATTGTGAAGGCCTTTGCCAAATGCACCACCAACATAAGCAAACTCGCCATAGTGATAAAGTCTCGAAAGCAAGCCTACGTTATCAATGATAAGAACTGAGTATGAATCTAAAGGATGGTTAGCTTTAGAATACCGAATACTTTTTGCATCGATTGAGGCTTCAATTTCAGTCAAAAAATTCTCAGTGATTTCATGCGGAGCGATGATAAACTTTAATGCTTTCTTATGCTCGTTTATGAACGGTACCAGAACGTCAAGATCTTCCGGCCACAAGCTTCCTACAACAAATAATTTTTCGTTTCCTTTAAACCGTTGTGCAATGTCAATGGGTTCTGTGTTTTGAGTAATTGCGTAGACGCGATCAAAGCGTGTGTCCCCGGCAACAGACGCATTATTAATTCCAATTCGTTTCAATAAGTCAATAGACTCGCTACTCTGAGTAAAAAAATAATCAAAGTTTTTCAGGGTTTTCCGGGACAATCCTCCATACCATTGAAAGAAGATTTGGTTAGGCCTGAAAATGCAGGATGCAGAAACAAGCGGAATTGATTTTCTTTTCAATTCAGCTGAATAATGATACCAGAATTCATATTTAATGAAAATTGCCAGAGTGGGTTTACTAATCTGAATAAATCGCCTGGCATTGGAAGAACTATCCCATGGCAAGTAGAAAATGAAGTCTGCTCCAGAATAATTTTTTCTTACTTCGTAACCGGAAGGAGAAAAGAAGGTTAACAATATTTTATGAGATGGATACTTTTTTTTGAAGGCTTCCATAATAGGCCGCCCTTGTTCAAATTCGCCCAACGAGGCGCAATGCACCCAAATAAGGGGTTTTTTATTTTCGGAAAGTGAAGTCTGTAGTCTTTCAAAAATATTCTTGCGTCCGTTAACGAATAGCCTGGCCTTGGCATTAAAGAATGATGCCATAAAATAGATCAACCGCAAGAGTTGAATGGATAGGCTATATAAAATCAAAATGAATTTTTCTGCTAAAATAGTCTAAACAAAATAATGTAACTGTGATTATTCAATTCTCAGCCAGTTACTTTCCTTTGAAATCGGGTTTTCTTTTCTCAACGAATGCTTTCATACCTTCCTTCTGGTCTTCTGACGCAAACGTGAGGTAGAAATTTTTTCTCTCGAGGGTAAGGCCTTCATCCAGGTGAGTTTCAAAGGAACGGTTAATAGATTCCTTGGCAAGTTGAACCGCAACGGGAGAAAGTTGTGCAATCTCTTTGGCCAATTGAAAAGCTTCGTAGAGGTACATTTCTACTGGCACAACTTTATTTACAAGACCGTAAAAGTGTGCTTCTTCTGCAGTGAGAAATCTACCTGTAAGAATAAGCTCCATGGCTTTAGCTTTGCCAACAGCTTTGGTTAAGCGTTGGGTGCCGCCCGCACCGGGTATTGTTCCTATTTTTATTTCGGGCTGACCAAACCTGGCAGTTTCTGAAGCAATAATCATGTCGCACGTCATGGCGAACTCACAGCCACCACCTAATGCAAAACCTGATACGGCTGCAATAATTGGTTTTTTGGTTTTGCGAATTTGATCCCACGTACTAAACTGGTCAAGCATCAACATATCAATGGCCGTTTTATCAGCCATTTGTTTGATGTCGGCCCCAGCCGCAAAGGCTTGTTCATTGCCCGTAATGATAATTACACGCACCAACTCATTTTTATCCAGCGCCTGCAATGCATCACGCACCTCCTCCATTAATTGTCGGTTAAGTGCATTTAATTCCTTTGGACGGTTTAATTCAATGAGTGCAATATGTGGTTCTTTTTGCTCGGTTACTTTGATAAACTCCATTTTTATAAGCTTTCTGACAAAGCTAAAGAATTCTTAGAGGGCCGAATAAAAAAAGAAAGGCCTCCTCTCGTTTGAGGAGGCCATTTCTAACCAAAAGGCGGATAAAAAATATGCTATGCGAGTTTATATACTTTAAGTTTTGATTGAGTAACCTGCCAACTATTAATTTTGGACCATGAAAGTTCTTTTTGTTTGTCTGGGCAATATTTGTCGATCTCCGCTGGCCGAAGCGGTCTTTAATCATAAAATCAGAGAAAATAAATTGGAGCACATTTTCCAGGCTGATTCATGCGGAACTGGTAATTACCACATTGGGGCACCACCGGATCATAGGACAATCAACACAGCTAATAAAAATGGCGTAGCAATAAGTCACAAGGCAAGACAATTATCAGAGGCAGACCTAATTAATTTTGATCATATTTTTGCCATGGATGAAAACAATCAATTTAATATTCTGCGATTGCCTTCCGCCAGCAAGCTTAAGCATAAAGTCCGCTTAATGCGTGAGTTTGACCCGCATGGGCCTGGTGATGTACCTGATCCGTACCATGGAACAGAAACAGATTTTCAGGAAGTTTTTGAAATACTGGATCGCTCGATAGGGCAATTTATTCTCGAGCTAAAGGCAACACAGCCCTTATTTCTTACCAACACCTGAAGTGTCGATCGGGATGATTGCTCCAGGATAACCCCTGGTTTTGTCCTGTACTCATTAAAGGTAGCCGTGTCGTAATTTTTAATTGTGATTAATGTAAGGCCTGTATTGTAATATACCTCAAAGTCTTTGCTAAGGGCTTCGATAAGTTTAAGAACTTTCTGATCGCGAAAATCAACGCAAAAAGAAAATGTGATCGCGGAATTTTGCATCACATTGATGCGGACATCTCGTTGTGAAAGCGTTTCAAAGATAGAACTCATCTGCTGTTCGTTGATAAAGGAGTAGTCTGTTACTTTGCACGAGATCAAACATTGGTTGTCCTTAAAAACAATCAAGGGTGGAAGCTTATCAACCTTGCAATTATGAATGATTGTTCCTGGCAGAGTGGGGTCATCAAAGTTTTTTACAAGTAACGGGATGTTTGCATTCGCCAGAGGCTTGATAGTTTTTGGGTGAATAACGGATGCCCCATAGTATGTCATTTCAGCTGCTTCCTGGTAAGGCAACTCATCGAATACGATGGCACTCGGCAGTCGTTTTGGATCAGCGCTCATCACACCCGGCACATCTTTCCAGATGGTAACGGATTTTGCAGTAAGGCAGGAAGCAAAAATAGCAGCGGTGTAATCCGAACCTTCGCGCCCCAGCGTGGTGGTAGTTTGTTGAGTTGTGCCACCGATAAATCCCTGGGTAACGATAATTTTTTTTTGAAGCACTTCTTTTAGAGGTTGCACAGCTTCCTTTGTTCGTACCCAGTTCACTTTAGCTTCGCGGTACGTTTCATCAGTAAGGATGTATTTACGTGCATCCAGCCACTCTGATGGAAGCCCTTTTGCCTGTAGATATTTATTCAGAATGAATGATGATAAAATCTCTCCCTGAGAAACCACCTGATCATACACGTGATCATACTCACCTGGGAGAGTTGCACTGCGTTCAATTTCCTGAAAATGATTTTCAAAAAGTTGAATAAATGGAGGATCAGTGATTCCAAGTTCTTCAATTACCTGACTATGATATTGATGAATCGTATCGAGTACTGATTTGAAGTCTTTTTTTGACTGCGCCAATGCAACGATTTGTTCCAGTGCATTGGTAGTCTTGCCCATTGCGGAAACAACAATCAAAAGCGGGTCGGAAGAAAACTGTGTTAGGATAGTTGCCACATTTTGGATGGCTCGGGCATTTTTAACAGATGCACCCCCGAATTTAAATACCTTCATGCCTTATTTTATTGATTTCAAACGATTGCAATGATATATTTGCGACCATTAATTGCCGGCCCGAATTTAATAATCCAAAGCTAAAGACCGCCCCAATGACAAATTTCATGGAAGCTTCCCGAATTGCCTTGCCGATTGGCACCGCACTCGACCGCTTTATTAAAAATAACCAGGACCAGTTTCAATATGCAAGTGGAGAGTTATCGCAATTACTACGGGATATAGCCCTTGCTTCTAAAGTAGTGAACCGCGAAGTGAATAAAGCCGGGCTTATTGACATCATGGGCCCTGTGGGATCGCAGAATTCGGGCGGAGAGCAACAACAAAAGCTGGATGTGTTGGCCAATATTCGTTTTACGAGGGCGCTTACTAAAGGGGGGGAGGTTTGTGCCTTAATCTCCGAAGAAACCGAATCATTTGTGGACTTGAATAATGAAGGCAATTATGTGATTGCGATCGATCCCTTGGATGGTTCATCTAACATTGATGTGAATGTTTCTATCGGTACAATCTTCTCTGTGTATAGAAGAAAAAGTCCGGTAGGGCAACCTATCCAGGATCAGGACATTTTACAATCGGGTGATGAACAGGTAGCGGCCGGATATATTTTATATGGATCATCCACGATGCTGGTCTATACTACCGGACATGGAGTAAACGGATTTACCTACGAAAGCACGCTGGGGGAGTATGTGTTATCTCATGCAAACATGAAAATTCCGGAAGACGGAAAGATCTACTCTGTTAATGAAGGCGCATCTAATTCTTTTTCAGATGCAGTGAAAGCCTACATTCGGTTTTGTAAAGACGGCAATTATACGGCTCGCTATATAGGCTCGTTGGTGGCCGATTTTCATCGCAATTTATTAAAGGGGGGTATTTATATCTATCCGGCAACAGCCAAAGACAAAAATGGTAAACTGCGTTTAATGTACGAGTGCAATGCGCTTGCTTTTATTGCTGAGCAAGCTGGCGGCAGAGCTTCGGATGGAAAGAATAGAATCTTAGAGATTAAACCTAAAGACCTGCACCAGCGCACGCCTTTCTATGTAGGATCTAAAAAGATGGTTGAGAAAGCTGAAAGTTTTATTTAGCGGGTTCTTCTTTTTTATCAGCGAAGACTTCCGGTGCTTGTTCAAGCAAGGTGGTGTACCACTTAACTAACTTCTTAATATCAGAAACATAAACCCGGTTCTCATCATATTCAGGAAGTACTGATTTCAAAAAGGATTTTAATTCATTGGCTTCTGAATTGCCATCGACACCCAAATCATCTTTGAAATCTTTATGGATTTTCTTCAATACCTCTTCAAGAGCAACGGTTCCTTCTTTCGTGGTAGTATAAATCGAAATCTCGCTAAGTATTGAAAGGCGTTGCGTGGCACTTGCTACAATTCGGGCTTTGGTAGCATCTAATGATTCCAGCAATACTCCTGATTTGCCGGGCTTCAAAACTTTAAATAATCCACCTTTGCCACTGATTGATGCAATTTCCGATAATTCCATAAGTCAAATAATTATTTAGCGCGCAAAACTAATCATTTTACCTATTGGTCTTGATGGCGTTCTCAATAAAATCAAGTAATGCAGTGCGGCCCGATTTTTTCTCTGCAGACGTGATAAAGAAAGGTGGAAGTTCCTCCCAATCCAATAATAACTGCTTTTCAATTTTGTTTTTTGACTTTCCCAGTTCACTTTGTTTCAACTTGTCCGTTTTGGTAAGCACGATAGCCACAGGAATTCCCAGCGTGCCCAGATGCCGGATAAAGTCCATGTCTTTCGGTTGTGGATCAATACGTGAATCAAGTAAAACAAAGGTGCAATAAAGATTTTCACGCTTAGCAAAGTAAGTCTCAATCATGGGTACCCACTTTTCCTTCAGGCTTTTACTCACGCTGGCGTATCCATAGCCCGGCAAGTCTACCAGGTACCATGCTTTATTGATCATGAAATGATTTATCGTTTGAGTTTTGCCAGGAGTAGAAGAGGTTTTGGCCAAATCCTTCCTACCCGTTAACATATTAATTAATGACGATTTGCCCACATTAGATCGGCCAATAAAGGCAAATTCTGGTTTGTTGGGGGCGGGACATTTTTCAATGTCGGTATTACTGATAATAAATTCTGCGGAAGTAATTTCCATGGACTCACGTTAATACTAAAGGCCTGCAAAGTAAGTTAAGAATGTAATTTCCTTGTACTTTATTATACCAATTTGTAAATTTTGCTCTGTTTAGTTTTTAGTACCTTGCCAATACTTGTTTTTGTGGCGATAATCTAATTTTTGAATTGCATGAATCAGTTTCGCACTGGTCTTATTTTTTTGACTTTTCTTCTTGCCAGCGTCCACACATGGGCCCAACAACAAGACAAAGAACAATCGAAACAATTTTTCGAAATGGCTTCCGAGATCATGATAGGAACCCGGGCTGTTGATGATGCCCGCGAGCTAATGGTAATCGCAGCCGATTTTGACACAACTAATCTTAAAGCAAACCTGGAAGCAGGATTAATGCACATCAGGACTATTCAAAAGGAATTGGGAGTAAAATACCTGATGCGTGTTTATCGGCAGAAGCCAGACTTTCGCTTTGATATTGAATTTCAAATTGGCAGCAGTTATCACTATGGGTTGAAGTTCGATAAAGCGATTGATTTTTATACCCGCTACAAACTAAAGCTTGATAAGAATCCAAACTACAAAGGAAAAGACCGGGTGGAACTTAAAGAGGTTTCGTACAAGTTGGAAGAATGTGCTAACGGAAAGGAGTATGTAGCAAACCCAAAACCTTTCTCAATCACCAATATGGGTCCTGAAATTAATTCGGAGTTTGATGATTATGCTCCCGTGGTGAACGCAGACGAAACAGAAATTATTTTTACAACCCGAAGAAGAGAAGGGAATCTAAACGAAAACGTGGGGGATGATAACCGACCCTTCGAAGATATTTTTGTTAGTAAGCAGGAAGTTGGAAGTTGGCAACCCGCTAAAAATATTGGTGCCATCGTTAATACCCGTTTCAATGATTCAAACATTGCCTTGTCGCCCAACGGAAACATTCTATTTCTTTATAAAGATGGTGTAGGCGATGGTGATATATTTTCAAGCAATCGCCAGCCCGATGGCACCTGGACCAAGCCGGTTCCCTTACCCGGCATGATTAATTCATCGTTTTATGAATCTTCAATTACCATAACCAAGGATGAGACAACCATTTACTTTGCCAGCGAACGTCCTGGTGGGTTAGGTGGGCTTGATATTTACTCCTGCACAAAAGACAAAAAAGGCGCCTGGACGCTTGTAAAGAATCTGGGACCCTCAATTAACACAGAGTATGACGAGGAAGCTCCCTTTATAGATTACGATGGCAAAACTTTGTACTTCAGTTCTAAAGGAAGGAAGGGCATGGGCGGCTATGATTTATTTAAATCAACCCTGATCAATGCACAAAAGAAAGAGTGGTCAGAGCCCGAAAATCTGGGTTATCCGATCAATACTCCCGATGACGAAGTTTTTATTGTAGGCACAGGAAAGCAAAATCGGTTTTACTATTCATCAGTGCGACCTGATGGAGTTGGATATTCGGATATCTACCTTATTTCTGATTCAAAGAAAGAGCCTGAGGTTGCCAAGGTTATGAAGAAAGGGGTGCAACCCATTAAATTTATTCTGGAGGTTGTTGATGCAGAGACAAAGCAACCTGTGGAAGCGAAGGCGCGCATGCGCGGCAGAGATAATACGACAATTGGTTCGGCAAGTTTAGGAACAGGCACCTTTGAGTTTGCAATCATGTCAACAGTCCCCAAAGAATACACCGTATCGGTTGAATTGGAAGGATACATTTTCGAGAATGTAAAAGTTTCACTTGGTAGAGCTACTGAAGAACCGCAAACGATTAACCGCAAAGTATTGCTACGGAAAGTGGCTGTGGGCGAAGTCTCGGCTCTGCGCCATGTATTCTTTGATTTTGCTAAAGCAACGTTGCAGGAAGATTCATTTGATGAGCTAAATATGATGCTTACCATGATGAAGCAAAACCAGTCGATGCAAGTAGAGATTGGAGGCCATACCGATGACGTTGGGAGCGATTCATCTAATAAAAAGCTTTCGCAACAACGGGCGGATGCAGTAAAGGCCTATTTAACATCCAATGGTATTTCTGCCCGCAGAATCAAATCCATCGGGTATGGAGAAGAGCGCCCGCTTGTATCCAATGATGATGAATCCGGGGGCCGCGAAATAAATCGCAGGGTTGAATTTAAAGTACTAGCCAAGTAATCCGAACCATTCATCCGGCTTCTTGTTTTAAATAGTACTTTTGTCTTTTCAAACCTTAATAGTAAATCATTTTGACAGTCGTTCCGTACAAAGAAGATAGTGCCGGCAAGAAGCAGCAGGTAACCCGCATGTTTGATTCCATTAGCGGCAATTATGATTTTCTCAATCATTTTCTTAGCCTGGGCATTGATATTCGTTGGCGTAAAAAAGCCATTAAATTACTGGCTGAAAGCAATCCAAAGTTGATTCTTGATGTGGCTACAGGTACGGGTGACTTTGCCGTTGAAACATTGAAACTCAATCCGGATCAGGTGATAGGCGTGGATATCTCAGAAGGTATGCTGGAAGTGGGTCGTAAGAAGATGAAAGACCGCGGGTATGATCATAAAATTGATTTGCGGCTTGGCGATTCAGAAAATCTACCCTTCGAAGGAAATAAATTCGATGCTGTGATCGTTGCCTTTGGAGTGAGAAACTTTGAAAATCTTGAGAAAGGATTGACTGAGATGCAGCGCGTGCTAAAGCCAGGTGGCCGCATGGTGGTGCTGGAGTTTTCGAAACCCAGTAGTTTCCCATTTAAACAGATCTATAATTTTTATTTTAGGTTCATTTTACCTAAAATCGGACGATTGATTTCACGCGATTCAGCAGCGTACACTTATTTGCCCGAATCCGTGCAAGCGTTCCCTGATGGTGATGACTTTATCAAAATTCTCAGTCGGATAGGTTTTAAAAAAACTTCATGCCAACCTCTAACATTCGGAATCAGTTCGCTTTACACAGGAACAAAGTAATCCTGCTATTGCTGCTGGGTTTGGCACCGGTTGTATCCGAAGGCCAGATTTTCAAGTGGGTACGGCAAAATAATCCTAACTATGACCAACGACTGATCAGCTATGGATTTATGATTGGGTTGCACACCACGGCCTATCAGGTTAATTATTCCGATCAGTTTGTAACCACCCAGTTTGATACAGTTCATTCTGTCATGGCCGAATTCACACCCGGTTTCTCACTTGGCTTTCTAGTGAATTACCGGATTAATGAATTCCTGGATTTGCGGCTAATGCCGAAGGCTGGCTTCTATACACATAAACTCCGCTACACCTATACCGATGAAACTACAGATGTTCAATTTGTAGAAACCACGCATGTCGAATTTCCTTTACTGCTCAAATACAAATCGATGCGAAGGGGCAACGTGCGCATGTATATGATAGGCGGCATTACTCCGGGTTTCGAACTATCAGGTAAAAATGATATTCAGACTTCCAGCGCAACCCTTGATATAAAGAAAAGTAATGTGCAATTGGAAGGAGGTATTGGTTTTGACTTTTATTTTCCACTCTTCAAATTCTCGCAGGAGATTCGCTTTGCCCGTGGTATTGTAAATATGTTAGGGTCCGATGCCAGTATTTATAAAGATCCATTGGATCGTTTGAACACCAATACAATTGCAGTCTATTTTGTTTTCCAGTAGAATTCAGTTTAAGTCCTTCAAACATGTCGCATAAACGTATTGCACTCATCACTGGCGCCACTTCCGGTATTGGCGAAGCAACCGCCCGCCTATTGGCAGTTAATCAATTTAAACTTATCCTTTGTGGGCGAAGAAAAGATAGGCTCCAAAAACTGGCGGATGAATTAAGGACGCACACAGAGGTTACAACACTTTCATTTGAAGTACGCAACCAAAAGGAGGTAGCAACAAGTATTGATTCGTTACCAACTACCTGGAAAGACATAGATGTACTCGTTAATAATGCAGGCAATGCGCATGGGCTTGATCCCATTCAAACGGGTAGTGTGAATGACTGGGATGCGATGATGGATATTAATGTGAAAGGTCTCTTATACGTTACGAAGGCAGTATTACCAGTGATGATAAAACGTAATTCAGGCCATATCATTAACATTGGCTCCATTGCAGGCAAAGAAGTTTATGCTAACGGTAATGTGTATTGCGCCAGCAAGTTTGCTGTGGACGCACTTACAAAAGGTATGCGGATTGACTTGAATGCCCACAGTATTAAGGTCACGGCTATTCATCCTGGGCTAGTGGAAACTGAATTTTCTCTTGTACGATTTAAGGGAGATGAACAACGTGCTGCCAGTGTTTACAAAGGTTTTGATCCGCTGCAAGGTCAAGACATTGCGGATTTGATTTTATTTGCGCTTACGCGGCCACCTCATGTAGTAATAGCAGACCTGGTGGTGCTACCAACGGCTCAGGCAAGTGCAACAGTCGTGAAGAAAAGTATTTAGAAGGTAAATATTTCTACTTCCTTCTAATGGAACATCCTACTGCCCGTTGACTAACTGGTTCAATTTTTTCTCGTGCTAATACTTTATTCAAAGCATCCTTTAAAAAGGTTTGTTTCACGTCTTTAGCTACCTGCGGATTGTCGTCAATAGCACCACTATAAACAACGGTAAATTTTCCACTCACTTTAGAAACCAGAAATACTTCGGGGCTTTTGCGCGCACCAAAAGTTTCCATTGCAGTTTGGTCTTTATCTGCCAAGTAGGGCACTCCTAAATCGCTATAATGAATAGCCATTTGTTCTGCGCTTTCCTGAGTTTCCTGATTTGAATTAATAAAAAGAAATTGAATTTTGCCAGAATAAGCATTTACCAAATCTTTCAAACGATCTTTGTAGTAGTTATCGTAAGGGCATTCATGACTAGTAAATACAACCACAATGCCAGAAGAAGAGCTGAAATTGGATAGCGAAACTGATTTGCCATCCTTTACATTCGTGAGTGAAAAGTCCTTTATCTCCTGTGCGTAGGATGTTATTGCACTTGCAATCAGGATGAGCAGTAGTAGTTTTTTCATAATTTTTCGTTTTTATTTCAAGCTGGATCAAATCCTTCTTGACTTTTATATTTTGGTGTGTACTAACACATAATCTGGTTGAATGCTATACATCAAGGATAACTCACGACTGTAACCATTTACTGAAATCGTTCCCTGCAACTCGCCACCTCGCATGAGTGTAAACGGCTTCACATTCAACTGATGTGCAAAATGCAAGCCACGCTTTCCGTAAGCTTTGTAAAGCGCCTCTTTGGCGCACCAATACACACAATGCTTTGTAATATCGGTGCCGGCATCTTCCAATTCCTGCGCTGACAATACGCGGTGCGCAATGGTAAGTAATTTTGATTTTGGTTGTTCGAGGTCGATGCCCACTTCCACAACTGCATCAATCTGGGCTGCTACGTAAGGAAATGAATGAGACAATGAAATGGGATGAACATGTTTTTTCAGAAATGGCTTGCCAAACTCATCCTTCTCCAGCCCATAGAAATCCATCCCGCATTGCTCGACCAGCGATTTGATTATGGCACGACCTGCCAGCCATTCAAGTCGTTTTGTATAACTCACAATAGAAGAATCAACCTCTTCACCGCTGATTGCTGAAAGCTCTTGTTCGGTTTCAGTAATAAACCAGAGTGCCCATCCGCTTTGCTCACCGTTCTTTTGTATTTTCAATAAGGGCATTGGTTTCTTTACCTTAATACTACAATTTTGTTAAAATAATTGGATTAACCGAATCAACTGGTAAGTCCAGGTTAGTTCACGATTTTCCATGCCTGCAATACACGTAACGAAAGTTCATTCACTTACTGGTCATCGCGATTGTGTGTATACACTTGCATCGTCTGATTCGGTCAGTCAATTCTTTTCAGGTGGTGGTGATGGCATGGTAGTTCGATGGGATCTCCATAACCCAGAAGAAGGAGAACTGATTGCCAAATTACCTAACTCGGTTTACGCAATGTATCTATTGCCTGATTCAGATCTTCTGATAGCGGGCCATAACTATGAGGGCATTCATGTATTGAATTGGAAGGATAAAAGGGAAATGTCCTCGCTGCAAGTAACGAAGGCAGCCATTTTTGATATTAAGTCTTTTGAACGCGATTTAATGATTGCAACGGGCGAAGGGATGCTTGCTATTATAGACCTTGATCAAATGGCAATCAAAAAGAAGTTGTCAGTTTCCGGGCAAAACGCACGGGTACTTGCCATAAATCCAATCGCGGGTGAAGTAGCCGTAGGGTTCAGCGATTACTTCATCCGGGTTTTTTCGCTACGCGATTACAAACTAAAATGTGAATTCCAGGCTCACCAAAACTCTGTATTTGCACTTAGCTATACGCCCGACTTTCAGTTTTTAATAAGTGGCTCACGCGATGCCCGTTTGAAGGCATGGGATGTTAAATCGGGGTACAAACAAACGGCCGAAGTAGCCGCCCATCTTTTTGCAATTAATAATCTGGTCTTTAGCCCTTCCGGGGAATATTTTGCCACCGCCAGCATGGATAAGTCAATAAAGATCTGGAAGGCAGATGAACTGAAACTACTGAAAGTAATTGACAAGGGCCGCCATGCGGGTCATGGTACTTCTGTTAATAAGTTGCTTTGGACTTCTTTTAACGATCAACTTATAAGCGCCAGTGACGATCGGACCATTTCCGTATGGGACATTAAGTTTGAAAATTCACTACCCTCTCCCCAGGGATAGGGGCAGAGTGATGGGGGTGGAAAAGTTGACATAAATTCATACATTTGGCTGTGGATTAACGTTATACAGTTAAAACTGAGAGGTGTTAACTGTCATTTTTTAGGCTTCTATTTTTTAAACTTCAATTTAACCACGCCATTTATGAAAATCACACCCCTGGAAATCCGTCAGAAGGCATTCGAAAAAGTGCTTCGCGGTTACGACAAAGATGAGGTAAATGCATTTTTGCAAACTCTTTCCCAGGAATGGGAACGGTCACTTGACGAGTCAAAAGAAATCCGGATTAAACTGGAAGCGACTGAACGCGAAGTTTCGAAGTTGCGCGAAGTAGAAAGTTCACTATTCAAAACATTAAAGACCGCTGAAGATACTGGAGCTAATGTGATTGGCCAGGCCAACAAAACTGCAGAGTTGATTTTAAGAGAGAATCAAATGAAGGCCGATGCGATGCTTAATGAAGCAAAAACCATCGCTAAAAATACGATTGAAGAAGCTGAGATGATTTCGAGGCAGATGCTGGAGGAAATGGAAGAAAGACTCAAGACACTTGGCCAGCATTATAAAACCTTAGAAATTCACCGTGATAATTTATTATCAGACCTGAAAAGAATGGCGGGTGAAACCATTGATCGGGTAGAGCGAGCTAAAACAGCGGCCCGTGATTTTGATCCGGATCAGCACCTGGCGTATGCTAAGCGGGAGAGCAGGAAAGCACTTTTCCCAAATGCAGTGATGGAAAACGAAATCAAAAAGGCATTGCCACCAGTTGCGCCAGAACCAGTAAAGCCTATGATGACCGAAGAACCACGCATGCAGCGCTCTTTCTTTGACGACATTCAATGACCGGTAAAGTTGCGCTGGAAGGACTTGAGTTTCATGCTTACCATGGCGTGTATCCCCATGAGCGCTCTTCTGGAAATAAGTTTGAAGTTGATGTGATCGTAGAAACAGAATTTTCAGAATCCGCCTTTCAGGATGACTTAAGTGGCACCATCAACTACGAAGATCTTTACGCGATTGTAAAAGAGGAGATGGCCCGACCCTCTAAACTTTTGGAAACGGTAGGACATGCCATTGCTAAGAAGGCTTTGAATTCTTTTCGGGAGGCGAAAAATGTTGAAGTCAGAATTTCAAAATTTAATCCACCCATTGGTGGTGTCTGCAAGAAGGCAACCGTTACCGTGAATCAGACCAGGTAACCACTGGTTGAATCAATTCTGTTCGAACATTTTCTGCTGATCGGCAAACATAAATCCGCGGGCATCAGCACCTTCGTAGAAGTCAACCTCCTTACCAAACAGATACATCGTGTGTTTTTTATCAACGTATAATGTAATTCCCTCAAGTGAATAAGTCAGATCGGAGGGCTTTTGTTTGTCAAACCCGATAATCAAGGTAACGCCACCACAACCGCCACCCCCTCGCACACCAACCCGCAATCCGTATCCAGCCGGAATACTTTTGGTTTGCATGATCTTGCGCACTTCTTTAGCTGCACGGGCGGTTAATCCAACAGGTTTAATATTTTGAAACATCGATGGTTATAATAGCGTTAAGACTGCCAAAAATATCTAAATTTTAAACACCTTTGGTCTTGATTTAATTCCTATGGAAGCATTGATTGAATTTGGTAAAATCATAATTCCGGCTTCGCTGGTCTTATATGCGGTTTATCTTACAGTAAGGTCTTTTATCATCAAAGAGATTGAACTTAAGAAACTGGAGGTACGCACCCGCAGCATCGAAATAATTCTACCAGCCCGGCTGCAGGCATATGAACGTATGACGTTGTTTCTGGAGCGAATTGCACCTCAAAACCTGTTGATAAGACTTAATAATCCTGGTTTCTCAGCCCGCGATTTTCATAAAGTTCTGCTGGATGAGATTCGGAATGAATACAATCATAACGTTTCGCAACAAGTGTATATGGGTGAAGATGTTTGGAATCAGATTCGTAATGCGAAAGAAGACCTTGTTATTCTGATCAATGAAGCAGCTTCAACGATGTCGGCTGAGGCTACCAGTATTGATTTGTCTAAAAAGATTTTTGAAATGGTGATGGAGAAAAAGGTTGATTTGATTTTGCTTGCCCTCACCGAACTAAAGAAAGAAATCCAACAGACTTTTTAAATGTCACGAACTGCTTTATTGGCTGGCTCTACAGGGTTAATCGGAAACCAACTGTTGCAACTCTTACTGGAGGAAGCTCTATACGATAAAGTAATTGCCTTGAGCCGAAAACCTCTTGAGGTTACTCACCCTAAGCTGCAAAATGTAGTATTGCAAGCAGATCAGCTTAAATCCCTTGCTGATTTAAAAGCTGATGATGTATTTTGTTGTTTAGGTACCACCATCAGGCAGGCTAAAACCAAAGAGGCTTTTCGAAAGGTAGATTTTGACTATCCATTCGAATTAGCCAGAAATCTTTATGCCAACGGGGCACAGCAATTCTTGTTGGTTTCGGCCTTAGGTTCAGATAAGAATTCGAGTATTTTTTACAATCGTGTAAAAGGAGAGGTAGAGGCAGCTATTGCAACAGTTGGCTTTCGTACTTTTCATATTTTCAAGCCATCTCTCCTGGTAGGCCCAAGAAAGGAACAACGTGCGGGTGAAGATGCTGCAAAAGTATTCTATAAAATTTTTGGGTTTCTTATACCACAAAAGTATAAAGGAATAGAATCAATCAAAGTAGCCCGGGCCATGTTGGCTAATGCAAGGGAAAATCAAGCGGGTAT